>OCVV011177054.1_pt1 | contig 12217 bp, 12 predicted proteins | sample 1539721 | NCBI WGS metagenome assembly OCVV01 (sample SAMN02144230, study PRJEB22623) | gut metagenome | biome: sheep rumen | host: Ovis aries | place: New Zealand | reverse complement strand
ATGGTCTGTTAGTGCAGTGGCCTACCACGTCTGCCTGTCACGCAGAAGATCACGGGTCCGAATCCCGTACAGACCGCCATTTGGCTCTTTAGCTCAGTCGGTAGAGCAAGGGACTGAAAATCCCTGTGTCGGTGGTTCGATTCCACCAGGAGCCACCATATTGATTGATACTCGAACTTTTAGTTCATATTTATAAAAAAATGCACAATGAAAGTGAAAAAAATGTCAAAAAAAGATAAAAATGCACAATAATCTAAAAATATTGTGCATTTTTATTTACAAATGCAAAAAAACATGCTATAGTCTAAGTAAGAGGTGATTATGTATTATGGAACCATTCTGTGCACAAAAGCTACCGATAGAATATAGTATTGATAAAGATTTATTGTCTTTAATTTCTGAAGCAAGTAAAAAATATGGTGAATATAAGTCTAATTTAAAAAATAGTAAATTCGATTCAAAGTTTTTTTTGGATTCGATTATTTTAAGTGAAAGTTTAAAATCAACCCAAATTGAGGGTACACAAATATCTCAAGATGAAATGTATTATATAAAATATATGCCAAAAACTGATGAAACAAGTGAAATTCAAAATTTGAAAAAAGTTATTGATTATTCGAAAGATTTTTTGACAAAAGAAAATAAAATTAATATTAAAACTGTAAACAATATGCACAGAATTCTTTTGGATAGTGTTAGAGGAAATAATAAGGAACCTGGTAAAATTAGAAATATTCAAAATTGGATTGGACCTAAAGGATGTACAATAGATGAAGCTATATTTGTTCCTCCAAGTCCAGAAGATGTTCCTATTTTATTAGATAATTTATTTAATTATATGAATGATTATTATATTGATCCACTATTTATTAATTTGGCAATATCGCATTCACAATTTGAAACAATTCATGCTTATAGAGATGGAAATGGAAGACTTGGGAGAGCACTTATACCAATTCAACTTGCAATGCTAACTCATGAGGAACCAATATTGTTTTTGTCTGAAGTAATAGAGTTATATAAGCCAAGTTATCATAAGTTTTTAAATGAGAGTAGAAATGGAAATATGCTTGGTTTTATTAAGTTTTTTTTGCAGTGTATTATTGAACAATGCAATAATTATATTGCCAAAATTAATAGAATTCAAAAGATTTATGATAAAGATATGAGATTAATTGAAACAATGAATAGCAATGCTATTTATCGAATTATGCCAGCTATTATGCATCAAATTGTATTTACAAAGAAGGAAATTGAAGAAGAATCTGGTGTATCACGGAATACTGTTTCGACACTTATAGATAAACTAGAAGAAATGGGTATTATTGTTTCTGATTCATCACACGCAAAACTTGGATATAGATATAACGAGATATATAATGTTTTTGTTGGAAAAAACATGATATAATATTTTTAGTTAGTTTATTTATTGTTAACATGAATAGAAAATTGGTTGTGGAACCTCCACCCAATCGGCACCATTTAGTAATTAGTTGGTAATACCAACTTTTTTTATGCCCAAAACTAAAAATGATTATTACATTAACCTCTGAAATAAAGTTCTTTTTATTTTTAATGTGACAATAATAAAGAAAAAAATAAATAAAGTTATTGCATTAACCTCTAAAATATAGTAAACTAAATGTTAGATAGGATAGAGGTGATAACCTTGAAAGAAGCAGTATGGGGTGCGGCTTTAATGGTACTTGGTTTATTTGTCTTGATTGTAATAAACTTATTTAGTAATGTTGCTGAGACAAACCAGTTCAATTATACGACAATGAAAAATGCTGTACAGTCGGCAATGCTTGATTCGTTAGATATACCACATTATCGAGCAGGATTTTGTATATGTAGTGCAGATGGTAGCGAGTTAAATATTGGTGCAGTAAGAACATTTAGTAGTAAAAGTGAATACACATTAAGAGATATTTCAAATGATAAGTGCGGAGAAGAAGCAAATAATTGTCTAGCTTTATATGGTGAATATCGACTAGATACAGCAAAGTTTAAAGAGTTGTTTGAAGAACGATTTAGTACCTTTATTCATAACAATAAAACATATCATCTTGAAGTAACTGATATTATTGAATACCCACCGAAAGTTAGTGTTAAAGTATCATCAGATGATGAATATGCAATTGATACTAAAAAGGAATTAGGTGGATATACCATTAATAATGAATGGGATGCCATAATCGAGACGAACAATATTAGTTCTGGACCAGGTACTGATGTAATTGTTGTTGATCTTAATGTAGAAAGTAGTGAGTTTGAAAAAATAACGTGTGAGATACCACCAACGATTAATGAGGATGAAATACCACCAGAAGATAATCCAGAGGATAATCCAGAGGATAATCCTGGTGAGCCAATTTTGCCAGGTACTTGTCCTAAGCATGGTGCAACTTTAGTTTTTAGATGCCTTTATGGACAAAATACTGATGGTTGGAAACAAAATGTTTATGACTATCCATTATCAAAGGTTAATGCAGAAAATAGACGAAATACTTTGGAAAATCGAGCTAAGAATTCTTGTAGACAAGAATTAGGAGATTATTCTTTCGAAAGATTTTATACATGGCAAAAGTATACAGTGAGAGAAAATGGAGTTACAAGAATAGTATGTGCTGAATATGAAAGTGCTCACAAAGCTGCAAATTCACAATGTCGTAATCCTAGAAGTAATAAATGCGTGGTTACATGTTGTTAAAAAGTAATAAAAGGAGGAAAAATAAATATGAAATTAAAAAGCTTATTAGCTAATAAAAATGTAGTTACAATACTTGGTGCAATTTTGATTGTTGTTGTATTATTCGCTTTTTATAAATGGCGTCTTAATTCAGCAATTAATCCAATAAGTGTACCATATGCAAAACAAACAATTGGGCCAAGAACCCAAATTACTAGTGATATGATTGAATATGTTGATGTACAAAGAACGGCTTTAAAAGGAGATGTCTTAACTAATGCCAATACTCAAATAATTGGAATGTATACCAATATTAATTCAACTATTCCAGAAGGTGGTTTCTTCTATGGTGGATTAATTGTAAAATTTGAGGAACTTGCTGATTCTTTCTTGATAGATATGCCAAAGGATAGCGAAGGAAATTATATGGTAGCCTATAACTATAAGGTTAATGTTGAAAAAACATATGGTAATTCAATATATCCTGGAAACTATGTAGATATCTATTTTAGAACAATTGATGGCGATAAAGTTTTATATGGAAAGTTAGCTGAAAATGTTAAAACTCTTGCAGTAAAAGATGCTAATGGTAATCATGTATTCGAAAATATTACAGAAAATCGTAAACCTAATCAAATTATATTGGCTGTTACTGATGAATTATTATCACTAGTAAGGGTTGCTGAGTCATTAAGTGATTCTGAGTTAATCGTTGTACCTACTAATGTGATTTATCGACCAGAATATGAAGAGACAAAGGATAGCATTGTTACTGAAGTAAGTGATGAAGAAATAAGAACATTTATTGAAGAACGCCGAGCTTCATAGTTAAAGGGGAGGTTAGAATGAATCAGGGTATTAGTGCCTATGAGATAAAGGCTGATAATAATAATAAAAATGCTACAAATACTGAAATTAATGATAATTTGTTTTCACATATAGATTTTGGGCCTCTTAAGGCATATCTTGATGATGATAACATTACCGATATTTCGTATAGTAATAATGGTCAAGTATGGCTTAAATCACTTGACAAAGGTGTTTTCCGAGTTGAAAATCCGGGAATTGATAATGAATTGATGGAAAAAATAGCCTTTCAGTGTGCCAATATTATGGGTAAAACGTTTAATATGGCATCTCCTTTCTTGGATAGTGAAAGTTCTGAATTGCGTATGAACTTTGTTCATGATTCAATTGCCCGTAATGGAATTGCAGCTGTTTTTCGTAAGACACCAGCTAAAATAAGATTAAAAAAAGAAAAGATTATTGCAGATAAATATATTACTCTTGGTATACATGATTTCTTAATTGATTGCGTAAAAGCACATTGTAATATTATTGTTTGTGGTGAAACTGGTAGTGGTAAAACAGAGCTTGTTAAATATTTAGCAAGTCATACTGCTGAGAATGAAAAGATAGTTACTATTGAGGATACTCTAGAACTTCACTTAGATAAGATATATCCTAATCGTGATATTGTATCAATGAAGACAAATAATATTGCTTCATATAGTGATGTATTAGTAACATGTATGAGACAAAATCCAAAGTGGATTCTTTTATCAGAAGTTCGTTCTGCTGAGGCAGTTACAGCTGTTCGTAACTCTATTTCATCAGGTCATAATATTTTATCAACAATACATGCAGATAAAGCTGAAAGTATACCATATCGTTTATATAGTTTATTGGAGTCAAATATTGATGTTAATCAATTTATGACAACAATTTATCGATATGTTCAATTGGGTATTCACGTTCGTGCTAGATATGATAAAGATAATGGTGGATTTAGGCGTGAAGTGTGTGAAGTATGTGAGTTTCACGTAACTCGTGATAATGTCCCTGAAACGAATATTATTTATCGAAAAAATGTTGATGGTTCAGAGGTAATGAATCCACCAAGTGAATATTTGATAGATTATCTTGAATCACAAGGAATGATGATTAAAGATAAAGATTATATGCATGTTTCAGATACTAAAGGAAGCGATACAAGTATTCCTGATGTTAATAATAATGTAGTACAAAATACAAATACTAATAATGAGGTAGTTAATGCTAATCAAACAGTTAATGCTAATCTTTCAAATGCAGAAAATAATTTAAATAATATTAATGAAATTGAAGAGCCTAGTGTTAATAATACTGTTTCAAGTGAAAATACTAATACGAATATTGGACAAGTAAATAATCTTAATGCTACTGTTACATCTAGTGTTATAGAAAATAATACGGATGACAGTGATTTAGACAAAACACAATATTTTGATGTTTTTGCAAATTAATAAAAAATAAAGAAGAAAAGAGGTGAAATATGGAGTTTGTTATAGTACTTTTTGTGGTTGTATTTGTCGTTTTATATCGACAAAGTAATGGAACTTCTGTTTATAAGTTTGTTACCGATAATGTTGAGGTTGTATATGAGAAATATGCTCCATATTCATTTAAGGTTGTTCGTGAAAAATGTAAAGAGATGGGACTAGAATATTCTACCAAGAAATATGCAATTCAAGTTCTTATCTTTGCTTCGTTGTCTTTTGTTATTTCATATCTATATTTTTATAATGCAATTATATCAATGATTTATGTTGTAATAACTGTATCAACAATTCCATATCTTGCTTATTTACGTTGTAAAAGAGTTTATAGTGAGTTTATTTTTGAACAAGTGCAAACTTACGTTACAAACGTTATTATGGAATTTTCTGTAACTCAATCATTTGTTAAGGCACTTGAAGGTGTATATAGTTCAGGAATACTAGAAGATCCTGTAAAAACGGATGTTAAAATAATGATTGATTTAGCTTATCATAATGGTGATGTTGGTGAATCAATTGATTATATGAATAGTAAATATGATTATTACATGGTTCGTAACATGCATCAATTGTTCTTACAAATAACAAGAGAAGGTGCAAGAGATACTGCAAGAACTCTTGATAATATGCTATTAGATATTGATGAACTTGTAGAAGGTGTATACCGAGATCGTATTGAACGACAATCATTTCATAAAAAGTTTATATCATTTGGTGTAATGATGTACTTTATGATTATTTTAGTGCAGTTATTATTAACTAGAGATAAATATATTGAGATGATTCAAACGTCACTTATAATGCAAATTATGCTTCACATTATTGTTTTACTGAACTCATATTTCTTACTTTCTGGGGAAAAATATTATAATGAGAATGTGGGGGTTGAATAATGGAACTGATAATTATTTTGGGAATTGCTTTTTTTGTTATTACTTATACAAAAATGGTTGATTTTGAGGAATTATTTACTAAAAATGCCAAGTTTACATCTATTTTCAAAGAAAAAGACTATGATTTTTATGCTAAAGCCAAATATGGTGGTGAAGTAAATATTAAAAAACTAATTGATAAAAGAATGAAGAATACGGGAATTGTTCTGATTATTGGTTTAGTTTTCTTACTATTTAATTTTAATGTTATAAATATGGTTGTTGCGCTTGGTTTAGTTGGTTATATTTATAAAAGTGATTATTTATCACTTAAATCATATTACAAAAGACATTTACAGAAAATAGATCAATTATTACCATATTATTTAAAAAGTATTGAAATACTTGCACAGCATTATACAATTCCAGTGGCAATTTCAAGAAGTATAAATACTGCACCAGACGTTTTTAAATCAGGTCTACGTGATATGATTGCTAAAATTGATTCTGGTGATGCATCGATTGATCCATATATGGAGTTTGCACAGGAGTTTCCTGTACGTGATTCTATGCGTATGATGCGTCTTTTGTATCGTTTAAGTATTGGTGCACAAGAAAATAAACAAGAGCAGCTACTAGTTTTTTCAAAAAGTGTTTCTAGTTTACAAAATAAAACACGTGAAAAAATGTATACTGCACGTCTTGAAAAAATGGAAAAGAAAACAATGATTATGTTAGTTGTTACTGGTGGTGGAACCATTATGGCTATATTCGTAGCTATGCTTATGTCACTATAATGTAAAGTCACATTAAAGTTATTGAAAAAGTTTGTTGTTAATGATAGAATATATTTAGATATGATAGGGAGGTGAATAATAATGAAGGAAGCGTCTGGAGAAGGAAGTATGACAATTGTTACAATCGCTATTATTGCTGCTCTTGCTGCTGCTGCTACTATTTTAGTACCAAAAATTGTTGAAACAATTGGAAATAAATGGGATACTGGAGCTGCAGGTGTTGTTATGCCTGTAATTAATCGATAATTAGTTTGTCTGTTTTGTTAGTTTAGGAGGTAGATATGCGCGAGGCGACTGGTGGCGGTATGTTAATGTATTTAATTATACCAATTGTATTATTATTAATTGCTTTTATAATATTTATTGCCAAGTATGCAATCGCATATCGCGATGTTAATACATGCATATCGATGATTGAATCATGTCAAGGAAGAAAATGTTCCAGTGGTTGTGAACCACAAACATTTCTTTCTAAATATGATAATGTTACGGTAGAGTATGAGCAGCTTGGAAATGATATGTGCATGGTTCACATAAGAGCCGGAGTTAAGTTTGAAGCACCATTTTTTGGTGAGTTTACATTTGGTGGCGTAAGAGTTGATTCTAAAGCCATGTATTGTAATCAATAAAATTATAAATGAAGTCTTGGAGGTAAAATATGCGAGAGTCAGTTGGATTTGGTATGCTTATGTATGCTCTTATCCCCTTATTAATAGCTATGATTGTTTTTATTGCATCCGTGATGCAGTATGTTGACGCTTATCGTGCAGTTAATAGATGTATTGCAACGATTGAGGCTTCAGATAATTGTGCAACATCTTGTAGTGATGTTGATGTTATAACACCAAAAAATGATGGCCATAGATGCTATGTATATGTTAAAAAAGAGGTTAATGTCGAGTTTCCTTTCACGGGTAAAATGAGTTTGTTTAGTGTTGAAGCTGAAACAAAACCAATTATAGTAAGACAATAAAAAATGGGGTGATAGTGTGAATGTAATAGTTTCTAATAAGCAAAAAGAAATTATTGACAATGCAAATATTGATGCAATAAAAGACTTAAATGGTCTTTTTAATGTTAATGATTTAATTAATAAGTTTAAAAATTACTTTTTTAGTAAAATGATTTTAGATGCGACTAGTATTGTTGATTTTGCATCTAATGATGTTTTAAAAAAACTAGCTGATGAGATTGGAGCAGATAGGTTAATAGTTTTATTACCTAGTACACCAGAACCACCAGATGAGTTTAAAAAGTTGCTTATTGATTTAAAAATTTATAATTTTAGTAATAATATCGAGGATGTTGTTAAGTTTATCGATAATCCTAATACTTATGAAAATGCCATGTCAACTCTTTCTAGTTCGTATGAGAATACCGATGGATTTTACGTAGATAATAGTATTAAAGATAGTGATAATGACAATTTAAATGATAATCACAATCTTCAAAATAGTAATGATAATCAAGTTGTTGACAATAGCTTTAATCAGATGAACAATATTTCCAATACGGGTAATATGACTGATAATGATTCTCAAGTTCGAAGTTCACATGTATCACTTGGCGATATTATGAATAACATTAATATTAGTGGAAGTAGCGATAATTTCCATAATTATGATAGTGTAAAAGAAATCAATAGTAATGCTCAAAGTAATTCTGTTGTACAAGAAGTTGACAATCAAAAAAATAGTAATCTTGATTTAAATGCACAAGCACTTAGTAATTATAATTTGAATGATTATGGAAAGGTATTAGAAAACAGTGCGGAAGAAGATTCTAATGAGAAAGTAAATACTAATAACGAAAATAGGACTTATTCTTTCTTAAATATGGATGGTTTTGATAATGTTTCTAATAGTGCTCCTTCACAAAAAAAAGTTATTGGTTTTAAAAATGTAACACTTCATGCTGGTAGTACAACTCTTATCTATATGTTGCATATGGCTTTACAAAAAAAAGGAAAAGATGTGTTGTCAGTAGAAGTTAATCGAGATGATTTTAAACTATTCCGTAATAGTAAGATGGTTAGTATGTCTGAAAATGACATTATAAATCGATTAAGCAATGCTCGTGAAGAATTAGTTTTAGTTGATTTAAATGATTGTCATGATGATAGTTTTTGTGATGATGTAATATATTTGGTTGAACCATCAATTATTAAATTAAATAGACTAATGGTGTTAGATAAGACAATTTTTAATACACTAAAAAATAAAAAAGTTGTCTTGAATCAGAGTATGTTATCATCAAGTGATATTCCTATATTAGAACAAGAAGCCGGTCTAAAATTCTTTGATTGTCTTGGTTCATTAAATGATCGAATAGATAATTCACAGGTTAATGGCTTATTGGATAAATTAGTTAGTTAGTAAAATTACTTGATTTTTATTAAATAATATAGTATTATTTACTTATGGATGGAGGTTGTTTTATGAATTTCTTACAAATATTGGCTTGTAGTTCAGAATTAAGTTCAATTTTAGCTCTTGTTAAGTTTATTTTAAATGCTATTTGTACAGCTATTCCAATTATTTTGATTGTGCTAATTGTTTTGGATCTTGCTAAAATAGTTACGGCTGGTAATATTGATGATAAGTTAAAGAAAGAAGTTACTAGTAAGGTGGTTACTAGACTAATTTTTGCTGTATTAATATTCCTAGTTCCTACAATAGTTAAGTTGGTTTTTGGATTACTTCCATTACCTGGTGACGTTGGTAGTGAAAATGCTACTTGGAGAACTTGCTGGGATAATGCTAAGGTTCAATGGTAATCTTTAAGTAAAATAATGTAAAGTAAAAAAAATGAAGGTTGTAATGAACCTTTTTTTTTTATATAATATGCTTTGTGGAGGTAAATATGAAATATGTATATTCCTTTAAAGAAGGAAATAAGGACATGCGTAATTTGCTTGGTGGTAAAGGTGCTAATTTAGCTGAAATGACTAATATTGGTTTACCAGTACCTCAAGGATTTACGATTACAACAGAGGCATGCACAAAGTACTATGAAGATGGAAGAGAAATTAATTCAGAAATTCAAGAACAAATTAATGAGTACATTTTCAAAATGGAAGAGATGACAGGAAAGAAGTTTGGAGATAAGGAAAATCCATTACTAGTTTCTGTTAGAAGTGGTGCAAGAGCGTCAATGCCTGGTATGATGGATACAATTTTAAACTTAGGTTTAAATGAGGAAGTTGTAGAAGTATTGGCAAGACAAAGTAATAATCCAAGATGGGCTTGGGATTGTTATCGTAGATTTATTCAAATGTATTCTGATGTTGTTATGGAAGTTGGAAAAAAATACTTTGAAGAATTGATTGATAAGAAAAAAGAGCAGAAAGGTGTTAAACTTGATGTTGAACTTGATGCTAACGATTTAAAAGAACTTGCTAATGAGTTTAAGGCTGAATATAAAGCTAAAATAGGTAGTGATTTTCCATCTGATCCTAAAGAACAGTTAATGGGAGCTATTAAAGCTGTTTTCCGCTCATGGGATAATCCAAGAGCTAATGTTTACAGAAGAGATAATGATATACCATATTCTTGGGGAACTGCTGTTAATGTTCAATCAATGGCATTTGGTAATATGGGAGATGATTGTGGAACAGGTGTTGCCTTTACGAGAGACCCTGCTACCGGTGAAAAAGGTTTATTCGGTGAGTTTTTAACAAATGCACAAGGAGAAGATGTTGTAGCTGGAGTTCGTACACCAATGCATATTGCTGAAATGGAAGAAAAATTTCCAGAGGCATTTGCTCAATTTAAGGATGTTTGTAGAATCCTTGAAGAGCATTATCGTGATATGCAAGATATGGAATTTACTGTTGAACATGGTAAATTATATATGTTACAAACAAGAAATGGTAAAAGAACAGCAAGAGCTGCCTTAAAAATTGCTTGTGATTTGGTAGATGAAGGTATGCGTACAGAAGAAGAAGCAGTTGAAATGATTGATCCAAGAAACTTAGATACATTACTTCATCCTCAATTTGATGCAGCTGCTATAAAACAAGCTCAAGCAATTGGAAAAGGATTAGGAGCAAGTCCTGGAGCTGCTTGTGGAAAAATAGTTTTCACTGCTGAAGATGCTGTTAATTGGCATGAGAAAGGTGAAAAAGTTGTATTAGTTAGACTTGAAACTAGTCCTGAAGATATTACAGGTATGAAAGCATCTCAGGGAATTCTTACTGTTCGTGGTGGAATGACAAGCCATGCAGCTGTTGTTGCTCGTGGTATGGGAACTTGTTGTGTATCTGGTTGTGGTGATATCGCAATGGATGAGGCAAACAAGCAATTTACTTTAGCTGGCAAAATTTTCCATGAAGGTGATGAAATATCAATTGATGGAACAACAGGGGCTATTTATGATGGTATTATTCCAACTGTTGATGCAACTATTTCTGGTGAGTTTGGTCGTGTTATGGAATGGGCCGATAAGTTTAGAAAATTAAAAGTAAGAACTAATGCTGATACACCAAGAGATGCACGAAAAGCTCATGAGTTAGGTGCAGAAGGAATTGGATTATGTCGAACAGAACACATGTTCTTTGAAGAAGATAGAATTGCAGCATTCCGTGAAATGATTTGTGCTGATACAGTTGAAGAAAGAGAAAAAGCTCTTGATAAGATTTTACCTTATCAACAATCTGATTTTGAAGAACTTTATGAAGCTTTAGAAGGAGATTCTGTGGTAGTTAGATACTTGGATCCACCACTTCATGAGTTTGTTCCTACTGAGGAAGTAGATATAGAAAAACTTGCTAAAGCACAAGGCAAAAGTGTTGAAAGAATTAAAGAAGTTATTGCTTCTTTACATGAGTTTAATCCAATGATGGGACATCGTGGATGTCGTTTGGCAGTAACTTATCCAGAAATTGCTAAAATGCAAACAAGAGCCGTAATAAGAGCAGCAATTAATGTTAAAAAGAAGCATCCAGAATGGAATATTGTTCCTGAAATAATGATTCCATTAACAGGAGAAGTTAAAGAACTTAAATATGTTAAAAATGTTGTAGTTGAAACTGCTGATGAAGAAATTAAAAATGCTAACGTTGAAATGAAATATGAAGTTGGTACAATGATTGAAATTCCAAGAGCAGCATTAACTGCAGATGAAATAGCTAAAGAGGCAGAATTCTTCTCATTTGGAACAAATGACTTAACTCAAATGACATTTGGTTTCTCAAGAGATGATGCTGGTAAGTTCTTACCAAGTTATTATGAAAAGAAAATCTATGAAGAAGATCCATTTAAGACACTTGATCAAAAAGGTGTTGGACAACTTATAAAAATGGCAGTTGAAAAGGGTAAAGCTACAAGACCTAATATTCATTTAGGTGTTTGTGGTGAAACTGGTGGTGATCCTAAATCAATTGAGTTCTATCATAATGTAGGACTTGATTATGTATCATGTTCACCATTTAGAGTACCAGTAGCAAGACTTGCTGCTGCACAAGCTGCCATTAAAGCGGGTCGAAAATAGTCCGTTAAAGCGTACAAAAATAAAAAATGAAAAGACTAGAAATAGTCT
>OCVV011282036.1_pt1 | contig 12218 bp, 10 predicted proteins | sample 1539721 | NCBI WGS metagenome assembly OCVV01 (sample SAMN02144230, study PRJEB22623) | gut metagenome | biome: sheep rumen | host: Ovis aries | place: New Zealand | reverse complement strand
CGGTTAGCTCAGCTGGTTCAGAGCACCTGCCTTACAAGCAGGGGGTCACTGGTTCGAATCCAGTACCGCCCACAGTTTTAAAATCAAGCACTTACGGTTCTCCGCAGGTGCTTTTTTTATGATGGGGGGGTGTGAAAAGGGTGTGATTTCAGCCTGTTTTAACCCTTTCTTTATATCCTTTTCAACTGTCTGGTTTTACAGTATATCTGGATATAATAGGATTCAAAATCTATTGAAAAGCTAGATATTAGTCACAATGTATCCTATTATTTCAAAACATACTTGCATTTTGGATAGTTGCTGCAACCTGTGAATGTGCCATATCTCCCTTTCTTTTCTACTAGTATTCCTCCACATCTGGGACAACGTCCTTCAGAGACAAGAGAATTCCTTCTTTCTATTTTGTCCCTTACACTTTGAATATGTCCGGCGCGTACGTTTTCATCCGTTACATTAGCTGCACCGATGAGGGCAGAGTATTTTTGTTCGGTTTCATCATCCATCACCTTTTCTTGAAAAGAGAGTATGTATGAATTGAGCTCTTTCCGATGTAGAAGCGAGCCGTCGTTATTGACATTCAATTCGGCCTCGTTAGGGAATACAACTATGCCATAGATTGGTATCTTGTTATCTTCCAGAACTCGTTTCAGCGCTTTGATGTGTCCTTCGTTCTGCCAAAATGGGTTGCGGAATCTGTATTCACGGTTTCGATAGCGGGTCTCCGGGAGATACTGTGACCAATATTCGGAATGGATGCTCCCATATATACGGCCGTGCATATTCTTCGTCTCTATAACGAAGATTCCGTAGACTGATACGACGATATGATCTATCTGGGTGGTTGAACCGTGGTGCTCGAACATTACATCATTGAAGACATTGTACCCTTCAGGAAGGGAGTCGAGTCTGTTCGCAATAGCCTGTTCTCCTACGGCGCCGATGACGTCAGAAGTGCGCTTCCAAGGGAAGGGAGTTCCGCCCCTGTTTCTCAGCCCGATGAATAGAAAGACCAGACAGACAAGAAGTATGACGCTTATATACATCGACGCAAATAGTCCAACTTTTTCCACATGGTTACCACAAAAATAATAAATCCTCCTCAAAGAAAAAAAACACCAGCCCCATTTATGAGACTGGTGGAGTTTCGCGGATTCCCTATAGGGTTACAGGCAGCTTTTCCTGTTTATGGTATTGCTTGAATTCTATCAGCATTTTAACTAAATCAGAAAACTATTAATCGTAATGGGGCATCTGTACTTCACAACTCGTTGAATATTCTTTCCTCTCATAAGTATAAAGGAATGTACAGGTTGGTTTGCGAATTCCGTTGTAGTCAACACTTATTGTATAGGTGATTGGAGTTTTCGCTGGAAGAACAGTATTAAGTGAGTTTAAATATTCTTTCCCGGTTTTCCCATCCGTTAACTTTAATCCTGTTATTTTTATTGCTCTGTCCCAATTGTTCTGGATTGAGAAAGATAGTTTACTAGGATAAGAAATCAAATCATCAACAATTATCATAGACCCTCCGCTGTATTGGGCGGTTACATATGATGAAATATCTGGAGATACTCGGACTACGCAACTCTGCTTTTTGCTACCATTCGTTGCCACAATTGTTGTTGTTCCCTCTGCTTTCGCAGTTACGACTCCAGTAGTTGAAACCTCTGCAATTGATTGGTTTTCGCTTTTCCAGGTCGTATTGGATGAACTTCCAGATCTGGTGTTAAGTTGAAAACGCTCTCCTTGTAAAAGAGAAATCGATGATTGTGATAAAGTGAAGTAGTTTTGGCCTTTATAGACAGGTCGAACTAGTAGGCCATGATATCTATCAGAAGGATATAATCCCGATTGTAAATAACCATATAAAGCTAAACTCGTTGCAAAATAATACATATTATCAAGTGTTTTAGTCCAATAGTGTCCCTGCCCATTATAATAACATCCATCATACTTTATCCCTCCAAAAGGTAAAAACAAAGTATTACCATTGGGACCTATAAACTCGTACCCAGAAGATGTTTCATTTTTTTCACATTTGTCAAATAATTCCCTCATCTGTTCCTCAGTCGGCATCTGCCAGTTTTGTCCGAAAAACTTAGTTGCAACATCATCAGACGAATCTAACATCGTGCGGTTATCAGATTGATTGTATTTTGTATACTTACGCAACTTCCATTTATCTATCCCAGTGTAGAACATATAGTTATCGAGAGTATAGTCATCTTTTTCGTTAATCTCGCCCCAAGCAAATAGTGAACCATTGTCATTGGGAGAGTTGGCTCCCACATTCCTATCAGCCCAAAGTGTACCACTGGGCAGTCCTAAATCAACTATCTTCAGAGAAGGACTAATTACATCAAAGGACATCAAATAACCGGCTCGAACTGTCTTTCTTGAAGAAGATTTTTGGGACCAAAGAACATTCTTGTTCTTATCTAAGATTTCTATTGAAAACTCATCAAAAATGCCAACTGGAATCGGAAAGCTGAACGTCATAGTTTTTGGGTAATTCAGTTCGGGAAAGGAGATCGACACTGAATTATTAGTTGGCGAATCATTTCGGGCAATAGAAGGCGTGTCGCTTTTCACGGATACATCAAACTCTCCAGATAGTTGATTGTCGGGGCTGGTCAAGCGTATTTCAGTTGCCATTTCAGGGACTTGATCCAAGGTAAAGCGAATCATTCCGCAAAGATGGTTGAAAACTATTTCATCACTTTCACTAATCGTTGCCAACATCGGTGGTGTTCCCAAGGCATAGTCATCTCTATACTCATAGGAAGATGGGAGTACCACCTTTAATATATCGTTATCATAGGAAGATGCGATGCTACTAGGAAATACAGCTAATCTATCAGGATATTCTGCATCCTCCATAGAACCAGAAAAAACAGCAGTTGATAACCCTGCTCCTTGTTTCAGGCGAAAGATAGAAAAGCGGTTATAATTTGAATACACCGCAACTTGATCGTTTTCGGTCCAAAAGAACGACCCGTATTCACTGATACCGGCTTTCGTGGAATAAGAATCATCCACATTAGCAGTCAACAGAACAGAACGGGGGATATAGTTTGTATAATTATCAGTTACTTCACTGACACAAGAGACCGCCAAAAGAATCGATAGAGCGGCTAAAAGACTATTTTTCATGATTCATTATCCTTAAAATTCACCTTGCCAATATCCCATATCGCTTCCGCCCATTCCCTCGTCACTATCAAACACATGTACTTCACACGTCGCTTTAATACCCTCTTTAGATGATTGAGCAGTGATAACTGCGACACCTTCTTTAATGCCAGTGACCAGCCCGGTGTCGTCAACTTTGGCTATGGAGTCATTGGAGGATATCCATTTGACTGATTTATCCGTTGCATTATCAGGAGCAACCGAGGCAATAAGTTGAACTGACTTCCCAATTTTGATTTTTACAGAAGGGACATTAATAGTTATGGTTACCACCTCTATTATTGGTTTTTTGACGGAGACATGACAAGTCGCTTTTATTGTTCCGATAGAGGCTGTTATCTCGGCTTCTCCTTCTTTTATTGCTGTGATTTTACCTTCAGAGACTGTTGCTATATTAGGATTTAATGAAGCCCAGGATACCATCTTGTCCGTGGCATCATCTGGTTTTACTGTGGCAACAAGACTCAACGATTCACCTTCAATAAGTTCAGCGGAAGTTTTGTCCAGAGAGATAGATTCTACTGGTACGGTTACCCTGACGACGCACGTTGCTTCCTTTTCTCCAACTTTCGCTTTTATTGTGGCTTCTCCACCGCTAATAGCTGTAACCAATCCGTTTTGATTGATCGAGGCAACAGATGCATTAGTGGTAGACCAGACAATAGTCCTTTCCGTTGCATCCTCTGGTACTATTGTAACAACCAAGGTTTCAGATTGCCCTTTATTTAATGATAATTCTGTTTTGTTTATAGAGATTGATTCTAGGGGAACTGTAACGGTAACTTCGCAAGTTGCTTGAATGTTCCCAGCTTTTGCCGTTATCGTAGCCGCTCCCTTAGCAATAGCTGTTACCTTACCATTAGAATCAACGGATGCCACACTAGAGTCTGAACTAATCCAACTTACAGTTTTATCTGTAGCATCAGAAGGCTCAATCGAAACTACCAGGGTCTCAGACTCACCTTTTTTAAGCGAGAGTGTTGTTTTATTCAATACGACGGAGGTAACATCAACCACCTTCTTGATAACCGTAACAGTACAAATTGCTGATTTCCCTCCTGCAGATGCAGTGATAGTGGTTATTCCTTCAGCTATGGCTGTTACCAAACCACTATTAGAAACAGTAGCCACAGACTGTTTTGAGGAAGCCCATATGATAGATTTATCAGTGGCATTGGAAGGTTGAATAACAGCCGTTAACTGGACAGTCTCTCCAACAATCATTTCTGCATTTGGCTGACTGAGAGAAACTGATGAGACAGCTATTTCTTCTGGCGTTTTCTCACACGCTTGTGTGATGAATAATACTGAAAGAATAATTAATAGTTTATTTGCATCATTTTTCATTGTCTCCAAGAATTTTTATTGTTCCAACTTCCGAGTGTTACCATATATGCAGGTCTTATCTTTTTTTTCTATGAATGCACAATAATATGGACCGTCTAGTAATATATGATAATCCCGATTCAGACATATACTAAAAGAACCATCTTTGTCGATTGCCGTTTGATGATTAGTAAACCATGTCAATACCGTTTGTTCATTAACAATAGGTTCATGTGAAAAAGCAAAGCCGTATCCTTCAAGATTTGGAGTTTCAACGGAATATCCGTCATAAACTCCAGAAAGAAGGACAGTTTTGCTCCCTCCAGTTGATGACCATATCTCTGGAAGAGTAATAACCTTTTCAGGAAGGGTAGTAAAAGACTTGGTTTCACCATAAGTGTTCACTCCGTTCTCTGTAATAAAAGAACGATAATAGTACGTTAGCTCGGGGCTTAGTGATGAAAGCTTGACAGAAAAACTATAATCGGCATTTATATCTTTTACTGTTATAACAGTTGAGTTTATCGACAATACTCCAGAACTTGTTGAATACATAATACCAACAGAAAAGTCTGTTGAAAGTCTGTCCGGAAGAATCGCTTGTCCTGATACAGTAGCTGATGTTGGTTTGATATCAGTGGCTTCTAACGTGATAATCTCTACATTTTGTGCAGCCTTATCACATGCAGTTAGAAAAGTGAAAGAAGCAAGAGCAGTCAAAATATGTCTAATAGTCAGCATGGCAATATTTGTATTATAAAAAAACTTTTTCACAGTGGTAATCATAAGAGACAACGTAGGAGACCTCTTCGATGATTTCTTCGTCTTCACGTTCAAACTCCAAGATAGTATCAGACAGGGAGGCTATTATCAACTTGACCCCATTCTCAATCCATAATTGATTCCCAACGAGTTCGGTGTCGACCTTATATGATAACTGCCAATCGACAACTTGAGCATCCCATTCATATGCCGATAAAACGAAATGATTGGGAGTGGAACTAGTGAAAACGAGTTTTCCTTTAGGATATCTCAAATCAAAATCCCCTTTTTCATCTCCTATAACGTTCCCATCGGCCTGAAGGACTATCCTATAACGGGTTATAAGCCAACTTCCTTCAAGGGGGGAGATGTTTTTTGGTTCAGTATCAATCTCTTTACCGCACGAATAACAAGCGCCTATCAAAGAGAAGAATAATAGAAAGCGGTGTAATGATTTCGCATTCATTCGTAGCTTGTACTTCATTGCATTATTATTAACAATCCCTCTTTACTCTCAAGGATGGTCCGTATACAACGAAAGTGTGGAGCATTTCGTTTATCTACTGGAGGCTCTGGTAAACCTTGCACAAATAAACAATACTCCACACCCGTATGGAAGATGCTCAGAATGAGCATAATAACCATACAAGGTGATGAATGTATTAGCTTATCCCTGTGCTATTGAAAATTTACCAGATTTTCCAGTAGGGAAAGCGAAAACACTTTCATCTAATATGTAATGCCAGGGATATACAACACGGTACATTGCCCTGACAGATACAAAGATAAAAAATGTTTTTCACTTTTTGGAGTGAAGTAGGAAAAAAGATTCTCTCGGTGGGTAGAACACCCTATATGCAGAATCGCATAGCGAAAACCGAGAGAATCACGGAAGAAAGGGGTTAAAGCAGACTCACGCTAGCGGCAACAACTTCATAAGAGGTTCTTGGCTCACCGCTATCACTGGTGTACCTTCGACAGCGCAAACGGCCTTGCACACAGACCTGGGACCCACGTTCAATCAGGTCCAAAGGCATATCGCCATTCTGCCAGGCCACGACATTGTGCCAAGTGGTCTCAACGACAATACAGCCCTTCGTGTCTTTAAAGCTATGCTCTGTAACCAGAGAGAAGTTGGCCACCATTCGGCCAGAAAAGGTTTGCTTGCGGATCATTCCCACGACCCCGACAAGCTCAATGCGATTAATGAATTCCATAATAGTGATTATTTAATAGGGTAGATTTGTTCTTCTGCAAAGCTGTAGAAATCGCTGTCCGAAAGTATGATGTGGTCTAATAAGCTCACATCCATAAGAGAACAGGCCTTTCTCAGTTTGGAAGTAAATTCGATGTCATGTTTACTTGGATAGGAGCAGCCAGATGGATGATTGTGCACCAGAATAATGGCACGTGCATTCAACAACAGGGCGCGTCTCAGGACTGTGCGCACATCAATGGCGGTGTGTGTCATCGTTCCCTTGGTAAGCATCTCTGTAGAGAGGATACAGCTCTTACAAGAAATGTAGATGGCCCAGCATTCTTCATGTTCAAGGCCATATAGCTGGTGATGTACAAGGCTCTCTGCCATTGCAGGTGTGAGAAGGGTATTCATAACAAATTGTCTTTTAAATGATGGATATTTGAACTGCTTGGGATTTTGAACTAAATCACAGATAAGCCAGTATCCAGAAAGGATTTCATTGCTGCATCTATTGCGGTAGAAACACTGGAATACTGTGGGTTAATTATTGATGCTTCAATGGCTGTCAAGATATGGAGAAGGGCACCCTGTTCCGACTGCTGGAAAGAGTGCCCCTTTGTCCCCATAAAGCTCTTAGATTACAGGCTCTCGATGAAGCGGGAGCGTTTCTTTTGGAAGGTGAACCCTTTCCGGGTGATGGAACGGGAATACGTCAGTCCAAGATGATTCTTTGCACGGGTTGCTGCGACATACATCTTCTTCCACTCGTTGTTGAAGAACTCCACCTGTTCCTGTTGGGGTAAGCCCTCACAGAAGAAAGGATTCGGGAAGTTTCCTTCACACAGCCCCACGATGAATACGTTATCCCACTCCAATCCTTTTGCCGAATGGATGGTGGAGATGGCCAGATAGTCTTCTCCAACCGGGAAGGGGCATTCTTCATAATCGGCCTCATAGAACTGTGCGAATAGATCCTTGTCGGTAACGAAGGTGGCCAGATAGTCCTGGATACTGTTGAACTTATCAGCTGTTGCAAGGAATGCCGTATAATCGTCCTTGATATCCTCATCATCGTCCGGTGTGGAAAGCAGTTCCACAATCACCCTTTCTGCAATCTGGCGGAAAGTGGCTAATGTGGAGTCATCCCGGATGGCCAGGATGATTTGCCCGACAGGCGACTCAAAGAAAGCGCTCTTCCGACGTTTCCCATCACGGACTATGTCGATTTTGGCATATTGGGCAACCTTACGGATGCTGTAGGCATTCTCCGTGTCAATGATGCGGAGGATGTGATTGAGGAATCTGATATGCTTCTTCAACAGCTTCCTCCCACCAAAGACCCTGTAAGGAATCTTTGCATCAATCAGCAAGGTGACCATCGTGGAGAGGTACTTAAGGTTATTGCATATAATGGCACTTCGTTTAAGCTCTCCTTGCGCACGGACCGCATTCAGTACCAACTCCGCTTCTTCCAGTTCGGTGCCCGCCGTTATCAGCTTCACGTCTCCAGGGTTTTGACTCACTGAATACAACTGATGATTGGGACAGTCTGTAAAATGGAAGGTGTTCACATAGTCGGCAATTGACTGTCCACAACGATAGGTTATAGTCAGCGATTTCAAATCGTGGGGATGCCTGGATAGGAAGGCTTCCAGATTCTTATAGGAGCCACCATTAAACTCGAAGATATTCTGTCTGGGATCACCGACAAGGAACAACTTCAATCCCGGTATTGTTCTTATAAGGATATCCAGAATGGAGTAGTTCAGTTCTGACAGATCCTGCGCTTCATCAACCGCTATGACGGTTATCTTGTCACGGAGCCAATTCCTGAACAGTTCATCTTCCTCCAGGGCATTGATGAACAATACCAGTATGTCCTGAATGGATATAACCTGCAGGGAGTCCTTGATATTGGTGACTTTGCCATACAGTTCGGAGGAAAGCGCTTTCGAATCGGCCTTCAGGCATTGAAGGATTGTCCTCGTTGGATACGTTCCATTATAGAGGTCCTTGATTTCATCAGCAAGTTCTCCCAGCTCCTCATCATCTAAAATGGTTAGATGTAGATCGCTGTAGTACAGTTTCAGAAGCCGATAACAGAAGGAATGGATGGTCCCACTATAGATATCGAAGTCGCGTTTTATCCCAGATTCTGCCAGTTTGGATTGGAAGCGTGTTCCCAACTGCCTGGCAGCGGTATTGGTGTAAGATAGCGCAACGATTCGCTGCGGTGTGTCTGTGGACTGGATTACATGGACCAGCTTGCTTGTTAGCAAATGTGTCTTTCCGGTTCCCGGACCTGCACTGACAAAAACAATGTCAGATGGGCACAGTACAGCTTCCAGCTGCTGTGGATTGAGGGTACTTAAAAAGTCCTCTAGTAAATCTTGTGATTGTTTCATAAATTTGTGGTGAAATGATATGACAAACGCCCCCGACTTCTCGCAATTTGGTCAGGGGCGTTGTCTTGTACATAGGTATTACTTCAGGAACCAGGCATATTCCGGATTACCGTGTAGTGCCTTTGCCAGTCCCGTTGTGACATCAGTGGCGTTCTGTGCCCTGTCCAGGAAGTTGTCGATATACGAAATCTTGTTGGCTCCGGTGAACAGGTTGTAAACCTTCCACAGAGAGATGGCATTCTCCTGTCCGACTCCGAAATGCTCGTCATCGTAGTAGGACTTGGCAACGACGCTGATCTGGGTGTCCGTCATCAGGAGCTCCGGCAGCTGCTTCTTCTGTCTGGAAGGCAGGTATTGGTATAGCCTGCATTTCCCTAGGAACTGAGCAAATTGGCTCTCACTCATCATGAGGTTCTGATATGCAGTCATTACGGCCAGGTGCTGCATCATCTTGTAGCTCCTGAACAGCTCCACTGCAGCCTGTAACAAGGCATTGGAATCCATGACACGGATACTTGCTTTGTATCCATCTGTTGATACACAGAGGTTACAACAGACCATGTTTTTGAAGCCGATGAAGATCTTGAACTTCTCCGGGGACTTCTTGGAGTACAGGTTCTGTTCATTGTAGGCTCTGACTCCACCTATGGTGAGATTGAGCCTGCTTCCATCGATATCCTGGAAGATGGTAGGAACCTCTATACAGAACATCATGCGTTCATAATAGATGGTCTTGTCGGTTTCCAGGAGCTGACTCACCGGCTTGTGGATAGCCTCTGGAATTCGTCCCTTGACGATATGGCTAACCCTGATAGCTGGATCAGAGATATCCTCGTAAGGAAAGACCTGATGAGCTGCATCCAGAACCGTGTCTATGAAGGTCTGGTGAGAGATGGTCACTTCATTGTCCTTGCTGAAGACAGGAATGATGCAATCGTCCTTGAGGTGGGAGAGATTAACCTCCTTTGTGTTGGCCTCAATAAAGGGAAGGTTGGAAATGGGTTTCTCCTCTGCGATGGGATGAAACATAGTGACCTCCTGCGGCATGACCACAGGTGCGAAGATGGGTTGTTGTTGGATTCTAGTTTCCATAATGAGTAGTGTTTATTGTTGTTGATACTGGTTTCTTCTCCAGGCAGGCTGCTGGCTTGTCTTGGGGTAGTAGGAACGCTGCTGAGGCTGAGGCTGTTGAACAGCAGGTTCCGGAGAAACGGAGGGTTTGTCAGTGAGTTCTGGCAAGTCTTCTCCTGCGTAGATGTAGAGGCCCAGCCCATGACGGGCACAGGCCTTGGTGAGAGCCCTTTGGATGGCCTTGTTTACATCCGTGCTCTTGATGGCCTCAAACGGGATGGATTGGTTACGGGCATCCATAATAGGAAGGTGCTCGATATGCTCCAGCCCTTCGATTGTTACGCCGACTTTTACCCAGCATGTTCTGCCGTCGGTGAAATAGTTCCAACCATCCGGACTTTCGTAGATGGTGTAGGAAGCATCAGGATAGTGGGCCTTGACGAATGTCCAAGCCCACGCCCAGGAAAGATAGGACAGATTGCCCTTCTTTTCCACATGCTCATTGCAGTTGATTGCGTTGAGCGTCGAGAAAACAGTTTTCTCTTGCATGGTTTTAAGGATTTAATAGTAAAACATTTATATACAGAAAAAGACCACTCCAACTACTGGAATGGTCTTAATCTTAGTCTCTATATGATACAGGTTTGTTTTGGTTGGCCAGTTCTTTTCAATCCCTTTTCAGCAAACAAGTTTCCATATGTAGAATTGTTTTTCAAAAAGTAGGAGGGTACCCCGGTAAAGGGCGCCAGAATCTAAAATTTTCCAAATCGTTTGTATAGGGGGGGGCTTTCCCTGGAGTGATTCTGCGTGTGCAGGATATGTTTAATTTGAATAATTCCACGAAAGTCCTTATCTTTGAATATCTATCCTCCTGTATTATGAAGAATCTTCTATCAGTTTTAGCTTTCCTTGGCATCCTGCTCTGTTATTCTTGCGAGAAAGCACAAGAAGAGGTGCCTGTAGAATCGGTCACATTGAGTCAGGCAACTGCTGAAATGTATATAGGTGAAACAACTCAACTGAAAGCGAATGTCCTTCCGTCTAATGCTACGGATAAAACTGTCACGTGGGCATCTTCCAAGCAATCCGTGGCGACAGTATCCGATAATGGCTTGGTAACAGCCTTAGCAGAGGGAACTTCTACAATTACGGCATCAGCAGGATCTAAATCAGCCACTTGCACAATCCAGGTCAGCAAAAAGGTTATCGAAGTAACAGCCGTAGAATTGGATTTAAACGAAGTTGAGATTGTCGAAGGAGAGAGTCTTACACTGATAGCTACGGTTAAGCCAGATGATGCTACAGATAAAACCGTTACATGGGATAGTTCTGATAAAGCTATCGCCACAGTAGATGATAATGGAAAAGTAACAGCCGTTAAGGAAGGGAAAGCGACCATAACTGCAAAGGCCGGAGGAAAACAGGCCAGCTGCTCGATTACAGTAGCAAAGAGAGTTATTGCTGTTGAATCCATCACACTCAATAAGTCGGAACTCGCCTTGGAAAAAGGTGATTCCGAAACCCTAGTGGCCACGGTAAAACCGGATGATGCTACTAACAGGTCTGTTACATGGTCCAGTTCCGACGATAAGGTTGCTTCAATTGACCAAGCGGGAAAGATAACCGCTATTGGCGGTGGAGAAGCTATAATTTCGGCTAAGGCGGGAGAGAAGACAGCCACTTGTAAAGTAACCGTTACGGTCCCTATTGAATCCATTTCTTTAGACAATACAAGCCTATCGTTGGAAGAAGGCCAATCGGCAACCCTTGTGGCCACAGTTAAACCCGATGATGCCTCTGACAAAACGGTCTCCTGGGGCAGTTCTGATGAAAAGATAGCTACGGTTGAAAACGGAAAGGTGTCCGCTATCAAAGAGGGATCTGTGACAATAACGGCTGCGGCGGGTGATAAAAAAGCAACTTGTAAAGTAACCGTTCAGAAGAAAGTTGTCGTCGTTGCATCTGTATCGCTGAGTCAGACCGCCATAACTTTGTACGAAGGCCAATCTACAACTCTTGTCGCCACTGTCAAACCGGACAATGCTACGGATAAGACTGTAACCTGGAGCAGTAGCGCATCGGAGATTGCTTCGGTAGACCAGGAAGGAAAGGTTTCTGCTATCAAAGCTGGCAGTGCTACTATTACGGCAATGGCTGGAGATAAGACAGCAACCTGTTCTGTAACGGTAATTCAGCCTAGCAATGGTCCGGAGGCGGTGGATTTAGGTTTGTCGGTGAAATGGGCGTCGTATAATGTTGGT
>OCVV011320028.1_pt1 | contig 12220 bp, 12 predicted proteins | sample 1539721 | NCBI WGS metagenome assembly OCVV01 (sample SAMN02144230, study PRJEB22623) | gut metagenome | biome: sheep rumen | host: Ovis aries | place: New Zealand | reverse complement strand
CGACGTGACGCTGCCGCTGGACTTCCTGCGCTCGGGCACCTACATCGTCAGCATCCACACCCACAACGGCACCACCCACAAGCGGCTGGCCGTGGCGCGCTGAACCGTCCCGGAAGGGGGTGAACGCTGCGGCGTTTGTGTTTTTTTAACATTTATTCTTGCGGATGCGATACAATAAAACTCGTGCTCCGATGTTATGTTGTTGTTTCTTGACAATTAGTAAAAACAACATGATAGAATGGAAATGGTAAATATTCAAGAACTTAATGAACGTATCGGCCGTGAGAGCGCCTTCGTCGACGTGCTGACGATGGAGGTGGGCAAGAGCATCGTGGGGCAGAAGCACATGGTGGAGAGCCTGATGATCGGTCTGCTGAGCAACGGTCACGTGCTGCTCGAGGGTGTGCCGGGACTGGCCAAAACATTGACTATAACGTCGCTGGCCAAGGCTATCGACGCCAAGTTCAGCCGCATTCAGTTCACGCCCGACTTGCTGCCGGCCGACTTGGTGGGCACGATGATCTACTCGCAGAAGAACGAACAGTTCCAAGTGAAGAAGGGTCCGATCTTCAGCCACTTCGTGCTGGCCGACGAGATCAACCGAGCACCGGCCAAGGTGCAGAGCGCCCTGCTGGAGGCCATGCAGGAGCGGCAGGTGACTATCGGCGAGCAAACGTTTAAGTTGGAGGAGCCGTTCCTGGTGATGGCTACGCAGAACCCCATCGAGCAGGAGGGTACCTATCCGCTGCCCGAGGCCCAGGTGGACCGCTTCATGCTGAAGGTGGTCATCAGCTACCCCAAGCGCGACGAGGAGCGCCAGATACTGCACCAGCAGGTGAACGGCGACCGCCGGGTTGAGAGTGATGCTGCCCGTGCCATCCTGAAACCGGAGGACATCATGAAGGCGCGCGAGCTGGTGCGCGAGGTGTACATGGACGAGAAGATCGAGAGCTACATCACCGATATCGTCTTCGCTACACGCTACCCTGAGCAGTATGGCTTGGAGAAGGTGAAGCCGCTGATTGCCTACGGTGCATCGCCGCGCGGCAGTATCAACTTGGCTGCGGCCTCGAAGGCCTATGCCTTCATGCACCGCCGGGGCTATGTGATCCCCGAGGATGTGAGGGCTGTGGCGATGGACGTCCTGCGCCACCGTATCGGTCTCACCTACGAGGCTGAGGCCGAGAACGTCACAAGCGAGGAATTGGTGAGCGAGATGCTCAACCGGGTGGATGTGCCTTGATGCAAGTGATTAGTGATTAGTAATGGATGAAGAGATAATAAAGAAGGTTCGCAAGATCGAAATCAAGGCACGGGGACTGAGCCAGCAGATGTTCAGCGGCGAGTACCACTCGGCCTTCAAGGGTCGCGGTATGGCTTTCAGCGAGGTGCGCGAGTACCAATACGGCGACGATGTGCGCAACATCGACTGGAACGTCACAGCGCGTTTGGCTCACCCGTATGTCAAGATCTTCGAAGAGGAGCGCGAGCTGACGGTGATGCTGCTGGTGGATGTCAGCGGTAGCAACCGGTTCGGGACGCACGTGCAGTTCAAGGAGGAACTGGCTGCCGAGGTCGCTGCGACGCTGGCCTTCAGCGCCATTGCGAACAACGACAAGGTGGGGGTGTTGCTCTTCAGCGACCGCATCGAGAAGTTCATCCCGCCCAAGAAGGGACGTTCCCATATTCTGCGCATCATCCGCGAGTTGATCACCTTCCGTCCTCAGAGCAACGGTACCGATATTGGACAAGCGCTAGGTTACTTTCAGAATATGATCAAGCGACGCTGCACGGCCTTTCTGCTGAGCGACTTTTACGATCGGGGCTATAGCGATGCCTTGAAGTTGACGGCGGGAAAGCATGACTTGGTGGCCCTGCGGCTGGTGGACCGGCGTGAGGAACGGATGGAGAACTTGGGACTGGTGAAGTTCTATGATCCGGAGAGTACGGAAACCCTTTGGGTCGACACCGGGAGTGCCGCGGTGCGTCGGGCTGTCGATGCCCACATTGCGGCCCGTAACCGCGAGGTGGAGGAGACGATGCGCCGCTATGGGGTCGACATGGCCACCATGTACACCGGCGAGGACTTTGTTAAACCGCTACGGGCGCTCTTCGGTAGAAGAAGTTAGGAGATAAGAGTTAAAACAGATGGTTAAGAGAACAGGAGTTTTAATCTTGATGGGCCTGATGTGGTTCGTAGGACTGACGACAGCTGCGGGTGCACAGACGGTGGCTACGCTCGGGGCTGATACCATTGTGCTGGGCGACCAAACGGTGCTCACGTATTCCGGGGGCGAGTTGCTACCCCCGCAGGATGTGCTGGTGTTGGGAATGCAGACAGATAGCACATCGGGCATGAAACAGGCCACCGTGACGTGCTTTGAGCCTGGTGAATACTGGCTCAAGGTGGGCACAGACTCACTGCCGCTGGTGGTCCTTGATGTCGAGGTGGACACCTCGACGGCCGAAATACGTGACATTGCCCCCATCGAACGGGTGCCGTACACCTTCTGGGAGATTTTCCGCTGGGTGCTTCTGGTGCTGGCACTGGTTGCAATCGGTGTGGGTATTTGGTGGTTCTTGACACACCGCAGGCAGGTTCAGCAGGCGCTGGGTCTCGCTGCCCCGGTGGACAACCGCGACCCTCACCAGCGGGCTGTAGATAACCTGGAAGAGCTGCGAGAAAAGCGCCTTTGGCAGGCGGGGAAAGTCAAGGAGTACCATACTGAACTGACCGATATTGTACGCCGTTTCATAGAGGAAAGTACGGATGTGCGTGCAACTGATATGACGAGCGACGAGACGCTGGAGGAAATGGAAGGAAAAAGGTGGAAAGTGGAAAACGGATTGCTACGCGATATCTTCAGCACGGCCGATATGGTCAAGTTTGCCAAGAGTGAGCCTCTGCCACATGAACATGAGGCGTCGCTGGCCAAGGCTTTGGCCTACGTGGAGCAGTTGTGGGATTGTGTGAAACCCCAAGAAGAGGAGGTGACGCATGAGTAACATCGAGTTTGCTCACCCGTGGGTGCTTCTAGGCTTGGTGGTGGTGCCCCTGATGGTGGGGTGGTGGCTGTGGCGCTACCGCAAGCAGGATGCCGCAGTACAACACTCGGATATTGCTGTGTTCGACGGCATCGCCAAGAGTCTGCGCGTGCGTCTGCGCTGGCTGCCCTATGCGCTGCGCTGTGTGGCGGTTGCTGCCATGGTGGTGGCGTTGGCACGTCCGCAAAGCAGCTTGAGTCGTCAAGAAATGACGGTTGAGGGTATCGACATCGTGATGGCTATGGATATCTCTGGATCAATGTTGGCCGAGGATTTTAAACCCAACCGTCTGGAGGCTGCCAAGCGAGTGGCGGCCGACTTTGTAGAAGGTCGCAAGAGCGACCGTATGGGATTGGTTGTGTTTGCCGGACAGGCCTTCACCCAGGTGCCCCTGACGGTTGATCACCACGTGCTGTTGCAGCAGTTAGGCGGAGTCAAGAGTGGAATTGTGCGTGATGGAACAGCCCTTGGGGATGGTTTGGCGACAGCTATTAATCGCATAAAAGACAGCGAGGCCAAGAGTAAGGTGATCATACTGCTCACAGACGGTGTAAACAATCAGGGTTCGGTAGATCCCTTGTCGGCTGCAGAAATTGCCAAACTCTACGGTATACGGCTATACACGATCGGTGTGGGGTCGCTTGGGAAAGTACCCTATCCGTTCCGTGATCAGCTTGGAAGGGTACATTATCAAAACATTGACGTCGAAATTGACGAACCCCTCATGGAACAGATGGCTGGCATGACTGACGAAGGACGTTATTTCCGAGCGACCAATAAGAAAGCGTTGCAAGACATCTTTACCCAGATTGACGAGATGGAGAAAAGCAAAATCGATGTGACGCAATATGCCCAGAAACGGGACGAGCAGGGAGTGTGGTTGTGGATGGCCTTGGTGGCCTTGACACTCGAGTTGCTTCTTCGTTGGCTGTGGATGAAACTATAAAATGGTAATGTGATGATTCATTTTGAACATAAAGAATACCTTTGGCTGTTAGTGCTGGTGCTGCTAATGGGAGGACTATGGATATATGGTGAGTGGAAACGCAGACGGCGTCTCGAGGCGTGGGCCGATAGTGGTATGTTCGGCCGGCTCATACCTGACAGGTCAGGGTGGCGACCGGTGGCTAAGATGATTCTCACACTTATGGGGCTTGCTCTGTTGGTAGTGGCACTGGCTAATCCTCAATTCGGTACTCGTATTGAGAAAGGTAAGCGTGCAGGTAGCGATGTGGCCATCTGCCTCGACCTCAGCAATAGTATGATGGCCGAAGATATACAGCCTAACCGTCTGGAGCGTAGCAAGCGAGTGGTCAACAACTTGTTGAGCAGTTTTGCTGGCGATAGGGTTAGCTTGGTGGCTTTTGCAGGTACAAGCTTCATACAGATGCCTCTCACGGGTGACTATAGTGCCACAAAACTCTTTCTTGACGAGATGGATTGCAGCATGATCAGCGAACAGGGTACAGCTATTGGTGATGCCATTGGGAAAGCCATGCAGACCCTTGGGTATGGTGATGAGGAGCGGGAGTGGGTAAAGGGTAAGAATCGCGCCATAATTGTTATTAGCGACGGTGAGAACCATGAGGACGATGCTGTTGAGGCTGCCCGTAACGCTGCTCGCGAAGGAGTACGGGTTTGTACTATCGGAATGGGTTTGCCAGAGGGCTCTCCCATTCCAGAGTATGATGGTCGAGGCCGCTCGTCAGGCTACAAGCGAGATCGAGATGGCAATGTTATTATGACGCATCTGAACGAGCAAATGCTCCGCGAAGTGGCTGATGCGGGTAAGGGAGTCTATGTACGAGCCGGCAATGTTAACAGCGGCTTGAGTGACATCGTGAATTTAGTCGAGAACCTCGAAAAGGAAGAATTTGGTGAAGCGCAGTTTGCTGCCTATGAAAGCCGCTATATGTATCCGCTTGTGGCAGCATTGCTTTGCTTCTTGGCCGAGGTGCTACTTTTTGAGCGCAGAAACCGTAAGTTTGATATTGACAACATAATATGAAACGAATATTGACAATTCTGATTGTTATTGCTATTGGTAGCTCGTCGGCAATGTCGCAGGCGAGTCGACATCAAATGCGAGAGGGCAATCGGGAATACAAGAAACAACACTACGAGCAGGCGGAGGTCAATTATCGTCGCGCGTTGCAGCGAGATAGTAACGACTATCGAGGCCAGTACAATTTGGCTAACGCCCTATATCGACAAGAGAAATACGATGAGGCTGTCACTCATTATCAGCAGGCATTAGCTGCTCCGGGTATTACTGACCCCCAGCGTGCGCAGGCCTTTCATAATCAAGGTAACAGCCTCCTCAAGGCGGCCCAGCAAAGCGAGCAAATGCAGGGACTGCAGCAAGCCATTAACTGCTATCAGGAAGCCCTTAAGCTAGAGCCCAAGCGTGACGATACCCGCTACAATTTGGCCTATGCTCGACGTCTGCTTCAGCAACAGCAGCAAAATCAACAGAGCCAGGGTCAAAATAGTGACCAAAACCAGCAGGGAAACCAAAATCAGCAGCAACAGCAACAACAAGGCGATAAGAAACAGGACCAGCAGCAACAACAGCAACAGCAACAAGGTCAGCAACCACAGCAGCAGAATCAGCAACAACGGGAGCAAAACAAGCAACAACAGCAAGGACAGCAAGATACTCGCAAGCAAGACGCTGAACGTCTGCTCGAAGCAGTGAAAAACAATGAACGGCAGACTCTCCGTGAAAAGACTCAAAGTGACAAACCTGTCCGTGTAAAGAAGACAGATAAAGATTGGTAGAATGAAAAAAACACTGACTATAGTATTCTTACTTCTTTCCATCGGGGCTGTTTGGGCCCAGCAAATGACGGTGCAAGCCCCCAAAAGCGTTTACGAGGGCGACAATTTCACCGTACGTTTTGTTGTCGATGCCCGCGCCAACGGTTTTCAAGGTCCTACATTCAAGGGATTCAGTCTCCGTTCTGGCCCCAACAGCTCCAGTTCCTCCAGCTTCAGTTTCGTCAACGGACAGATGACCTCCTCAGTGCAGACTGTTTTCTCGTATACTCTTGCAGCAGACATGGTTGGAACTTTCACCATCGATCCAGCCACATGTACTGTTGACGGTAAGAAGATAAGTTCGCAGAGCTTTACCATCAAGGTGGAGAAAAGTGACCCTAACCGACGTCAACAGCAACAACAGCAGCAACAGCAGCGCCAAGCCTACAATCCTTGGGATCAACAGCCCCGTCAGGCCTCGGAGATCGACTCCAAGAGCCTTTTCGCCCGGGCGTCGATCAGCAAGAGCAACCCTTACCAGGGCGAGCAGGTTATTGTCACCTACAAGATATACACCCAGGTTCCTCTTAGTCAGTACGCCATCGACAAGCTTCCCGGCAACCGCGGTTTTTGGGCCGAGGACCTCAGCGAGGGGCGCCAGGTCAAACAATACGAGGAGACTGTTGGCGACCGCCGCTATCAGGTGGCAGAGATCCGACGCGGGGCTCTTTTCGCACAGCAGAGTGGCGCACTTACCATTGAGCCGCTTGACCTCAACGTCCTCGCTATGGTACAGCGTCAGCGACAGCGTACGGGAACCATTTGGGACCTCTTTGATGACCCCTTCTTCAGTGCCCGTGAGGCTGTTGAGCGCCCCTTGAGTACTAATCGCATTCAGGTCAATGTCAAACCGCTGCCCGCAGCCCCCGAAGGCTTCACGGGCGCCGTTGGCCGGTTCGATGTTCAGGGAGGGCTTACACTCGACAAGGTGAAGGCCAACGAGGCCGTCAGTTACCGCCTGACCGTGACCGGTTCCGGAAACCTCATGCTCATAGACGCCCCCAATCCTGAGTTTCCGAATGTCTTCGAAGTCTACGATCCGCAGATCGACGACAATATAAAGAAGGGCGACAACGGCGTCAGCGGTAGTCGTACCTTCGAGTGGGTACTCATCCCCCGCACCCAAGGCAAGTACACCATTCCCGCATGTCGATTCGTCTTCTTCGACCCCGCCACAGGGCATTATGTTACCAAAACCATCGATCCGCAAGAGATAGAAGTCGAGAAGGGCGATGCCCGAAACATAGCTCACGCCGGTAGCAAGGACGATGTGCGCCTCCTTAACAGCGACATCAACTACCTTCACCCCACCGGACGTCTGCACTATCTTCGCCACGAGGACCATGCCGGCCTGGCTTTTTGGCTGTGTGCCGTCGTTATTGTCCTGATGACGGTAGGAATTCTTATCTTCAGCAAGCGTCGTCGCGAGGCTGAGCAAGATGTGGCCGGTATGCGTATGAAACGCGCCGTCCGTCTGGCCCGTAAGCGCCTCAAACGAGCCGAGTCGCACCTTCACGACGCTGATAGCAATGCCTTCTACGAAGAGATCTACCGCGCCATCTGGGGCTGCCTCTCCGACAAGTACAACATACCGCTCTCCACGCTCAGCCGTGATACCGTCACTCAGTGTCTGGTCGACAAGCAGGTGCCCGCAGAGCAGCAGGAGCGGATTATGAAGGTACTCCAGGAGGTTGATCTGGCTAGGTTCGCTCCCGGCGATGCCCACACCCAGATGCAGTCCGTTTACAACGACGCCCTGAATATGATTGTTGCACTCTAATCCATTCGAATGACGATGTTACACACGATAGTACTCCACTTCATTCTCCTGACCTCGTTCGTGCACCTGCAGGAATCCACCGCCCGCGAGGCCGACGAGGCCTACCGCCAAGGCGACTATGCCACCGCCATCGAGCACTACGAGGCCGTGCTCGACAAGCAGTGTGCCTCAGCCAAGCTCTACTATAACCTCGGCAACGCCTACTACCGTACCGACCAGATGGGCCTTGCCATCCTAAACTACCGCCGCGCCCTGCGTCTCGACCCCTCGATGACCGACGCCCGGGAGAACCTTGCTCTGGCTGAAAGTCGCACCGTCGATCGTATCGACGTTCTGCCGCAGTTCTTCCTCGTGCGCTGGGTCGACACCCTGTGCACCCGCATCACCCCGACAGCCTGGCGTATCATCTGGCTGGTCTTGCTGGCGCTGACGGGAGCTGCCGTAGTGCTGGTGCGTCTTGGCGCCAGTCGCAGCCTCCGCAAGGGGGCCCTGGCAGGGGGGCTGGTGGTTGTGGTTCTGCTGTTGCTGACCACCTGGCTGATGCTCCGCTCCACCCATCGCTTCAACGCCCATGCCGAGGCCGTGGTCATGCCACCTGCCATCACCGTCAAAGGGTCGCCCGAAGCCCAGAGTCTTGACAAACTCATCCTCCACGAGGGTACCCTCGTCACCATCAGCGACTCCCTCTCCTCCTGGTACAAGATCACCATCGCTGACGGTACCACTGGCTGGTGCCGCGCCGAAGACGTCGAACGAATATGAAACCCCTTCTGGTCCTGCTGTCCCTTGCCCTGACGCTGCCGCTGGCGGCACAGGAGGTCAAGATGAGCTACGACGAACAGTGTGGCTGCGACCTCATGTTTGTCGACGGCGTCGAGACTACCCGCGAGGGCGACCTCTATGGCTTCCGTCTCGAGGATGGCACCCAGATCGTACCTAATATTTACCGCTTCGTCGACCAGTTCCGCAACGGCTACTGCCGCGTGATGCTCGACGACGGCCAGATGGGCCTCATCGACCGTACGGGTCGCCAAGTGGTGCCCTGCATCTACGATGCCGTAGGCTATCCCTCCGACGGCCGCGTCTCTGTCGTCAAGGCCGACCGCTATGGCTACACCGACCTCCAGGGGCGCGAGGTCGTGCCCCCCGTCTACCTCTCGGGGGGCGACTACAGCGAGGGGCTTGCCCCGGTGCTCGTTGTCATCGACTCTTTCTTCAGCGCCTGCACCTTCATCGACACCCTCGGGCGTGAGCTCTTCCCGCCCGTCTATGAGAACCTGCAGCCCTTCACCTGTGGCCATGCCCTCGTGCGCCGCTACAGCCGTTGGGGCCTCATCGACCACGACGGTCGCGAGGTGCTTACCACCCGCTTCGAGAATATGACCACCCTCTTCGGCGACACCCTCTTCTTCGCCGGCGACGCCGACGGCATGGCCCTCTACGACCGTCGTATGCAACCCCTCACCCCCGCTGTCTACACCTGGACCGGAGGCATGCAATGCGGCCGCATACCCGTCTGCCGCGAGGGACGCTACGGCTTCCTCGACCGCACGGGGCGCGAGGTGATCCCCTGCCGCTACGACGAGATCAGCCTCTTCTACCTCGACCGCGCCATGGTGCGCCTCGGCGACCGCTACGGCATCATCGACACCGCCGGCCGCTTTGTCCTCCCGCTCGAATACGAAAACCGAACCCCCTTCGGTGAGAAATATGTCTACCGCGACAGCCTCGCCCTCGTCGAGCGCGACGGCCGCCTGGGCTACGTCGACCTCGACGGCCGTCTGGCCATTCCCTACTACTTCGACCAGGCCTTCCACTTCAGCGAGGGGCTTGCCAGCGTTTGCCGCGACGGCCTCTGGGGCTACATCGACACCCATGGCGACCTCTTCTTGCCGCTCATCTTCGACCTGGCCTCGCCCTACCGCTGGGGCCGCGCCGAGGTGAGCTACGCTGGCGAGCTGCGCCGCGTCGACCGTCGGGGACGGTGTGTCAAAAACTGTAAAGGAATCATCGCATGGAGAGATTGGACCGAATAGCATCGCACGACGGCATCGTCATCGCCGTCACCCCCGGACGTGTGCGCGTCCGCATCGAGGCCGTCAGCGCCTGCGCCAGCTGTGCCGCCCACGGACGCTGCGGCTTTGCCGAATCGAAAGAGAAAGAGGTCGACGTGCCCGCCGCCGACTGGAGCGACTACCAGCCGGGGCAGACCGTCACCGTCCACATCGACGAGAGCCGCGGCATGCTCGCCGTCTGGCTGGCCTACGTCCTTCCGGCCCTGCTCATGCTGGCCGCCATTGTGGGCCTCTCGCTGGCCCGCGTGCCCGAGTGGGCCGTCGTCCTGAGCGCTTTCGCCGTCCTCGGCCTCTACATCCTCGTCCTCTACCTGCGCCGCCGACGCGTCGAACGCCACTTCACCCTCACCGTATCTCATAACTCCTGACCGCCATGCTCATTCTCGGCATCGACCCCGGCACCCGTATCCTCGGCTATAGCCTCCTCGACACCGAGGGCGGCGGCATGAAGATCGTCGCCATGGACGTGCTCTACCTGCGCAACATCGCCGACTTCAACCAGCGCATCCGCCGCATCTTCGACTCCACCCTGCGCATCATCGACTCCTTCCACCCCGACCACCTGGCCATCGAGGCCCCCTTCTTCGGCAAGAACGTCCAGTCGATGCTCAAGCTGGGCCGCGCCCAGGGGGTGGCCATCGCCGCCGCCATGAGCCGCGACCTGAGCTACACCGAGTACGAGCCCTCGGTCATCAAACAGCTCGTCACCGGCAACGGCAACGCCTCCAAGGAGCAGGTCGCCGCCATGCTCCGCTCCATCGTCGGCTTCGACGACGACCCCCGCTACCTCGACGCCACCGATGCCCTCGCCGTGGCCTACACCTGCCACATGCAGCTCTCCAACCCCCTCGGCGACCTCCGCCAGCAGCTCATGCCCAAACAAAAGAAGCACAAACCCGCCAAGCAGCAGTGGGCCGACTTCGTCAGCCAGAACCCTGACATCGTGAATAAATAAGAATTAAAGAATTAAAGGAGTTAAGGAGTTAAAGAAGTTAAGACAATACCGGCCGTAGGCAATTCGAGTAATTCGCCCCAAATAGACCTGCGTGGCTTAGCTCCATAAAGTCGCTGACCTCAGTTCGTTAAATTCGAGTAATTCGCCGTTAAAACAAGAAACCGGATATGAAACACAGACCCTTCCTGCCGATCCTCCTCCTGGCCGTCCTCTTGGCGGTGGGCTGCCAGCAGCGCGGCCCCAAGACCTACGACCCCGCCCAGGTGGCCTTCAACGCCCAGTACAACCCCCTCTTCGACGGCCAGCTCTACCCCTCGCTCATCCTCGCCACCACCAGCTCCAACACCTTCAACTTCCAGCTGGCGGCCTTCACCGTCGAGGTCACCGCCCCGACCGACAACGCCGTGCTGCGCGTCGTCATCGACTCCTCGGCCCTCAACTATGTCACCATCGTCCAGGAAATCCTGCCCCGCCGCGGCGAGACCTACCGCTTCCATCCCGCCGTCAAGTGGAAGTACGACGTCCTCCGCGCCCTGCGCCAGCCTGGCGCCGTCGACCTCACCTTCACTTGCTTTGTCAACGACGAGGAGGTCGACCTCAAGAACCTCCACCTTGCCTACCGCACTGTCAACGAGTGCCCCCTCTCGCTCGTCCACGACGGCCAGATGAACGACTTCCGCTGGCTCTTCGCCGCCTACGTCAACGAGGACCACCCCCAGATCGAGCAGATCCTCACCGACATCCTCGCCCAGGGCACCGTCAGCCGTCTGGCCGGCTATCAGGGCGGCACCGCCCAGTCGGTCCGCGACCAGGTCTTCGCCGTCTGGTACTATGCCCTCGACCGCGGCATCACCTACTCCTCCATCACCTGCACCTCCAACCCCTCGGCCCGCGCCAACGTGCAGCACATACGCTTCTTCGACGAGGTCTACAACTCGCGCCAGGCCAACTGCGTCGACGCCTGCGTCTTCTTCGCCTCCATCCTCCGCAAGCTCGGCCTCAAGCCTGTCATCTTCGTCGAACCCTGCCACGCCTACCTCGGCTACTACACCGACCGCAACCGCAAGCAGATAGCCCTCCTCGAAACCACCATCACCTCGTGGGTCAACTTCCCCGACCTCGAGCGCTCGCTCGACGCCGACGGCCGCCTGCCCGAGGCCCAGTTCAAGCGCGTCAGCAAGTACCTCTCCGACAGCGAGGCGGAACGCTACCGCGAGGGCACCATGACCTTCGAGCAGCTCAAGCGCGCCGTGGCACGCAGCCTCTTCGACAAGGCCACCGAGTACGACCGCGAGACCTACGAGGCCAACCGCGACCACTTCGCCGACTCCACCGCCATCACCTACCAGCAGCTCGACATCGAGCTCCTGCGCCGCCAGGTGCAGCCCATCAACTAGCCAACCCTCCCCGGGAAGGACTTGCCCCCCTCCGCCCGCCCCTTCCCATGGACGTTTCCACCCCTCCGAAATGCCCATGGTTCCTAGGTGGCTCCCTGATGACTCCCTGATGACTCCCTGATGACTCTCTTAAAACCAGGGCAAAATC
>OCVV012859213.1_pt1 | contig 12221 bp, 8 predicted proteins | sample 1539721 | NCBI WGS metagenome assembly OCVV01 (sample SAMN02144230, study PRJEB22623) | gut metagenome | biome: sheep rumen | host: Ovis aries | place: New Zealand | reverse complement strand
AGAACATAGACAAATAATGTAAATAAAATGGTTTGTAAACCAGTATTGAAATTAAGAGTATAAACTGTCAACCTAAATCAGTACACCTCATTGTGAATAGTTTAAATATATGTTGATATGGATAATAAATTGATGTCAAATACAATTAATATTTTGAGATTTCCGCTGACTGTGGCAGTAGTATATATACATTTGAAAGTGTAAAGTATACTGTGTCAAGCTACAATAAAAGTAGTAAGACATAGTTTGTTTTACACTTTCATGAAGTTCGTAAAACAATACAATCTTGGCTCTGCCAGTTCGGTTCAGTCTGCAGTAAGGTTGCTTCTGCAGAACGATCTCATTACCCAGGAAGATGGCTGTTGTCGGGTGTATGATTACTTCTCAGAGTGGTTGGCAGAGGTGTTTTGAAGATGTTTTCTGTATTGTTGTTTCGAGGCAAATCCTTATTTTTATAGCAAATATATCAATATTAATCAAATAAATTCTCAAAAAGTTGTAGCTTTCAACTTTTATTTGTATTTTTGTACTCATAAAACTTGTTTCTAACTCATGCGGATTCTATATATAACTGATGCATTGGCTGTCTGGGGAGGTATTGAACGCGTCCTCAGAGATAAAATGGACTATTTTGTTGAGCATGGCTACGAAGTGCATGTAGTTACAACTGACCAAGGACCACATAAGATTCCGTATCCCTTAGACAATCGAATTATTGTCCATGATTTGGGTATTCGGTTTCATCATCAGTACCGGTATCGTGGAATAAAAAGAGTCCTACAATTTTTTGAGTTAGAACGATTATTTAGAAGGCGTCTGAAGGAGAAACTACTTGAAGTTAAACCTGATATAATTGTCTGTATTCGGGTAGAGTTTGTCAGTGCCATTGTTGATGTTAAAGGAACTACACCATTAATTTGCGAATCACACTCTATGTGCTATGCAAAGGATTTTGAGCAAGCAAGCAGGTGGTATCGTTTTAAACTTTGGTTGTCTTTACGAAAAATGCATCAGGTAGATATGATGGTTGCCCTGACTGATGGTGATGCGAGGGATTGGAGGCGCTATTGCCCGAATGTCTGTGTTATTCCTAATGTTGTTCATTTGAATGAAACAGGTAAGTATAGTGATTGCTTGTCAAAGAAAACGATATTTGCAGGAAGGTTTTCAAAACAGAAAGATATAGAAAGCTTGTTTGAGATATGGAAATTGGTTCACGAACGTCATCCTGATTGGGAATTAAATGCCTATGGTGAAGGGGAACAGTGGCAAAAGTATGAAGAGTTAGCGAAGATTGCAGATATCAATATGTATGTCTATCCGCCTTCGCCTGCTATTTTCGATCACTATAGAGAGAGTTCCATTTTGCTGATGACATCGCTTTATGAACCATTTGGTTTGGTGCTCCCTGAAGCGATGAGTTGCGGTTTGCCTGTTGTCGCTTTTAATTGTCCTTATGGTCCGGCTGATATTATTACAGATGGTGTAGATGGTTTCCTAATAGAAGGAAGGGATATCAATGCGTATGCAGATAAGGTGTGCCTATTGATTGAAAATGTTGATTTACGCCCAAAAATGGGGCTGTCTGCTATTATATCTGCTAAACGGTATGATAAAACTTATATTATCCCCCAATGGGAATCTTTATTTAAGAAATTGGTCAAATAAATGCGATTATCTTTTGATAGGAATTCGCTGAATAAGATCCTTTGCACCTTTACAGCAGAAATATATTAATGCCGAAAATAGAAAGATAATAGGTAGCATTATACATATACAATATTTGAATAATCCCAGCAATGTAGGTTCTATGTCCCAAGCAAGTGTTTTTTTGATTGTTAGGTTGAAAAATAGACAGCCGATAAGAATTCCCATATGCATCAAAGTTTGATGCCAATAGGTACTAACAGGTTGATTAAAACCATTACGATAGAGATAATAGGGTTTCCATATCACAACTAATAATAGCATGCTGATAGTTTTGCCGAGCAAAATGCCTACCAAACCATAAAAATAGCCTATAGTTATAGTTATGGTAACGTTTAATAGTCCTTCTGCATATGCCGCCCAAACATCATCATATAGTCCATAGGCATTGATGAACAAATCAATGGAAGGGCGAGTCAGCATGATATACATATTGGCCAATATGAGAAAGACAATATGGTCAGCCAATACATATTTATCACCTAACCACCATGTGATAACAGGATTAATGAGGAAAGTAAGAGCTATAATGAAAATACCTGTTGTCCAATAGCGAAATGTAGCAAATTCCCAAAATACTTTCTTTATGTTGTTCTTGTCGCCTTCTGCTACGAGATTACCGATACTCGCATTCATGCCAGCGAGAACATTATTGAATAAAGCAGTCAGTTTTCCAACAATCATGGTATAGTTACCATAAAATGCTACCATTTGAAGGGACTCAAAAGCAAAAATGAGGATTTCGTCACTCTTTGAGAGGAAAAAATTCTTCAGCCGGTGAATAACAATTTGTTTAGCTTTGACTATGATCTCTGGATACTTCTTTAGAATTTCGCGACCATTATTTTTGTTTGTTTTAAGCCACGGATACTCCTTATTAATAATGTAATTAAGAATCCAACAAACAATAAGACTAAATAAGAATTCGATGGCAACCCATATATAGAAATTCCGATAATAATATGCCAAACAGATTTGTACAAGTGTTTTAATTATAGTGCCTGTTTGGGCCCATATAGAAATCTTATAGGTCTTTTGATCGCTATCGAGTAGTATTTGTCGGTAGTTGATAAAATAAGCAACAAGGTTTGCTCCCAAGTAAGCATAAAATGTAAAGTATACAATACCAAGAGAAAGATGTTCATTGGCAAATAGGAGTGGAAAGAATAAGCTAACGATGAAGCCACCGCCCATGACAATTGTCCCTACAACTCTGTAAAGCCATCCGAAAAGAGATACTATTTCACATATTTTGGCGTGGTCGTTTTGCTCAATGGGCTTGTAAAGAAAATATGCGATGCAGGTTCCTATTCCAACTTCTGTGATATTTAAGAAGTTTAATATACTCCATACAGTTCCAGCAAGACCAATAAACTCGTCACCAAGACATTCTAAGAAAATACGGCGAGAAAAAAAAGACATAAAGATAGATAAAAAGTAGAATATGAACCCTACTTTTGCATTCATCAGACTTTTATGTACTCTATTTGCCATGTCTTATGATATATCTTCTATATTGTTGAAAAAGGATTGTGCATAAGCCTCTTTCGTGAATTGTTGATTTAGTTTGTTGCCTTGATAGGAAGCATTGTCATTTTTGATCTTAAGAAGGGCATTAGCTATCTGGTTAGGCATGTCCTTGTTTTTGTCAATGATGATATGCTTTTGACCAACTAAAGTCTCGGGTATGCCACCATCATTTGTTGCGATGACAGGAAGCCCCATTGCACAAGCCTCAATACACGTCATTCCAAATGCTTCATTGATTCGTGAGGGAATGACTGCAACATTGGCTAATGATAAATAATCGGCAATTTTATCATAAGGTATGAATCCTGTAAAAATAATCTTGTTTTGAAGGTTTCTTGCTATGGATTTTAGCTCTTCAATGAATGTATTCGTCTGTGTTGATGTATCTTCATAATTAATAGCTCCAATTACAAGCAACTTGATGTCTTTCTGTTCTTTTATTTGTTGCATTGCCAATAGCAATTCTTTTATTCCCTTTCTTGGAACAAGACGTCCCCAAAAAACAGCAATGAAATCATCTCCCTTGAATCCGAACTGGTTACGAGTAATTTCACTCTTCTGTTTGTTAAAGTGTGTAGAATCAAGTCCGTTATAAACAATGCGTATATCCTTTTCGACACCAACTTTTCTGATTTCGTTTTTAATATACTGTGAAACGGCCATAAATCGAGTAGTTGCTTTTGCTATTTTTATATTTTTATCTGATGGCTCATAAAGCAAGTTTGTATGAATATGTGATATGATTGGGGTCTTGCATCGTTCAGTGAGCTGAAGGGCAAATCCAGGCCTGTTTTCTAGAATAATCATATCATATTGCTTATTTTTCAATTTCTGCCAGACGCATTCAAAAAAGTATTCTAATTGATAGTGATAATAATAGTGCCGTCCCAAATAGGAATACAGTTTTGCTCCTATCCTAGTTAGCAATTTGTTCCTGTTAACATAGATATAATGGTTGACTGTTGATTGTAATGCTTTATGCTGGTTTACTTTTTTGTTATATATACTATAAACAGTAATGTCGTGTAAATGATGGGCATCATTATAATCTAGTGCATAGTCTATCAAGTTCTCAACAGCTCCCCCTTGTACTGCTGGAACAGGTAATATACCAGATGTAATGATGGCTATTCTCATGTCTCGTGAGTGGTATGGATAAAGTCTGTATTTTTTCTGTCAATATGCAGAACATTCTTAAGCATACGTAATACTAATCCAGGAATGGATAGCGCTTTTGCAAATGATTTGAATCGTAATGGGGCTGGAATTGCAATAAACAAGGCGATGGCAAGTAATCCCAATAGTATCCACCATTTTATGCACCATTCATAGACAAGTATAGTCATTAGAATAGAGATAACTGTAAGAAACACTATTAGTACGGATCGTGGAATTAGGGCTTGCTGGATGGTTTTGTCGATGAAATTGATATTGCCGTGAGTGATGGCTTTGGGAATCATTGGCAGTTGATTGAACAAACTTTGTATTTGGGCTGTCATCCAGCGCATTCGCTGTCGTTGGAAGTTGTCTTGATTGCTGACTTTCTCGTCGAATACATGGATATCAGGGGCATATTTGATAAAGATACCTTGTTGAAGTAGCAGGGCTTCCATTTCACGGTCTTCACCAGCAGTTTTTAATTGGAAGACGTTTCGTTTGAACACATTGTAGTTGAAGCACATTCCCGATCCAATGAGGGCAGAGGAAAGTCCTAAACGGTTGTGCGCTTTTCGGAAGATGGTATTGTTGATTTCTTCACTGGCTCCATCAAGAACAGCCACATTGTTGTTGGCGTTCTTTGCACAACGATGACACTGGATTGCATCGTAGAGTGTGCATAGGATGTTTAATTGTGAAAGGAAATCTCGGCGCACCACATTGTCTGCATCTAAAATCACTACATTGTCAAATTCACCTTCGATATGATTGATTGCATATTGCATGGCCTTGGCTTTTGAACTTTTCTCAAAGGTTGGAGTTAACAACTTGATTGACATTTCGCCAAGTTGTTCGTTTGTTGAAGGCTGCATGTGATCAGAAATGACAGCAACTGTGTAATGTGTTTTAGGGTAGTCTTGTTGTAAGAATTGTTCCACTGCATTGATAATGACACGATCTTCGTTATAAGCTGGAAATAATATGAGAAATTTGGTCTTCCTGTTGCTTAATGCTGCAGCATGTATCGCAATCTGATCTTCCTTGTCATAAAAAAGAGAAATGAAGGCAAAGAAGACTACGTATACCACCGAACAGGCAGCAACGAACCATAGCATAATGTCAACGATATGTATGAGATTCCATATCATGCTTCTTTCTTTTTTTGTTTTTTAACATGAATGAGACTCCATAGGCTGACAAACGGGGAACGTAAGAATGTCTTGTCCCACATTTCATCTACTAGGTAGTCTGGTGTTGCCAAAGCAAATACAAAAAGAGCGGCAGAGCCTAGTAGCCACCATTTAATAGCAAGTGTGAAATAGATAAAGGGCAGAATAACACTCATCAACATGATGATGCCTACCATCTTGGTACGTGGTACGAGCATCCATTGGATAATTTTGTCTGCCAAATCATATTGCTTCCTAAAAATAGCACCAGGGAGAAACTTTATATTGCGGATGAATGTTTGGAATTGTTGTGCGGCCCATCGTCCACGTTGTTCATTGAGTTTGAGTGTGGAACGTTTTTTCTCGCCATAAACATAGATATTGTCAAAGTAATCAATATAAATAGCCTGGCGTAATAGTAGGGCTTCCATTTCTTTGTCTTCTCCTGATGTTTTAGCCTTCATAATGTTTGTCTTGAACCAATTGAAGTCATAAGCCGTTCCTGAACCTGCTAATGCAGCTGAGAGACCAACGCTAATATGCCCTCGTCGGAATATCGCATTATTAATCTCTTCAAAGATGGCATCCATACGCGCAGCTGCTGTATCACGGTTTCTGGATATCCTATGCGTCTGAATAGCACGGGTGGCTGCTACTTCAAATGCATCATTGACTTTTTGTAGGAAGTCTTGTTCTACAATGTTATCTGCGTCTAATACAACAACTATATCGTAGATTTTAAATTCAGGCAGATTTAATACTGCATATTGGAGTGACTTCGCTTTGGAACTCTCTTCAAAATCAGGCGTTAGCAATGTAATGGGGTATTGGGCAAGGCGCATATTTGTCATTTCGTTCTGATGATCAGAAATAACAGTGATGTCGAACATGCGCTGAGGATAGGCCTGCCCTAAGACTGAGATAACCGTTTGTTCGATGACATCATCCTGTTGATGGGCTGGTATTATGATAACAAAACGATTTTGTTGTTTTGACCTTGGAATCGTACTATGGCGGTTAAACAATGCTGCTATAGCAAAAATACCGAGGTACAGAATAGTTCCTGCAATGGGAATGAATAGTAACCAGTCTATGATATATAATAGTGTCCAAAAATCCATATATTTTTATTTTGTTGAGAATCTATACTTTTTAGAAATTGCGTATCCCAGATAAAGTTGCCTTTAGATGAGGGAATCTTCCGGTTAGAAGGTGGTGTAGGATATCCCGAACTCCTACGACTCCTATTAGATAACTAAATGATAACCATCTGGTCAGCCCTTGATAGTTACGCTTTACGAGTCGCAACCTATTTCTAGTGATAAAATAGGTTCGTAATGGACTGTTCTGACCTGTGGCTTGGCTCTCTTTATGGAATATAGTACACTTAGGCTCGTACCATATTTGATACCCGGCCCGTGTGAACATCATGGACCAGTCTAATTCCTCGTAATATAGGAAATAGCACTCTGGCATCAGTCCAACTTTGTCTATTGCTTCACGTTTGATAAGCATGGCAGCACCATGAGCATAAGGGGTGGGGTGGGCTGTTTCGTATTGACCATGATCTTCTTCTCCAAAACCAATAGCCTGATTACGAATTGTAATGCGTGACAAGGGTGTGTATCCAGCATATTGGATGGGTTGAGGAGGCCATGCAAACTTAATTTTAGGACAGACGATACCAATAGTTGGGTCAGAGTTCAGTCTGTCTATCAGTGCCAGTACATTAAATTCTTCAAAGTATGTGTCATTATTAATCAAGAACAGATACTTACCTTTCGAGGCTCTGATACCTAAATTGTTGCCACCTGCAAATCCTAGGTTTTTGTCACTTTTGATAACCTTAACATATGGAAATCTGGAGGAAATTTGTTCGGCTTCTTGGTTTTCTGAGGCATTATCTACTACAATCACCTCCATTTTGTCATTGAAGGGGATGGACTCAATCAATGCGCAGGTATCCTTTAACCCGTTGTAATTGATGGTGACGATGGATAATTCACACTCTTGATGCAAGTTTCTTCTCTAATTTTATTCGTTTCTTTTCTTCTTGCTCTGCAACTAATTTGTTTTCGTAGGTGATGAATTCTTGTTCAATACCTGGTAACAGATAAACAATGGCCATTCCACCATAGAATAGTAATAAGTTTGGATATTGCGTCAAAATGTGGTTTGCGTAGCCACCAACTTGAATTGCTGCAAAAGCACAGCACATACCCGCTGCGATCCCTATACAAATTTTACTCTTAAGTCTAAACATAGTGATGATACAGCCCCCAATTAAAATCAGACCATTGACGATGGCAAATAGCACAGCGCCTACAATTCCTACACGTTGCCACATAAATACATAAGTTGAGTCATTAGAAATCTCATAAACTTTCTTGTATTTGTGGTTGGCTGGAACATTGTCTTCATCGACGTTAAAACCCATTCCAAATGGAGCGTCTTGTAGATATTTAGCAAGAGCAGCCTTATTGATGTCACGTACATTTGCAGAAGCATCATTCTTATTAAATGCTGAACGCATACGCCGAATCTGCATATTCCCTTGACCGATATCAGTGAAAGCTAAGAAACCATAAAATAGAGCACCAAGAACCATTACAGGAACAGCAATCTTAAATGACTTTGACAAAATGACATATAAAAAGACACCTGCCATAAAACATACTAATGCAGTACGTGTTCCAGATGCAAAAAAACCATATGTACTAAACAGGGCAGCAATAAAAAATAGAATTTTGTCTTTTCTCAGCTTTGTTGTAATAGCAACAATATAAAAAATAACAGCGGAGGCTGCTATAGAACAACCATAGTTTGCTGCATCAGAGAAAAATGAGAAATAACGAATAGAACCTCCAATTAAGTGTGTGCGGCCACCAACACCCATTAGCCAAGCCCATTCTGAATCATCCCATCCTATATTTTGTTGACGCCATGCCCAAAAATCTGCAATTATTGCCATATAAGCCCATATCCGAAGTAATTTCATAATGCGTTCGGGCGTTCTAATTAAATTAGTAATCAGGAAATATGCAAAAATGAATAACAAGCTATAGAAAGTGAAATTCATAGCCCAAGCGCTAAAACTTATTGGCAACATGCAAGTCTCATTAAATAATTGTAATATTATATAGACACTCCATATTAAAATTGCCAATAACATTATATTTCCATATTTGGCATTAGTGTGGTCTCTAACATCCCAAATACAAACCATCAGTAAAAATATTTGTGGCATGATTGTTAGGACTGTAATTGGAATAGGAATGGAATAATATCTTGATAGTCCCATGATGATGTAATTGATAATAAAAATGTACCAAAACACCACCATTTTGTGCCGGAAAGAAAACAATAGAAATACAATAGCAAGCGGAACCATGCAGACTAACGCATAGCCAGTTATCCCCATGCTATAGAATTCGTATATTGCAAGTATAAATAGGAGAAAGAGTATAAAAACTCTTCCTCCTGCTTGGGATTTATAATCAGCAAATCTTTGCGAGAGACGATTGTTCATTATTTCGCATGATTATTTTCAACTGCGGTCAATCCCATCTGGGATATTCTATAGACGAAATTATTGAATTTAGTGTAAGGCGGCAATTGACCTACAAATTCTTCCACTGCATATCTCTGTGCTTCTGTGAGGTACATGAAGAGGGTATTCTGATCTTCCAACTGTGACTGCAGCTCTTTTAATGCTTTCTGGTCAACATCTTTCCATGTGCGGTTGGCACGTGTCACCATCAAGTTTACAGTCCCCATATTCAGCAGGGCTGGTGGTATGGAATGATCGTCTAAGTTGGGATACTCAATGATCGCAATCTCGTTCGGAAGGAGATCAGGGCAGATATCCTTGATGCTCTTTGCCATGATAAAGCGACTGTCTTCTGCCAAGAAGTCTTCATCGTATGTAAGACGACGTACCTGTAGGCCAATGGAAATCCAATAGTTCTCCAGTTCCTGAGCCAAATAACTCTTACCGTTGGCGGCATCTGTAGAGAGTAGATTCAGTACATTCTGCTGTCCTTCCTTGAAATGGGGGAGGAGCGCCTTACTTAATTGGCGCATAGCCATGTCGGCAATCGTCTTGTTGAAACGGCGATAACGTAGCGTACTTTCCTTCGGGAAACATCCCATGACAGGTATCTTGGTGATTCGTTCTGAACGCATCCTGTCGCGTAATGTCCGATCGAGCATTTCAATGATGAAGAAATACATCGCCGTCAGGAGGAATGTCAGCAGGAATGTACCCAATAGAATAATTAAACGGTTGGTTGGCTGGGCATTCATGGGGAACATCGGCGGATTAAGGACACGAAGCGTAGCCGTAGTCATCTGGAGATTCCTTTGACGGAGGCGGGCTGCATTCAGTGCTTTCAACATTTCAATGTAATTACTCTCAATAAAATTGATATGGCGATCTTTACGGGTGATGGTAGCGCCAATCGGTGCATAATAGAGAATCTGATGATCCAATTTCTGGCGCATAATATCTTGTGCACCTTTTTTAGCCTTCGTCTCTTCAAGCAGCAGCACCTGTTCTAACCAGCGGCTAATCATATCGCCTGCTTTGACGCCAGTCTCTGTGCTATAGGTTCCTGCTTCGATGTCTTTAACAAGTCCGCGTACATTTGCTGTGGCATCCTGCAACATACGTTCTGCTTTGGCGAGTTCCAGTTGAGACTCAACACCGCTTCCATTGCCTTCACTGTTCATCAAACGAAGATTAGAGATACGGGATTGAATACGAGAGATATCTGTAATTTGGTTCGTAAAGTCTTTATTGGCCTTAATGATTTTTGCACGATCACCTAATTGACGCTCCAAATAGTCCATTAATGCTCGTGTAGATGTTTCGTTCATCAATAAGGTATTGTCAGATGTCTGTTGAGTGGCATCCAATCCTGTTAATGCCTTTGTCTGTTCACCATAGTTGATGATTCTTTTTTCCACATTATAACGAATAAGATCATCTTCTGCATTGGTCAAAATACGATAGAGTCGAGCTACCTCGCGCTCGAAGAACTTGATGACATTGTTAGTTTCACCATAGCGTAAGGCCGCATACTGGCGGGCAAAGACCTCGTTTAAGATATCCAGTGTGTTATAGGCGATACCTGCATCATTAGCAGAATATCCAATATCTATGATATCACTTCTTTCTAGTTGCAATACTTTGAGACGAGAGGTAATATTGTTAATTCCGAAATAAGGATGGTAATTCAATAGACCAAAGAGGTAATTGTCTTGAGAAGGACGCTCATAAGCTTTCAAGTTGGCATAGGTTGCATTTTCACTGTTATGGTTAATCAGCGCTTTCACATCTGCAGGAACACTATTATTTAACTGACGGAAATGCTCAGATGAAATATAATTGTTGTCCTTGTTAGGATTACCATACATCATACAACGAGCAAACAGACGAAGCGAAACTTCATGAATGGTTGCATCTGTTGAAATTAATAACATCAAGTTGGTAATGTTTGTTTGTGACTGGCCTCCTGCAGATCCAATGCCGCCTTCAATGTTATAACCAGTAATCATACCTGTATAGATGGTTGTATTAGTATCATATACGCGATCCATATTGCGGGTTAAGAACCATGCTACAATGAGGGCGATTAATGGCAATATGATTAAATACCAACGAATCTTATATAGAAAACGAACGATGTATCTGAATAAATCCATAGCTGTATCTTATTTGGTGATTATTGTTTTTGTTTTTTTGCGGCTTTAGCTGCGGCTTTCTCGGCTTTTTTCTCTGCTTTTTCAAGAGCCTTGAGCCTTTTTTCATCATCAGCAACAGCTTTCTTAATACGCTTCTCTACTTCCTTATTTTCCTTAGCAATCTCCTTAGCTGATTTATGGATAGACTTGTCTAAAGTGATTTCTGTGGTCGAGTTAGTGATAATCGGCGTATGTGTGAGAATTTCGAGTGTCAAAATGTCTGTCGTGATAGTAGTTTGAAGTGCCTGATATTGTGTAACAACTTGTACCTCATGTAGTTTTGTCCAAGCAAAGTCTTCTATGTTCATATTACCATTCTCAAAATCTTCACGATTCAAAGCGCCGGCACCTTGATAGGCGGCTGCAGCTTCACCTTGCGTTTTTAGAGCAACCAAATCGTTAGTGATTTTTACATAAAGGGTGGCAATCTGTGTCTTCAATTGATCATAAAGAATATCTTTTTGAATAACAGCTTGATCCACTTCCAATTTCTTGCGCCTCACCGAAGGACCATAATCTAAAATGGCATCCAAAGGTATGGCGAGATTTGCGCCTACATTCCAATAGCTCTGTTCATGGCCTTGGAACTGATAAACCATTGGACTTGCTGTAGTAGAGTTGTTGCCCCACATGTCTGTCTTACCATAGCTATAGCTCGCACGGCCAGTGATATAGGAGAATATTGTACGCTTCTGCTTGGCTACTTCCGCCACAGCAATCTCTTTCGCCTTTTCCAGAGACATTAACTGGGGGTTGGCTTTTGCGTTTTCAAACAGAATTGCCAATGGTGGCAGGTGGAACTCGGAGAAGTTAATGTCTTTGTCCTTACTCGAATCAAAGAATCCCGCGGCAATACCACTCTCGTCGAACTGGGCGAGGGCAGTGGAACTGATGCCTGCTGTTACTACAATC
>OCVV011193211.1_pt1 | contig 12224 bp, 7 predicted proteins | sample 1539721 | NCBI WGS metagenome assembly OCVV01 (sample SAMN02144230, study PRJEB22623) | gut metagenome | biome: sheep rumen | host: Ovis aries | place: New Zealand | reverse complement strand
TTCGATGTCTTTAAGAGATTTGGATTTCAGTCTGGTAGAGAGGTAGATAAGTTTGAAGATTACCAGCTAGATAAGGATTATAAGGTGGCAGATAATGGTATAACTTATATTCTAGATGGAACCAATTCTTATATATCAGGAACTGTGTTTGCTAGACTTGATCTGGGAACACATACACTCTTTATATGTGATGTAACAGATATGGACGTACTAAGTGATGCCCCATCTGCTACATATGAGTATTACCAGACAAGTATCAAGCCCAAACCCCAAGATATCGCGAAGGGGGATACAGTTGGTACTGTTCAGAAGGATGAGACCGCTACAGGACAGACGGTATGGAGATGTACTGTATGTGGGTACGAGTATGTAGGTGAAGAGTTACCGGATGACTTCATATGTCCATGGTGCAAGCATCCTGCTTCGGATTTTGAAAAGGTAGTGGAGGATTGAAATGAAGGCTAACAGAAGTAGTCGTTCTAAGCATTTAGATTTTATTATTCTAGATATTATATCTATAGTAGTATCCTTCTTTGCAGCTTACTTAATCAGGTTTGATAACTTTCAGAGTGGCTATCAGTTGGATCAATACAGGAATATTGGTATAGCTATACTGATAATCTATCTTTTGCTTCTTCTCTTTAGTCCTGTTCATAGTAAGATACTAAAGAGAGGATTCTTCAAGGAATTATGGCATGTAATCTTGGCAAATGGTTACATGGCTCTTTTCGTCTTTGGATATCTCTTTGCATTTAAGATAAGTGCAACATATTCTCGTATTGTTATAGGTCTCTTCTTTATAGCAAATATATGTATGATGACATTCCTTAGGACTTTCAGGAAGTATCAGATTAAGTCGGGCTATCGTAATGGTAAGCACGTCAGCAACACTGTCATCATCACATATAGAGATACATTTCTCGAGTTTTTCAAAACCTTAGATAAGAATAATACCGGATTTTATAACTATGTAGGTGTAGTTCTTTTAGATGATGAAAGTGAATATGATGATGAAATAAACTGGCTCCTGAAAGACCGTGGCATTGAAGAAGTAAGTCGTGTGAAGGTCTTAGAATTCGTTAAGGAGCACGCTGTTAATGATGCATTCATTATGGCAAAGTCTTACTACAATAAGAAAATGGTGGATGATTTCCTGGCAATGGGTGTAACAGTATACTTTGGCCTCAATATGGAGCTTGGTGCCATTACTAATGCCAGCGTAGAGAACGTAGGCGACTACACTCTGGTTACCTCTTCTATCAGTACAGGTACATCAGGGGAGCTTTTTGTTAAGAGACTCTTTGATATAATAGTGGGGCTCATAGGAACTATATTTACAGGGATTCTCTATATATTCGTGGCCCCTATTATCAAGATACAGTCGCCAGGACCTGCTTTCTTCGCTCAGGAGAGAATGGGAAAGAACGGTAAGGTATTTAAGATGTATAAGTTCCGATCCATGTACATGGATGCGGAGGAACGTAAGGCTGAGCTGATGGAGCAGAACCAGATGCAGGGACTTATGTTCAAGATGGATGATGATCCTCGTATCACTCCTGTAGGTAAGTTCATCCGTAAAACCAGTATAGATGAATTCCCTCAGTTCTGGAACATCCTTAAGGGCGATATGTCTTTCGTGGGTACAAGACCACCTACAAAGGATGAATATATGCAGTATGACATGCATCACCTGAGCCGCCTAGCTATTAAGCCAGGGCTGACAGGTATGTGGCAGGTATCAGGTAGATCAGAAATTACAGATTTCGAGGAAGTGGTTAGGCTCGATAATGAATATATCCGTAACTTTTCTTTATGGATGGATATTAAGATAATACTGAAAACCTTCGGCGCAGTACTGGGTCAGAAAGGGTCAGTATAAAAGAGAGAAGATAAATAATGAATAAAAGGGAGATAGTATTTAGAGTCCTAAGCCATAAAGGTGTTCAAGTGTAAAGTGGTATCTCATAAGAGTAATAGGGGCCAAGGGCGCGCTTTTAAAACTGCACTGAGCTACTATCTAAAAAACTATCAGGAAGATACTATAGGTGTAGTTGAATGCGATTGCGATGGACAGCATACAGTTCGTGATGTCGATAAATGTGCAGAACTATTACGTCGTAATCAGGGCTGTTTTATACTAGGCGAGAGACAGTTTGATGATAAGTCGATCCCACTTAGAAGCAGATTTGGAAATAAGATGACGGCACTTGTTTTTAAGGTGTTCTGTAGGATAGATATAGACGATACACAAACAGGCCTTAAGGGAATTCCTAAAAGGTATGTTTCAAAGTTTATAGATATCGAAGGGGAAAGATTTGAATATGCCAGTAGTGTATTGATAGCAACAAAGAAGAATAAGATACCTATAGTGAAGTTCCCTATAGAGACAATTTATATAAATGATAATGAGACATCGCATTTTCGACCTGTTAAAGATTCAATTATTATCTATGGTTTGATCATTAGGAGTTTGTTTAAGAGATGAAAGCTGAGGCAATACGTGTTCTAAAGTATTTGTTTTCTTCTTTAAGTGCATTTGTTATTGATATATGCATATTCCATTTAATGGTACTACTTTTAAAGGAATATAGTGGATGCTATATATTTATCTCGACTTTTATTTCAAGAGTTATATCTTCAATATATTCATTTACTATAAATAAGAAATTAGTTTTTAAGAACAAAGGAAGAACTCGGGATTCGTTTATTAAATTTGTCATTTTATGTGTTATACAGATGTGCTTGTCAGCGACTTTGGTTAATGGGATATATAGATTGATTAAAGTGAATGAGAGTTTGATTAAGATATGCGTGGACTCAGTATTGTTTGTCTTTAGTTATTTGGCTCAGAGGTATGTGGTGTTTATAGCAAAGGATGGATGATAGTTAGTTTGAAGAAACATATTTTTATAATAAATGTGAAATGATTGGTGATATTGTATGAAGGATAAAATTAACGGATTTGATGGTCTTAGGGTGTATGCTATAACCATGATATTGGCATGCCATAACGGATTATTGGCAAATACTTCCGGTGGTATAGGAAATAAGATTTTCTTTTCCTTAAGTGGCTTTCTTGTATACTATTCCTTGATTAATATGAAGGGGATAAAAGATGTAATCTATTACTATTATAAACGTATTCTGAGGATAATTCCTCTATTTTGGACTGTTATCATAATTGTGTGGAGAATGCTTCCGGGTTTTTTTAGTTTTAGTGATATGCATTCTCCCAATAGTTTAATTCTAAATATGTTGTTTTTGAACAATTATGGTCATTTATGGTTTATGCAACATCTTATGCTGATGTATTTGATTGCACCAGTATTGATTCTAATGCACAATTCTATTAAGGTAATCCTAAAAAAAATAGGTCTTTCTGATAAAGTTACTGGCATTATCATTGGTGCATTTTTTATTGGGCTAGGTGTTTTGGAAAAAACCTTTTTGACTCCAGATGTTTTTGCCATGGCAGGAGAAGGGACGCACAGACAGTTTCAAATATGGATGTTTTTAATTGGATTTGGTAGTGCTATATTTGGAGAAGTGTTAAAAAAAGTTTCTTTTGTTAAGCAACATGAAGGTTTTTTTAAAATTGTTACAAATATTTATGTATTTCTGTTTATTATTATCCTTACTATTAGTGTTATTCCGAGTATACATGATGCAGGAAAACTGATTATTCTGCGAAGTGAATATCTTAGAACTATGCTAAGTTGTACAATATATGTAATGTTTTTAGTGATCGATGATACATTTGTTGCGCGGGTTTTAGACAATCCATTATTTTTAAAACTATCAGAGTTGTCTTTTGGAATATATATATGGCATTTTTTCTTTCTTCCATATTTTAGGACAGGAAATTTATTTCATGATTTTATAGTTAATTATTTTGTAAGTGTTTGTTTTGCTCTATTTACTTATCTTGTAATTGAGAAATGGGCTGTTAGGTTAGTTAAAAGTAGTGTTAGTAAATATATTGAAAAGAAAAAATGTATACGGTAAATAGTGAGTACCTTGTTTTAGCAAGGTACATGTTATTTACCATTTACATAGAATGTGATAGGTGATGGCATTTTATCAACAAGATATAAATGGTATGGAGATATGATAATGACTGAACTTATGAGAGGGATTAATATATTCAGAATTAGAATGAACACAGAGAGTGATAGGATTATCAAAAAAGAAGTATATGAGCCGTTTATTTGTAATATAATGAATGAATCGTCATATTTTTTTAAGAACAAACCAATTATAATGAATAATAACAAACATGGACAATCAAATGGAGAACCGGACTTTTTGGATGCAAAAAATAACAAGTACGAAGTTAAGCTAATGATAAATACAAAACAAGGAAACATGCTTGGAAGAGACGATAAAAAAGATATTCAGGGATTTATAAATGAGATTGTAACTGAGCTTCAAGAATTTGGAAATCATATTAATAATAATGATATAATTGATATAGAAGATACTATATTTTATAAAATAGTTGAAAAAAGAGTGGAATCTATTGAAGATGATGAAAATATAGTATTATTTATACCATTTCCTATTTTTCCTGACCGAAAGGATTTGATATTCTTAAGTGACTTTACTGATTTTGCTCAAAAAGTATATGATGAATTAGTAAAAAATGAATTAATTGGTGAAAGAGAGTTTTACTATGTTTATCCAGCACAAGATGGAAATAGCATAGTTGTTAGAAATCCTAAGATTCGAAAGAAAGAGTTTTTGAACTCTCCAGATTTCAAAAAGTATTTTGTTTATGAAAGTGTTAATTGATGTTTTTATATAGTATTTGTTATTATAAGTATTGAATTTAATTTACTCCTTTACAAGTTGATTTATTTGGGATAATCGGTTATGAAAGAGTTTAATACAACTGGAATATGTAATCCAGAAAAACATTATATGGTTGATATATCTGGTAGAATCAAGAAGATAAAGCTTGATCTGGTAGATAAGGGGAAGTATTTCTGTATTAATCGAGCACGTCAATACGGGAAGACTACCACTATTTCTGCGCTTAAGAAGTTTTTAAGTGCTGATTACATTGTTGTGGGATTAGATTTTCAGCAGCTGGATAATGATGTGTTTGCTACAGGAGCATCATTCGCACAGGCCTTATCGAGGCTTTTCCTGGATGCTGCAGAATTTGGTAAGGTATCAATTCCGGATAATGTAATTGAGGCATTTTCTCAGATTAATAATCGTGAAGAAAAGAATGTGAAAATGGATGAGGTGTTCCGAATTATTAGACGCTGGTGCTCTGAATCTAAAAAACCAGTTGTCCTCATAATTGATGAGGTTGATAGTGCTACTAATAATCAGGTTTTTCTTGATTTTTTAGCACAGCTCCGAGAGGCATATCTTAGCAGAGAATCTGATGGTGTACCCGCATTCCAGTCTGTCATTTTGGCAGGTGTTACAGATGTCAAACATTTAAAGAGTAAGATAAGAGATGATGATAGTCATAAAGTTAATAGTCCTTGGAATATTGCTGAAGACTTTACCCTCGATATGAGTCTGTCTGAAGCAGGCATTGAAAAAATGTTGGAGGAGTATTCTGCAGATCATAATATAAGCATAAATGCCACAAGTATCGCTAAGGAAATACGTGAGTATACATCGGGGTATCCATTTCTTGTTAGTAGAATATGCAAATATATAGATAAAAATCTCGTAGGATCTAGTGACAGATTTGATTCGGCTGAGAAGGCTTGGACAACAGAGGGAGTAAGTGAGGCGGTAAGAAGAGTATTAAATGAGAGTAATACTCTCTTTGAATCACTTATGGGAAAGGTTCAAACTGATGAGGAATTGAGTGGATTATTACAGACTATTCTTTTCTCGGGAGAAAGAATCTCATATAATATTTATTCTTCATCTATTTCGCTGGCGTCAATGTATGGTTTTGTAAGAGATGATAATGGTGCGGTTGCCATATCGAATAGAATATTTGAGACGGTTTTATATAACTATTATTTATCAAGAGAAGAGATGAAGAATTCTTCCATTTATAGTATGGGTAATGATGACAGGGATAGCCTTGTAGTTAATGGAAAGCTGCAGATGGAGAAACTTCTCAAGCGTTACATAGAAGTATATGACGATATATATGATGCTGTAGATGACAGGTTCCTTGAGGAAGAGGGAAGACGTAGGTTTCTCTTATATATAAGACCAATCATTAATGGAACCGGTAATTATTATATAGAAGCCAGAACCAGAAATACGAAAAGGATGGATCTGGTTATCGATTATAATGGCGAGCAGTTTATAATTGAACTTAAGATATGGAGAGGCAGGGAGTATCATAAAGAGGGAGAAATACAACTTGCAGATTATCTCGAGTCTAAGCATCTAGATACAGGTTATATGCTGACATATAGTTTCAATAAGAATAAGGAACCTGGAATAACATATGAGGTTGTAGATAGTAAACATTTGATTGAAGCATTAGTATAAATGTGTCAAGGATTTGTTAGGGGATAGAAGGAGGTTATTTATGGATAAAAAAGCAATGTACAAGCTGTCATATGGTCTGTTCGTCCTGACGACTAAGCTTGGAGATAAGGATAATGGTTGTATAACTAATACTGCAATTCAGGTTACATCAGAACCAAATAGAATAGCATTTGCGGTGAATAAAGCTAACCTAACTCATGACATGCTTATGGAGTCAAAGGTTTTTAATATTTCAATACTTAGCGAAGAGGCTTCCTTCGATGTCTTTAAGAGATTTGGATTTCAGTCTGGTAGAGAGGTAGATAAGTTTGAAGATTACCAGCTAGATAAGGATTATAAGGTGGCAGATAATGGTATAACTTATATTCTAGATGGAACCAATTCTTATATATCAGGAACTGTGTTTGCTAGACTTGATCTGGGAACACATACACTCTTTATATGTGATGTAACAGATATGGACGTACTAAGTGATGCCCCATCTGCTACATATGAGTATTACCAGACAAGTATCAAGCCCAAACCCCAAGATATCGCGAAGGGGGATACAGTTGGTACTGTTCAGAAGGATGAGACCGCTACAGGACAGACGGTATGGAGATGTACTGTATGTGGGTACGAGTATGTAGGTGAAGAGTTACCGGATGACTTCATATGTCCATGGTGCAAGCATCCTGCTTCGGATTTTGAAAAGGTAGTGGAGGATTGAAATGAAGGCTAACAGAAGTAGTCGTTCTAAGCATTTAGATTTTATTATTCTAGATATTATATCTATAGTAGTATCCTTCTTTGCAGCTTACTTAATCAGGTTTGATAACTTTCAGAGTGGCTATCAGTTGGATCAATACAGGAATATTGGTATAGCTATACTGATAATCTATCTTTTGCTTCTTCTCTTTAGTCCTGTTCATAGTAAGATACTAAAGAGAGGATTCTTCAAGGAATTATGGCATGTAATCTTGGCAAATGGTTACATGGCTCTTTTCGTCTTTGGATATCTCTTTGCATTTAAGATAAGTGCAACATATTCTCGTATTGTTATAGGTCTCTTCTTTATAGCAAATATATGTATGATGACATTCCTTAGGACTTTCAGGAAGTATCAGATTAAGTCGGGCTATCGTAATGGTAAGCACGTCAGCAACACTGTCATCATCACATATAGAGATACATTTCTCGAGTTTTTCAAAACCTTAGATAAGAATAATACCGGATTTTATAACTATGTAGGTGTAGTTCTTTTAGATGATGAAAGTGAATATGATGATGAAATAAACTGGCTCCTGAAAGACCGTGGCATTGAAGAAGTAAGTCGTGTGAAGGTCTTAGAATTCGTTAAGGAGCACGCTGTTAATGATGCATTCATTATGGCAAAGTCTTACTACAATAAGAAAATGGTGGATGATTTCCTGGCAATGGGTGTAACAGTATACTTTGGCCTCAATATGGAGCTTGGTGCCATTACTAATGCCAGCGTAGAGAACGTAGGCGACTACACTCTGGTTACCTCTTCTATCAGTACAGGTACATCAGGGGAGCTTTTTGTTAAGAGACTCTTTGATATAATAGTGGGGCTCATAGGAACTATATTTACAGGGATTCTCTATATATTCGTGGCCCCTATTATCAAGATACAGTCGCCAGGACCTGCTTTCTTCGCTCAGGAGAGAATGGGAAAGAACGGTAAGGTATTTAAGATGTATAAGTTCCGATCCATGTACATGGATGCGGAGGAACGTAAGGCTGAGCTGATGGAGCAGAACCAGATGCAGGGACTTATGTTCAAGATGGATGATGATCCTCGTATCACTCCTGTAGGTAAGTTCATCCGTAAAACCAGTATAGATGAATTCCCTCAGTTCTGGAACATCCTTAAGGGCGATATGTCTTTCGTGGGTACAAGACCACCTACAAAGGATGAATATATGCAGTATGACATGCATCACCTGAGCCGCCTAGCTATTAAGCCAGGGCTGACAGGTATGTGGCAGGTATCAGGTAGATCAGAAATTACAGATTTCGAGGAAGTGGTTAGGCTCGATAATGAATATATCCGTAACTTTTCTTTATGGATGGATATTAAGATAATACTGAAAACCTTCGGCGCAGTACTGGGTCAGAAAGGGTCAGTATAAAAGAGAGAAGATAAATAATGAATAAAAGGGAGATAGTATTTAGAGTCCTAAGCCATAAAGGTGTTCAAGTGTAAAGTGGTATCTCATAAGAGTAATAGGGGCCAAGGGCGCGCTTTTAAAACTGCACTGAGCTACTATCTAAAAAACTATCAGGAAGATACTATAGGTGTAGTTGAATGCGATTGCGATGGACAGCATACAGTTCGTGATGTCGATAAATGTGCAGAACTATTACGTCGTAATCAGGGCTGTTTTATACTAGGCGAGAGACAGTTTGATGATAAGTCGATCCCACTTAGAAGCAGATTTGGAAATAAGATGACGGCACTTGTTTTTAAGGTGTTCTGTAGGATAGATATAGACGATACACAAACAGGCCTTAAGGGAATTCCTAAAAGGTATGTTTCAAAGTTTATAGATATCGAAGGGGAAAGATTTGAATATGCCAGTAGTGTATTGATAGCAACAAAGAAGAATAAGATACCTATAGTGAAGTTCCCTATAGAGACAATTTATATAAATGATAATGAGACATCGCATTTTCGACCTGTTAAAGATTCAATTATTATCTATGGTTTGATCATTAGGAGTTTGTTTAAGAGATGAAAGCTGAGGCAATACGTGTTCTAAAGTATTTGTTTTCTTCTTTAAGTGCATTTGTTATTGATATATGCATATTCCATTTAATGGTACTACTTTTAAAGGAATATAGTGGATGCTATATATTTATCTCGACTTTTATTTCAAGAGTTATATCTTCAATATATTCATTTACTATAAATAAGAAATTAGTTTTTAAGAACAAAGGAAGAACTCGGGATTCGTTTATTAAATTTGTCATTTTATGTGTTATACAGATGTGCTTGTCAGCGACTTTGGTTAATGGGATATATAGATTGATTAAAGTGAATGAGAGTTTGATTAAGATATGCGTGGACTCAGTATTGTTTGTCTTTAGTTATTTGGCTCAGAGGTATGTGGTGTTTATAGCAAAGGATGGATGATAGTTAGTTTGAAGAAACATATTTTTATAATAAATGTGAAATGATTGGTGATATTGTATGAAGGATAAAATTAACGGATTTGATGGTCTTAGGGTGTATGCTATAACCATGATATTGGCATGCCATAACGGATTATTGGCAAATACTTCCGGTGGTATAGGAAATAAGATTTTCTTTTCCTTAAGTGGCTTTCTTGTATACTATTCCTTGATTAATATGAAGGGGATAAAAGATGTAATCTATTACTATTATAAACGTATTCTGAGGATAATTCCTCTATTTTGGACTGTTATCATAATTGTGTGGAGAATGCTTCCGGGTTTTTTTAGTTTTAGTGATATGCATTCTCCCAATAGTTTAATTCTAAATATGTTGTTTTTGAACAATTATGGTCATTTATGGTTTATGCAACATCTTATGCTGATGTATTTGATTGCACCAGTATTGATTCTAATGCACAATTCTATTAAGGTAATCCTAAAAAAAATAGGTCTTTCTGATAAAGTTACTGGCATTATCATTGGTGCATTTTTTATTGGGCTAGGTGTTTTGGAAAAAACCTTTTTGACTCCAGATGTTTTTGCCATGGCAGGAGAAGGGACGCACAGACAGTTTCAAATATGGATGTTTTTAATTGGATTTGGTAGTGCTATATTTGGAGAAGTGTTAAAAAAAGTTTCTTTTGTTAAGCAACATGAAGGTTTTTTTAAAATTGTTACAAATATTTATGTATTTCTGTTTATTATTATCCTTACTATTAGTGTTATTCCGAGTATACATGATGCAGGAAAACTGATTATTCTGCGAAGTGAATATCTTAGAACTATGCTAAGTTGTACAATATATGTAATGTTTTTAGTGATCGATGATACATTTGTTGCGCGGGTTTTAGACAATCCATTATTTTTAAAACTATCAGAGTTGTCTTTTGGAATATATATATGGCATTTTTTCTTTCTTCCATATTTTAGGACAGGAAATTTATTTCATGATTTTATAGTTAATTATTTTGTAAGTGTTTGTTTTGCTCTATTTACTTATCTTGTAATTGAGAAATGGGCTGTTAGGTTAGTTAAAAGTAGTGTTAGTAAATATATTGAAAAGAAAAAATGTATACGGTAAATAGTGAGTACCTTGTTTTAGCAAGGTACATGTTATTTACCATTTACATAGAATGTGATAGGTGATGGCATTTTATCAACAAGATATAAATGGTATGGAGATATGATAATGACTGAACTTATGAGAGGGATTAATATATTCAGAATTAGAATGAACACAGAGAGTGATAGGATTATCAAAAAAGAAGTATATGAGCCGTTTATTTGTAATATAATGAATGAATCGTCATATTTTTTTAAGAACAAACCAATTATAATGAATAATAACAAACATGGACAATCAAATGGAGAACCGGACTTTTTGGATGCAAAAAATAACAAGTACGAAGTTAAGCTAATGATAAATACAAAACAAGGAAACATGCTTGGAAGAGACGATAAAAAAGATATTCAGGGATTTATAAATGAGATTGTAACTGAGCTTCAAGAATTTGGAAATCATATTAATAATAATGATATAATTGATATAGAAGATACTATATTTTATAAAATAGTTGAAAAAAGAGTGGAATCTATTGAAGATGATGAAAATATAGTATTATTTATACCATTTCCTATTTTTCCTGACCGAAAGGATTTGATATTCTTAAGTGACTTTACTGATTTTGCTCAAAAAGTATATGATGAATTAGTAAAAAATGAATTAATTGGTGAAAGAGAGTTTTACTATGTTTATCCAGCACAAGATGGAAATAGCATAGTTGTTAGAAATCCTAAGATTCGAAAGAAAGAGTTTTTGAACTCTCCAGATTTCAAAAAGTATTTTGTTTATGAAAGTGTTAATTGATGTTTTTATATAGTATTTGTTATTATAAGTATTGAATTTAATTTACTCCTTTACAAGTTGATTTATTTGGGATAATCGGTTATGAAAGAGTTTAATACAACTGGAATATGTAATCCAGAAAAACATTATATGGTTGATATATCTGGTAGAATCAAGAAGATAAAGCTTGATCTGGTAGATAAGGGGAAGTATTTCTGTATTAATCGAGCACGTCAATACGGGAAGACTACCACTATTTCTGCGCTTAAGAAGTTTTTAAGTGCTGATTACATTGTTGTGGGATTAGATTTTCAGCAGCTGGATAATGATGTGTTTGCTACAGGAGCATCATTCGCACAGGCCTTATCGAGGCTTTTCCTGGATGCTGCAGAATTTGGTAAGGTATCAATTCCGGATAATGTAATTGAGGCATTTTCTCAGATTAATAATCGTGAAGAAAAGAATGTGAAAATGGATGAGGTGTTCCGAATTATTAGACGCTGGTGCTCTGAATCTAAAAAACCAGTTGTCCTCATAATTGATGAGGTTGATAGTGCTACTAATAATCAGGTTTTTCTTGATTTTTTAGCACAGCTCCGAGAGGCATATCTTAGCAGAGAATCTGATGGTGTACCCGCATTCCAGTCTGTCATTTTGGCAGGTGTTACAGATGTCAAACATTTAAAGAGTAAGATAAGAGATGATGATAGTCATAAAGTTA
>OCVV011272927.1_pt1 | contig 12226 bp, 14 predicted proteins | sample 1539721 | NCBI WGS metagenome assembly OCVV01 (sample SAMN02144230, study PRJEB22623) | gut metagenome | biome: sheep rumen | host: Ovis aries | place: New Zealand | reverse complement strand
CTCTCCGTTTTCGGCTGTTACACCGCCATCAATCAATACACACATCGAGAAGAAATCCTCAGATGCTGCCGCAGGGTCTTCCTGTTCACGAGCTTCCTGCCAATACTTAAATGCCTTTTTAACATCTGCAGGTTTACATTCGTGGTCTTTTGCAAATTCCTTAATTCTTTCAGACTGCTCTTTCTTCTGTGTTTTAATCTTCAACTGAAGAGAAGCATTTGCCTCATCAATATCATCAAGAGCTTCGAACAATCCAACAAGTTTGTCATAAGTTACATCAACCATTTTTACACCTCTTTGTAATTTTTTACTGCGTCTTTTGCAGATTCATAGATTTTCTTTGCCATTGCTTCCCAAGCAACTAAGGCATCCTTTTTATCCAAAAACAGACCAACTGAAATGTCGTTAACTTTAATGTCTTCGACTTCTTCAAAAGTTCCGTCTTCTTTCTTGTGTTGTTTTTTGATAGGAAGATACTCTTTCTTTTCTTCATCGTAATATGCAGCTTCGACATATTTAGCCCACACACCTTTACTGTTGTTAGGTGCATCTACATAGCCGCGGAAAATGAAAACGTTGTTTGTAGTTTTCCCATCAGCGTTATCGTAGCAGGCAGAATAAAGAATGTCACCGTCCTTCAAATCCTTGAGAATGTCTTTTTCGACATTGCTCTTAAGACCAATACATTGCTTCATTTTGTACCTCTTTGTTTTTCAAGTCTTTCTTTGTTTAATCTATCAACCGTCTCATCAATCAATTGTTCATTTAAGATAATTGATTTTTGAGAAGTTAGCCACTTTGCTTCACGACATTCTGTTATCGTTTTGCCTATCTTAACTGGGACATCACCTATATCTTTTACACCCTTATCAATAAAAGGCGGTAAGATAAACATATGACTTTGCCCTAAGTTATGTTCTTTAATATAATTCTTCCATCTTTTCAAAGAAGTCCAACCTGCGAGGTCATTATCAATTACAAACACAGTTGAACTAAACTTTGATAACAATGCAAACTGTCTTCCTGAAATTGATGCGCCGAAAACTGCAGTTGAATTTCTGTTTGTAAAATATGGGTCAGTACGAAGGACTGCAAGGTCCATAATACCTTCCATAAAAAATAAAGTTTTTGTTTCGTCAAGCTTATCAAGTCCGTAAAGAGTTGATGTTGAAGCGCCTCTTGGATAAATACATTTCTTATATTCGTATTCATCAGGGTTCTTCCCTTGTCTTATCAATTGATTACGAAAGTATTCTTCTCCATAAATGTCTCTACCTTCGCAAGACATCAACTTCCCTTTTTCATAAATAGGAATAACAAGACGCTTTGTAAAATACACCCATTTATCTTTATTGTTAGGTTCTTCTGTATCATATGACTTTGCCATTGCAGCAAACATCATTTGCATTTTCTCTGCAGTCTCAATTGGAATACATCTTTTTTCCAAATACTTAACTGCATCAGCATTATGCTTTACTGATATAAAAGTACCGTCAAGTGCAATATGAACTTCAGGCTGTACTGTCAAGTCTTCTTCAGTTTCTGTTTTAAATGGATTTACAAAAGTAGATTCTTTCTGGGCTTCCCACGGAATACCAAGTTCTTTGTTTATTGAATGGCCACACAAGTCTCTAAACAAAGCACGGAGCTTTCCTCCTTGTCCGCAAGAGAAGCAATGCCATACGCCATCCTCAACATTTACTGAACAAGATGGGTGACGGTCCTGATGATATGGACAGTGGCACATAATTTCATCTGATTTAATACGTGTTGTCATTTGCAATCGCAACACTATTTGTTCGTTAATCTCTCTTTCTGTCATATAGCATATAAAACTTAACTGTAATAATATATTAACCTAATAAGGCTTATAGCCACCAAATTTATTTACATTGTAAACGATTGTGCCTGAAAACTTATTATGAGATACATAATCACCCATAGTTTGTTTAGAAAGACGCTCTTGAACTGGTGTATTGATTGTGTTGATAAATCTTTCACGAAGAGCTTTATCTTTATCGCCATCTTTTTTGGCTTTTTCAATATCATTATGAAGCTGCTTGATATTGATTATATTATCTTCTGACTTAATATTGAGTTTCTTAATGTCATTTTCACAACGGTCAATTAAAAAGTAACAACCATAAGTTGTGCAGGCTGTTTTAACTGCTTGAGCCATTTCATCGTTCATAATAAGTTTGATGACTTTAATAAACTTATCAATATTAAGCCACAACTTAATTGTGCCGTCATCAATTATTACGCGAACATTATTTTTTACTGGATTGGGTGTAAAGATTAGAAAGTAAAAATCACTTAGAATCTCCTCGGTCGTCTTTTGTGACGTCGGAGCTGTTGTTTTCTTTTGTTCCATTTATGGTTTCCTTTTTTATACCTAACTTTTCTTCTTCTTTATCAAGCATATAATTAAATACTTCTTTTTCTGAGATTGAATCTGTCATCATAATTCCTTATTTTTTGGTACATATAATTAGCACCTTCTTCAATAATTGAAGCTATGTCATAAGGCTTATCATAAAAGAATTCATCATAAATATTATATGCTGTTATACCAAGTTGTTTCAATCTCCAAACAACATAAAGTTCAAGAAAAGACTCAAAATAAAATACTGCACTTGAATGGTCAGTACCCTCAAGCTCTTCGACTATGTTGTATAATTTTCTCCAATCGAGAAGTAAGTTTGGTCTGACATTTGTAAGATAACTTTCATAGGCTTCACTGTTACCATAACGAGCTCTTATGATGTCTCTGTTTGAATAACAAAAATCGTTAAACGACTTTTCAGGTGATTGTCCAAAACGAAGACGCATATGAATTTCTTTCATATAATCTCGAGGCAAATACATACCTGAGTCTTCATTCATTCTTTTCGACATATATTCATAAAAGTCGAAGTCTTCGTTTCTCCAAATACCTGTATGCATTAAATGACTAATACGAGGAACAGCGGATTTAATATCATAACGGTATTTAAGATTGTTTTCTTTACACCAATCAGATCTATCTGTTGTGTACCCATTCTCAACATCATCTTTTTCAGTTTTGATATATTGTGAATAGGCGCGGCCTGATATTTTATCTTTATTGCATTTGAAACGAATTACTTTTTTATTAAACTCATTCTTGCCTTCGTTGTATTCGTTCAACATTTTTTCAAAGTCATCGATAGTTCCTTTTGTGAAATCAACTAAAGACTCTTTATTAAAATTATACACAAGATTTTGATTAAAGTTTGCAAAAGCAGAGCGTATCTGAACTTTCTGTTTCTTATTAAAAACATCAACTTTAATATCTTTTGAAATATCTACAACGGTATTAGGCTTCTCTTCAACTGAATGTGTTTCAAGATATTGATGATACTCTTTTGGCCAAGAACGAACAATGCCGCACTGATTAAGACCGTATAATTTTGAAAAGTTTTCATCTCCGTGGCCAAACTGATAATGATTATTGATTACATAAACAAGGCCACATCTTTTAAGACCTTCAACCCAGTTATGCATTGTTTGAGGGTTGCCTATCGAGATGCCTGCTTTCGCAAAAGTATCTTTCGTAAAGAAGATACCTTTATTTTCTTTTACATCGTGAATGTTGTTTGTTGAAGCAAGAAAGAAAAGCAAACTTTTTAACTGAGCAAGTCTTTCTTCAACTTTATATTTGATTGGAAAATTATTGATAAGATATTCGTCAGTATACATCTGACCTGAGTAAAGCATAGCAAATGATTCTTTACTGCTTCTATACTTTACTGCTCTATCGTATTCGTTCTTGATTAAGACTTTAAGCTCAGTCACCTTTTAACCTCTGTATAATTGATATTAACCTAGCAGCAATTAAGACTAGGTGTTATCAACCATACGTCCGAGGGTTTCAGCGTAAGCTCCTGAATGTGGGTCCCAATTTCCAAGATCCTGTTCGTGGTTTTCACCATTTGCTTCACGCATTGTCTGTTTCCAGTCAAAGCCATCTGGGTCTTTCTGATTAACGAAGTTATCAAATCCACCAAGGTCAACACCGAAGTCAGCTGAAGCAGATTCCTGTACTCTTTTCTGCTGTGGTCTATTTGCAGGCTGCTGACCTTCATTAAGACTGTCAAAAGAAAATTCTTCTTCAACACCGTTAATAATATTTTTAAGCTCAGTATCAATTCCCTTAAGTTTCATCAATACTGCTTTAATTCTTGGGTTTGACATATCTTTGGCGAGGGTGCCGCCAACTTTTGCGAGTTCTTTTCTTGCAAGTTCCAAATCTGCCATATATGAATATCCTCTTATTTTTATATTAACACATTAGTCATCAAAGTCATTGATGATACGAACTTCTCTACAACCTTTGAAAGGATATGGGTCAAAATCAATCTTAACGCATTTCTGTCCTGGGAAGTTCTTTTGAACATAATCATAAATGTCGTCGATTGTTTCAAATGTCACACCTTTAGCTGATTGAGAATAATACTCATCAGAGTATCTTGATTTGACGTCAGTTACAACATAATTATGTTTTGGGTCTTGCTGGCAAAAATCAATAAGTTCTTGAATGTGCTCGCGCTCAAGTCTATCAAGTCTTTCATATTCTGCTTGTTCGTCTTCTTCTTGCTCTTTGTTGAAATCGTCCAAATCATAATCTGTAACTTTGGCTTCATTCAATATATTTTCAAAAAGTTGTGTCTTGTCCATATTTTCTTCCTTATTTTATTTAGTTCAAAAATCAAAAGCGGCAGCCCATCAACCATTTGAGCTGCCGCAAAGTAATCAAAATAAAATAATCATAATCTTTTGAACTTATCCGGAAAACCATCATCGGATTGTTATTATCCTAGGTTTTTCAGAACGGAAGTTGGTCTTACAAATTGCCTCATTCCTCGTTCCATACTCATAAAATATCTATAAAAACTATAAGGACCGAGAGCAACTAAGTAAAGCCTGAATGACAAGTTTGAGTCTCCAACCAGCTTCCTCCTTTTGAAAGTCTAAAGGTTAGGTTATGATGCCCTGTCAGAACGATACGTTCTATGACTCTTAACGACATTATAGCAAGATACAGAATTGCATAGACTAACAAAACGCTATAGCAATTTATCACAACCATCATCTCCCTTTGAAGTATTTCGCGAACTGGGAATTGAACCCAAACGAGCCTTTGCATTACTCTTCGCAAAAGGTATGTGTACTTATAAAGATTAACGCCGCCGTTATGTAAAACCAAACACAACATACCAATGGACTTATTAACGCCACTTTTGGTTTTCTTTTTTCCACTCACTTCGTTTTCGACAAGTGTTAAAAAACAAATGTACGCAGGTGACAAAGCAGACCCAAACTTTAAGGGAATAGTTTTAGAACCTCGCTTTCGATAACACGGTAGCTACGAATCCGCGGACTATTTTTGTGCTTGCAGGCAGAGCTCGTCCATCTCTTGAAATTATTTGTCGTTGGCATCTTGCTGCAACAATCTGCCAGCGTAATTTCCTAAATTATATTAACATTACCAAAGAGGTATGTTTTCAAACTTGTACTCAAAGCCTTTCTTTGTCTTCGCGTACTTGATTGCAGCTTTCTTAATTGCTGCAGTTGAAGGATAGATTTTTGCTCCCCATTTTCCTGAGTCAGAAGTTATCTGAACAACTCCTGTTCTTTCCTTCCAACCTTCCCAACCATAACGATTGTCTTCATATCCTGCAGCACGAGGGGTGTGTGCCTGAGCTTCCTTGCGACTGTCGTAAATATTCTGAATACCGCAGAATGAAAGTCGATCTTCAGGCTTTTCCTTGCCTTCCATAATATCTGAAACATAAGCGTTTACGTCGCTCTGTATCATTTCATTCAAAGTTGTCTTTGACTGACGAATAACAACAGCAAAACGACCTGCTGCGATATTGTTGTTCGCCTTTACTGTATCAACAATCTGCTTGATATAATCAGCATTATCTTCAAGGAATTTTGCGTCCTGAGCAGCTTTTTGAGCCTTGATTGCCTCACGGCGAGCATATCCATAACGATGAGCCATAAGTTCCTCCTTATCGAACTGTTTACAAAAATAATATAAAACGAAGTCAAACAAAGTTTAAAAATTGTATAAATTTCCTTCTTATTTTCTTCATATTTATTCCCTCCATTATAGTTCAAAAATTATTTTGACATTTTTTCGTATTTTGTCAAAGTGTTTAAGTAAAAGTTCTTTTTAAATGTTTGCAACTAATTATTTTAATATTGGAATTCGCAAACCGTGGAAGGCGAAGCCATTATTGAAAAAATAATGTGTAAAGTGTGCAATATATGCTATTTGAACAAAACACACAACACGAGGAGATTTTTTACAATGAAATTTACTGAAGCAGTAAAACAGTATTCAGAAGAGAAGAAGGCAAGAGGCCTTTCTCCAGTTGTAAATGCTAAAGAGATTGACAAAATCCGTCAGCTTTACAAAGAGGGCAAGTTCAACGAAAACGCTGAACCTGAAAAGACAGATGCAAATGCAGAAGCAAATGCAAAAGAAGAGCCAAAAATGAATGAAGCTCAGAAAGCAGAGTTTGAAAAAACTCTCAAAGAGTTCCGTGACTACAAAGAGTCAAAAGGAATGGGACGTGGTGTTTCAACAAAGCAGAAGAAAATGATTGAAAGAACAATCCTTTGCGGAACAATGACAGCACCAACTGTTATTAAAGAAACAAAAGATGAAAAGACAATCATCGCTGGACCTTCAACAAAAATTGAAGAAAACAAAGAAACTTCAACAGAGCCAAAGAAACTCGACGAAAACACAAAGAATGAAATTCGTTCAAAGATTCTTGAAGCACGCAAGAACATTTTTGTTGCAAAGACAAAGTTGAATGAAAACGATATGATGGGTGCTGCTGACGCAACACAGGGCGCTATGGACGCAGTAAATGCTGCTGATGCTGCAATCGCTGATCCTGCTGCTCAGGGTGCTGTTCCTCAGAACATCGTTGATACAGTTGCTTCACTTCAGACAACTGTAAATGACCTCGCAACACAGTGTGGTATTCAGCCTCCTGTTGATGTAGGTGCTGACCCTAACGCAGGTGTTCCTGCTGTTGATGGCGCTACACCAGATCCTAATGCACAGGCAGGTGCTGCTCCTGTAATGGAAGGTCTCGAGTCAACAAAAGCTCGTCTTGCAAAACGCGAAGCATTGCTTAAGGCAATCAAAGAAGGCACTGCTGCTCCTTCAAATGGTCAGGATGCTATGGTACAGGAAATCAACTCAATGACAAATCCTCAGGAATTCCATAACATTGACAAAAACAATTCTGAAGAGTTGGTAAAACCAACAACAAAGAAATCACCTGAAGCTGCAAATACTTGGCCTACTGTAAAAGGTACATACAAGGAATCAGTTACAGAAAAAATGATTTCTGACAGAATTGCTGAAAACGAGGACCGTTGGGACTTCAACCGTATTCTTCGTGAAGGCATTTTAGGCTAAAAATAAGGCAGGCTTCGGCCTGCCAATCAATTTAATTTTTTTAATGGAGAATACGATGGAAGAAGTAACAAATACACTCTTGGACTCAAGAGATATGGTTGGTGAGGTAGAGTCAATCCTCGAAAACCCACAGTCACTTCCTGATGATTTGCAATATGATTCTAAGGAAGACCCAGAATACACAGCAAACGCTGCAGAGATGCGCGAAGCTTTCTGGGCTGCCTATATGACAAACGGCGTTGATAAGATGGAAGAAGGCTTCTCTATCAAAAACGCTATCAAGGATTATGTTACAAAGAATGGCGGAAAGATTGATGTAGATGGATTTATCGACTCTTTACCTTCAGATGTACCAACTGCAAAATACTACAAAACACACCGCGATGTAGCAGAACAGCAATTGAATGCTTACTTGGCAAAAAACCCTATTGCTGCATCAGCTGCTGCCGCAGAACCTGCTAAGCCATTTTCTGCTGATGACTTAACAAACGACCTTGCAAAAGAACTCGTTACTTCTGGTGGTGATGGTGTTGATGAAGTTATGTCAGCAAAAGATTCTGCTGAAGATAAGTTCTCAACAATCTATTCAATCGCAAAGACAATTTTCCAAGGAAAGGGTATTAAACACCACGCTTTCATTTATGGTGACCCTGGAGTTGGTAAAACATATTCTGTAAAGAAAGCTATGCAGGTTGAGTTCCCAAGAGGCGCACTTTCAAAGAAAGGCTATTCTATTGAATGGAACTCAGGTGATATTGGTAAAGCTGCATCAAATATGGTATCTTTCTTCTATAAGAACAGACAGAACAAAGTAATCGTTCTCGATGACTGTGATTCGTTCGTTCTTTCAAAAGACCAAGCTATTCAGAACCTTCTTAAAGGTATGTTGGACTTGGATAACACAGAAAAGAACCCTAAGTACATTACAACACCTGCATCAATTCGTAATCTTGCATCAAAGATTTTGGCAAATGAAGCTAAGTCTGAAATGCACGAAGGCGTAGAGTTTTCTATCGACCAAAAGCAACTTCTTGAAGGCCGTTTGGTAATGTCGATTGAAGGCGAAGAAGTTTTGAATGAAGCTATCGAGCCTGAAGAACTTAAAAAGTTTAAGATTGTTGAAACAAAGAAACCTGTAAGAGAGTCAAAGAATGTTCTTGATACAGGCGACTACTTCGGTCTCGGATTGATGAACGAAGCTGTTGTAAATGATGATGACGATAATTGGGATGGTGAATTGTCAGAAGAAGATCAGGAGCTTGCAGAGCAGCTCAATCAGGTTGACAATGATTATGAAGATGATGTTGAAATTCCTCCAAAATGGCGTTTCACTTCAAGACTCATAATGATTTCAAACTTGAGAAAATCTGATTTGAATGATGCAGTATTGTCAAGAACACTTTCATACGAGTTATCTTTAACTCAGGAAGAGTTCCTTGCTCGTCTTTCTGAAATCCTTCCAAACCTTCTTACTGATGTTGAGACAGAGTCCTCAATGGAAGTCGTTGAGTATGCAAAGAAAGTTGCTTTCGCAAACTTGATTGCAGCTGTTGATATTGCAAACCACGGCGGAGCAGTAAAAGGTAAAAGAGTTATCATCGACCAAAAATTGCAGTTCCGTATTATTGCAGAACTTGCTGGAAAGTGGATGCAGCGTGCTGATGACTATGCTGAAAAGAACGGCATTACAACTCAGGACCGCTTAACACTTGATAGAATTAACAACGACATTAAGATGAACTTCTTCGTGTTCGATGTAATTCCATCATTGAAAGCATAAACTTAAAAAGTTGATATAACAGGCGTTGCGTTAAGCAACGCCTTATTTTTTGCTAATTTAATATGAAAACAATTCTTCCACATTTTGAAAATAACATTCATACAATTCAAAAGACTCATAAGCTTCACCCATTTTATGTTGATGAAATGGAAGAATATATTGACAACATAGACCATCTTACAAATCTTGATTGTGCTATAAATGCAGCATTGAGGCCTCACGGTCAACAAGGCACAAAAGGCTTTGCAGATGGAGAACGATTTGACTCTTATTGGGAATATGCTTTTTATTTATATCAGAAAGAATGTAATGCTGCAGTTGTCATAAGAAATCATACAGACAATTTTCCATACACAGATGAAAATGGTAAACTCAGAAAGTTTTATCCTGACTTTATTGTAAACGGAAATTATTATGAAGTGAAAGGATGGCTTCGTCCATCAGACCATTGTAAGATGGACCAAAACCCTAATGTGAACTTTGTTTTTGGAGATGATATTAAACCGATGGTGCAGTGGTTGAACCAACATCATCCGAAGTGGCGTGATGAGTATCAGGAGTTGTCTTAACTTCTTCAGCATCTGCAACAACTGGAACTATTGCGACTTTTGATAAGAAACCTTGCTTTTGTAAAGTTTCTAAATACTCTGCAAGACAAGCCATACAAAATGCTTCTTGCTTTTCTCTTCTTACTCCTGTTGGGTCAACATAATTTATTTTTGAAACAATTACTGCTGGGTTGCTTTTGCAGCCGCCGAGATTGCCGTGTTTCTTACAAAAGAAATTGAAATCCTTTAATACTTTTCCTCTAGGAATTGTAATTATTGTCTTTCCTGATGCTTCTTGTTTTCTTTCCATAATTCAAAATCCCTATTTATAAGTTCTTTACCGTCAACCATTAAAGCTCCTTCCTTCTTAAACTTTTCAATATCTTGCTTTGATACTTTGAAAACAAGATTTGGATCGTGGGCTTCAATTTGTTTCTGTAAATCAGCTTCTTCTTCGTTAATCATTTTCAAGCCTACAAAGAACAAAGTAAAGTAGGCTGTGTTGAGAACTAAAGTTATTGCAGCCGATGCCCATACAGGAAATCCGATTGCACCGAAAATCCAAAATATAAGACAAAGAGCCTCAATAATACCTATGCCAATAAAAAATCTTTTATTTATCTGATACATCTCTTTCCATATAAGCAAGCTCAACTTTCACAGTTGCAATCTTAATAAGGTTGTCATTTACTTTACCATCAACTACAACTTCCGGAGGCAAGTCCCCATTATCAATTAAATCTTTCAAAAAGTACCTTGCATAGCCTATGGCTTCTTCTTGAGTTGAATTGATATAAGGAGCAGAAAATTCAAAAGGGATGTTGAGCTTTTCTTTCTTAAACAAACCTTTACGAATTTCTACTTCATTATTGTAAATAATTTTTACCTGCCAATACTCAACTTTAGGCTTATTATAACGATGTGTAAGAATGTCTCCACCTGAATTGTTGAATTTCCAATTGTTCATTAAAATCTGAACATCGTCAAGACCTTTTGTTATTTTTTCTTGATGCATTGCTGCAGTCATAGCAGCATTCATTTTACTTGGCATTAAAAACCACCTCCATAGTTTTCATCTGTTCTTGCAGATACTTCATCTTTTGGTACAAGGTCAATGTTTTGTGCTTCAGGAGAAACTACACATTCTGTTGTAATAAGAATACCTGCAACTGATGTCGCATACTTAAGAGCAGTCTTTTCAACTTTAAGTGGGTCAATTACACCTGCAGCAAACATATCTGCTTCCATTTTTTCGTTCTTTGCATCATAACCACTTTCATCTTTTGTATCGTGTTCGATGCTTGAAACGATATATGCATAATCTTTTGTAACTGATTGAATAATCTGTGTTGCAGGCATACGACATACATCAAGTAAAGCTTCATATCCTGCACGATAAGAATCATTAGGGAACTCTTTTTTATTGTTACGAACATCACGAGCTGCTTTCAATAATGCAGCTCCACCACCTGGGACGATACCATCAGAGATAGCAGCGTTTACTGCACAAACAGCATCAACATAACGGTCATACAATTCTTTTACACGAGTTTCAGTAAGTCCGCCAACTGAGATTGTTGCAATACCGCCTGTGAGCGCAGCGATACGTTTGTTCATAACATTTACTTCTTCTGTTGATAAACCAACATCTTCGTCAGCAAGTCCTTTTTCAATATCAGCTTTGATTTCAGCAACACGAGCATCGATAGAATCATCATCTCCCGCGCCATCTTCGATAGTTGTCTTAAACATTGTTGATTTAATTGAACCGCAAGTACCAAAATCTTTTTCGCAATTAAAATCTTTGAGAGCTTCTCTGTCTTTGATTACTTCAGTTCCTGAGATTACTGCAATATCTTTAAGACGTTCACTCATATCAATTGAATTCACTCCCGGTGCTTTGATAAGAGCAAAGTTGGCTTTTCTTTCGATGTCCATTCTTGTACACATATTCTCAAGGTCTTCATCAAAAGACTCTGCAATAAGAACACAAGGCAATGACTTACCTAAACAGTAGTTGAGTAGTTCAGCAGCATCATCAAGAGAAGGCTCAAAATCAAAAACTGCAATTTTTGGATTTTTAACTTCGTAAGACTCAGACTTTTTATTGTTAATCATACGACCTGCAGTCAAACCCGTAGGCCATTCCATTCCGTCAGAAATTGAAATGATTGTCTTTCCACTTTTGTTATGTGAGTCAAGAACATTTACAACACCGCCTTCACCAATTGAAGTAAATGCTTTCAAAACATTATTACCTACAACTGGGTCATTGTTTGCTGAGATTGTTGCAACTGATAAAATATCTTTATCACTTGTGATTACTTTTTTATATTTATCAAGTGCTGCTAAAACGTCTTCACAAGCAGCATCAAATCCTTTTTGAATTTCAACAGGCTCTTTTCCTGAGTCAACTAATGAAACACCTGA
>OCVV011212659.1_pt1 | contig 12226 bp, 9 predicted proteins | sample 1539721 | NCBI WGS metagenome assembly OCVV01 (sample SAMN02144230, study PRJEB22623) | gut metagenome | biome: sheep rumen | host: Ovis aries | place: New Zealand | reverse complement strand
CCGAGGTCCTCTGCGATATCATAGATGAAATATTCAAGATATGAAGAACAAAGACCTGTATTTCCGTCACTTCCTGTTTCTTCCTTGTCGGTGAGGACTGTAACGGCGGTATGTACGGGATTTTCGCAGTCAAGAGTTGCCATGAGTGCAGGGAATGAACAACATCTGTCGTCATGACCGTAACCGCCTATGAGACTTCTGTCGAAACCGATATCTCTTGCCTTGAAAGCGGGAACTGCTTCAAGTTCGGAAGAAATGAAATCAGCCTCGGTAATTCCGTATTTTTCAAAAAGCATACTCAGAATACTAAGCTTTACAGCACCGCTTGCCTTGTCATCGCAGAAAGGTACAGAACCGATAAGAAGGTTTAAATCTTCGCCCTTTATAAGTTTGCCTGCGGGTCTGGACATCTGTTCTGTCGCAAGGTGCGGAAGGAGGTCTGTAACGCAGAATACGGGGTCTTCTTCGTCCTCGCCTATCTTAACTTCAATTTTTGAGCCGTCAGCCTTTACTATAACGCCGTGGAGGGCGAGCGGAATAGTTGTCCACTGATACTTTTTAATTCCTCCGTAGTAATGGGTTTTGAAGAGTGCGAGTTCGGTATCCTCATAGAGCGGATTCTGTTTAAGGTCGAGTCTGGGCGAGTCGATATGTGCTGCACAAAGTCTTACGCCTTCGCTTATAGGTGCGCTTCCTATGACAGATATGACAATAGCTTTACCTCTGTTATTGCGGTAGATTTTATCGCCTGCCTTGAGTTTCATGCCTTTTTTATACTCTTTGAAACCTTTTTCCTCAAGAAGTTTCACAGCCTCTTTTACGGCTTCACGTTCTGTTTTTGCGTTGTCGAGGAACTTTTTATACTTGTCGGCAAATTTTAAACTTGCCTTCATTTCCTCTTTATCCATTCTTAAATAACAGTTTTTTCTTTGAAGAAAGAGTTTTTCTTTGAGTTCCTTCAATTCGTTTTCCTTTTTTGCCATAATAATTTTCTCCTTTCATGCGACTGTATTATGATAATAGTCTTTTATTCTGTCGGAAACCTCTTTTGAAATCTCGTTTACGGCATCAATAAGACCATTATTTTCGATTATGTAATCCGAATGGCTTCTGAAGAACTCCTCTGAAAGCTGGGAATCCATTCTCTGCCTTGCCTGTTCATCAGAAATATTATCCCTTGCGGTTATTCTTTTCATGCGTATTTCCGAATCTGCTATGACTGATATTATTATATCGCAGAAATCGTCCGCATGGCTTTCAAAGAGTGTAGGTGCATCGAGAAGTATAAGTTTTTGTCCGTCTGCGGAATATTTTCGTATAAGCCTCAGTATTTCGCCTGTAATGTAGGGATAAATGATTGTATCGAGAGTTTCGAGCTTTGCCTTGTCAGTGAATACTATTCCTGCGAGGGCTTTTCTGTTGAGAGTGCCGTCGGGGTTAAGCACTGAAAGTCCGAAATAATCTGAAATCTCACTGAGACAGGGAGTATCTTTTTCCACGACTTTTCTTGCGATAAGGTCAGCATTTATTACTGAAAAGCCGTTATCGGAAAATATTTTTGAGACAGTGCTTTTTCCTGCGCCTGTCTGTCCTGTAAGTCCGACTATCATAAGTCCTTCAAGACTGTTCATAATTTTATTACCTCAAATCCTGCTGCCCTTATAAGGCGGTTATATACTGCAAGTCCCACTCCCTCAGCGGAAGGCGCACGGACATAGACTTTTTCAGCACCCATTTCATCGAGTTCCCTGAGTCTTGCAAAAAGCATATGTGCCTGCTGACTGCTGTCAGCCCCGTATGTAAGGCATCTGTGACTGAAATATTTTTCATCGCCCGTATAAACGAGGGAATATGTATTTTCGCTGTCATGAAGCTTTATATATTCGGCAAATTTTTCCGCATCTGCTTCTATCATTATTATATCTGCTTTCGGGGAATAGTGTTTGTATTTCATACCCGGTGAAGATACTTTTTCGCCTGCGGAGACTTCATTTAAAATAGCCCTGTCGATTATGACATTACCGCATATTTCGAGGAGCATATCTTTTGTTATACAGCCGGGGCGGAGTATTCTTGCGGTATTTTCGTCATCAAAGGAAATGACAGTTGATTCAACTCCGTATTTTGAATCTCCGCCGTCAACGACTGCTGAAATTTTCCCGTTCATGTCGTTCATGACATGAGATGCCGAAGTGGGGCTTGGATATCCCGAAGTATTTGCAGAAGGTGCGGCTATGGGACAGCCTGAAAGTTCAATTATGCGGTGCATTACGGGGTGTGAGGGTATTCTTATGCCTACCGTATCAAGACCGCCTGATGTAACCAAAGGGATTTTATTATTTTTCGGCAGAACCATTGTAAGAGGTCCGGGGCAGAATCTTTCTGCGAGCCTTTGTGCGATTTCGGGTATATATGAAGTATATTCGGAAGCCTGCGAAAAATCCGCAAGATGAACTATAAGCGGATTGTCGGAGGGTCTGCCTTTTGCGGCAAATATTTTCCTTACGGCATTTTCGTCTGATGCATCTGCACCGAGTCCGTAGACTGTTTCGGTGGGGATTCCGACAATTTCCCCTGAGCGAATCATATCAGCGGCTTTTATTAAATCTTCTTCATTATTTTTAAGCAATAGAGTAATCATAATCAATTTTCCTGACCTGCGAGTTTTGCGGCTTGGTCAGCCGTAGCGAGAGCGTCAAAAACTTCGTCTAAATTTCCGTTGAGCATATCTTCAAGGCGATAAATCGTAAGACCGATTCTGTGGTCTGTAAGTCTGCCCTGCGGAAAATTGTAAGTTCTTATTCTTTCGGAGCGGTCGCCCGTACCGACCTGTAATTTTCTTTCGGAGGCGATTTTTGCGGACTGTTCCTCCTGCATAGCCTCATAGATTCTTGAACGGAGAATTTTCATAGCCTTGTCCTTATTTTTATGCTGACTTCTTTCGTCCTGACATTCAACGACTACATTTGTAGGGAGATAAGTAATTCTCACAGCGGATTCGGTTTTATTTATATGCTGACCGCCCGCACCGCTTGCACGGAAGTAATCTATTTTCAAATCCGTGGGATTTATCTGTAATTCCACCTCATCAGCCTCGGCAAGTACGGCAACCGTCACGGTAGAAGTATGTATGCGTCCCTGAGATTCTGTTTCGGGGACTCTCTGTACACGGTGAACACCGCTTTCATATTTAAGTCTTGAATATGCGCCTTCGCCTTCGATTGAAAAGCATATCTCCTTAAATCCGCCCAGTTCGGTAGGATTAGCGTTCAGAATCTCCTGTTTCCAGCCTTTTGACTCGGCATACATGGTATACATACGGTAGAGGGAATTTGCAAAGAGGGAGGCTTCTTCACCGCCTGCACCGCCTCGGATTTCGATTATTACGTTTTTATCGTCATTGGGGTCTTTGGGGAGGAGGAGGATTTTAAGTTCCTGAGAGATATTCTCCATAGCCTGTTTATTTTCCTCAAATTCAGCCTGAGCCATTTCACGGAAATCCTTGTCGATACCGCCTGTACCGAGGATTTCCTTTGCATCATTGAAATTCATTTCAGCCTTTTTATATTCACGGAACTTTTCGATTATGGGGGTCATATTCTTATAATCCTTCATAAGACGGGCATATAATTTGTTGTCACTTATAACAGACGGGTCGGAAAGTTTTTCGCTTATTTCGGTGTACTTGCTTTCCATTTCCGCAAGTTTTTCAAACATTGTTATCTCCTTCACGTTTTATCTTTTTGATATTTTTCTCTGTTTTATTTCTCGGTATCATAAATTCACGGGAACACTTCACACACCTGAGTCTGAAATCCATACCCGAACGCAGGACAAGCATTTCATTTGCACCGCACGGGTGAGGTTTTTTCATAACGAGTATATCTCCCTGTCTTACGTCCATAACAGCCTCCTATTTAGAATGGGGGGAACCGCCCTTTGGGGCTTGCCTGTTCACTCACTCCATTTCATTACGTTCATTCACACGGCAAGGGGCGGTTTTATCCCCCCAAGCCCCCCTTATTTAAAATCGTCAAATCTGCGCTTATCGTCAGATTTGCGTTCCTGCCAAATGCACATTTTATTATACTCCAAAACGGATATTAAATCAATATTTTATCTGTATATTTTTTTGAGTTTGTGTAAAAATAATAAAAACATCATAAGATTCATATTCAAGTCTTACAAATTATAGAAATTTTCAGGTAGAGGATAGGTAGAGTATATTCTATATTTTAAACCTTTATAAAAAAAAAAAATAATATATAAGTATAAAAATGGGGTTTATGCTCACCTATCCTCACCCAATATCTGCATATTTTATTGTAAAAAATTTTAAGGGAAGAAAGGGAGTATAATCTTCTTTTTTATAACCTTTCTAAAAAAAATATAAAAAAATATATAAAGTATAGAAAATACAATTTATAGTCCCTATCCTCCCCTAAATATGAAAGGAGAAATTTATATCATGGTAACAAGAGTAAGCGCAGAGTTTGAAGAACCCGAACTCGCTGAATTAGCTATGAAGAAAATCCGTGACAGCATAAAAGGTGTATACTCCACAAGCATGATTTATAACCGCAATTCCGATAAAGCCCGAAAACTGCAAAACGGTACTTTGTATACCATAATTCCGACCGCAGTCACTACCCATAATTATATGACTGCCGTCATTGAATCGCCTGCTTCCCGTGATGTTATCCCCGAACCCCACAGGAGCAGGAAAACTTCTGTCTATATTGTCTGCGAATCCGCAAGCGTCAGCAATGTAAGTTCCGTATTAAATTCAATGGGCGCACTGAATATCCGATAAAAATAATTATTTAAAATCGTCAAATCTGCGCTTTTATAGCCTTGCCATTTCGTTCACTTCACTGCGTTCCGTTCACTCTCATGGCAAGAGCGCAGATTTTCCTCTTATCAAATAATTATCATATTTTATATTTTTCATGAATATTATTGACTATCAATAAATTAAACAGGAGGTAAAATATGAACTATAATCCCGAAGGCTGTCTTTTCAGAACAGCAGAAAATCAGAAATATATCTCTTCTCCCGAAGGTCTTGCGGAGGCTATGGAAAAGGGAATTATCCTTGAAGCAAGAGCTTCCGTATGCACGGGGGAACATGACCTTATAATCGACCTCCCCTGTGCAAAGGGTATTATAAAGCGTGAGGAGGGTGCTGTCGGCATAGCTGAGGGAAAAACCCGTGATATTGCCATAATATCCCGTGTCAACAAGATAGTTTGTTTCAAGGTCATGAAACTTTCCTCCGACAGCAACGGCAAACTTACTGCATACCTTTCAAGAAAATCCGCTCAGGAAGAATGTATCAGCGAATATATAAACAGTCTTTCTTCGGGAGATATTATAGATGCAAAAGTAACTCATCTTGAACAGTTCGGAGCTTTTGTCGATATAGGGTGCGGACTGCCTTCACTTATACCGATAGATGCAATATCCGTTTCAAGAATATCCCACCCCTCCGACAGATTCACGGCTGGGCAGTTCATAAAGGCAATTGTAACTTCAAACGACAATGCAAGAATCTGCCTTACACATAAGGAACTTCTCGGAAACTGGGAGGAAAATGTTTCGCTTTTCCGTGCAGGCGAAACCGTTGCGGGAATAGTGCGCTCCGTTGAGGATTACGGAATATTTGTCGAGCTTGCACCGAATCTCGCAGGGCTTGCCGAACTAAGGGACGGAGTTTATGCAGGGCTTGGCGTAAGCGTTTACATAAAGGCGATAATCCCCGAAAAAATGAAGATAAAACTTATAATAGTCGATACCTGTCCCGATTCAGAACCGAATAAAGATTTTGAATATTGTTTCAGCGGTGAACATATGGACAAATGGGTATATACCCCTGAAAATTCCGACAAGCTTATACAGACGGTTTTCTGAGAAAAAAAGACTGCCCCGAAAGGCAGTCTTTTTAAATGAGTTATTTTTTTAAAATGCAATCTGTTCTGCTATTTTGTGAAGCTTGATATCATATTCTTTCTCCATTGAAAGTGCTTCCTGTATATCATAGTCAACAATTTTGCTGTCTCTGATACCTACAACACGGTTTCCGATACCCTGTTCAAGGAGTTCAACAGCATAGTAGCCCATTTTTGTAGCAGTAACTCTGTCTCTTACAGTGGGAGAACCGCCTCTCTGAACGTGTCCGAGAATAGTAGCTCTTGCCTCAATGCCTGTTTTTTCCTGAAGCTGGACAGCGATTTCCTGAGAATGTCCGACACCTTCCGAAACGATTACAACGAAATTCTGTTTGCCCTTTGCTTTCTTTTCAAGCATTGTATTTGCGATAGCGTCTATATCATAGGGAACTTCTCTTGTGATGATATCGGTAGCACCGCAGGCAATTCCGACATTTACAGCGATATGTCCTGCACCTCTGCCCATAACTTCAACAACTGATATACGGTCATGTGACTGTGAAGTATCACGGAGCTTGTCAATAAGTTCCATAGCTGTGTTCATAGCTGTATCGAATCCGATAGTATAGTCTGTGCAGGCGATATCATTGTCGATAGTTCCGGGGATACCGATACAGAGCATACCCTGTGCCGAAAGGTCGGCTGCTCCTCTGAATGAGCCGTCACCGCCGATTACTACAAGACCTTCAATTCCGAGTTCGTCACATTTAGCCTTAGCTTTTGCAACGCCCTCAGCAGTTCTGAACTCAGGGCATCTTGCTGTATAGAGGATAGTACCGCCGTTATGGATTATATCGGTAACGCTTTTTTCGTTCATCTGGAAAATATCGCCTGTGATAAGTCCCATATAGCCTCTGTGGATACCATAGACTTCCATACCTTTGCTGAGGGCAGTTCTTACAACTGCTCTTACAGCCGCATTCATACCGGGGGCATCTCCGCCGCTTGTCAGTACACCTATTTTCTTAATCATAAAAACTCTCCATTCTGCTTTCATTCTTTGTGCTTTATACACCTTAAAATCCATACAAGTATATTTTACTACTTTGATTAAATATTGTCAAGGGGTTTATGAAAAAATTTCCTTTATTATAGAAATAAACCGTTACAATCCTATGAATCCTATATTTTCCTTTCCGAAAATACTGCAAAGTTCCGCATATACTTCACGGGATATTGTTACATTCTGTTTTTCCTTTAATCTTACAGTTTTTCTCATATCTGTAAAATAGTAGCATATTTCTGTATTTCCCCTGTATTTTTTACAGATACTGCTGACAGGATTTTTAATTCTTTCATCATCTGAGCGGGTTTTTATACAAAGGCGCATATTTTCGGTCATGCGCTGAAATTCATTTTCTTCGGTACATGAAGAACATATCATGCTGATATCGTCATCTTTGAGAGAAATTTTTCCCCTGAAAAATATTATGCTGTCCTCATGGATTTTCTTACCGCAGACCGCATACAAATCGGGAAACATAACTGCATCAATCTGTCCTGTACCGTCATCAAGCGTCAGAAAGCACATTTTATCGCCTTTTTTGGTGGTATGCTCCTTTTTTTCCCGAACGATACACAACAGACGGTAATTGTCACCGTCAGAAAGATTTTCGCAGCCGAGCAAATAATTTATCTTTGCAGTTTTCAGAAGATTTCCGAGATATTCATATCCTGAAAGAGGATTTCCCGTCAGATATACGCCTGTTGCTTCTTTTTCGAGGGCATAGAGTCTCTTTGCATCAAATTCGGGGCGGAAAGGTATTCTGAAATTCATATCCGCAGATTCTTCCTCACCGAAAAGATTCATCTGCCCGTCAATAACTCCCCTTCCGTCAGATTCAGCCATATCCATAAGAATTTCATAATTTTCGCTCATCTGGCGGCGGTTCAGGTTCATATTGTCAAATGCTCCCGCATAAATAAGGTATTCAAGGGCTTTTTTATTGAGTTCCCTGCCGTTTATCCTCTCGCAGAAATCCTGCAATCCTTTGAATTTCCCGTTATTTTCCCTTTCGGATATAATTTTTTCCGCAAGACCTTTTCCGACATTTTTGACCGCAAGAAGTCCGAAATACATTTTCCCGTCCCTGTAAAAAAATCCTGTCCTGCTCATGTTTATATCGGGAGGAATTACATTTATTCCATGATTTCGGCAATCGTTTATGTATTCCGAAAGCTTGTCCGCTGACGACATAACAGATGACATAAGTGCCGCCATATATATCCCCCTGTAATGACATTTCAGATATGCCGTCTGATATGCAAGATATGCATATGCCGCCGCATGGGATTTATTAAAGGCATATGATGCAAAGCTTTCCATTTCAGAAAATATATTTTCCGCAGTTTCTTTCGGAACACCGTTTGCGACAGCTCCCGATACAAAACTCTCATGCTCTTTCAGCATTTCGTCAGTTTTTTTCTTAGCCATAGCCTTTCTTACCTTGTCGGCATGACCGTAAGTATAGCCTGCAAGTTTTCGGCATATCTCCATTACCTGCTCCTGATACACGATAATTCCGTATGTATCAGCAAGTATATCTTTCAGAAGCGGGTGAGCGTATTTTATTTCCGAGGGATTATTTTTGTTCTGAATATAAAGCGGTATGGACTTCATGGGTCCCGGACGGTAAAGGGCAAGTATGGCTATCAAATCATCTGTTCTTTCAGGAGACATATCAATTAGTTTCTGCGTCATTCCTGCGCTTTCCATTTGGAAAACCCCTGCCGTATCGCCCTGAGACAACATTCTGTAAACCTCCGCATCATCAAGCGGAATATTATTTATGTCAAAATTCTCTATCTCCCTCACTGTATCCCTTATTATGGTGAGATTCCGCAGTCCGAGAAAATCCATTTTGAGAAGTCCAAGCTTTTCAAGATAATTCATCGTATACTGAGTTATTATATTTTCATCGCTTTTCTGGAGCGGTACTACATCATTAAGCGGTACAGCGGATATGACTACCCCTGCGGCGTGCATTGATGTATGTCTCGGCATACCCTCAAGAAGCATGGCACTGTCAATAAGCCTGCGGACATCTTTGTCGGCATTGTAAAGCCCGTTAAGTTCCGCAGAATCTTTCAGCGCAGTTTCAAGGCTGTATCTGGGGTCTATAAGTTTTGAAACCTTATCGCATAAGTTATACGGGATTTCCATAACTCTGCCTGCATCTTTTACGGCTGCCCTTGCTTTAAGAGTATCAAATGCAATTATTCCTGCGACATTATCAGCACCGTATTTTTCCGAAACATAATCCTTTACTTTCTGCCTGCCCTCTATGCAGAAATCCACATCAAAATCAGGCATACTCACTCTTTCGGGGTTTAAAAATCTCTCAAAAAGCAAATTATATTTCATCGGGTCAATATCTGTTATTCCTATGCAGTAGGCACATATACTTCCTGCTCCCGAACCTCTGCCGGGTCCTACGGGAATATCATTATCTTTTGCATATTTTATGAAATCCCATACTATAAGAAAATAATCCGTGAATTTCATTGAAGTTATTACGGAAAGTTCATATTCAAGGCGTTTTATTATTTTTTCATCGGGATTGTTTCCGTATCTTTTATGCATACCCTTTATGCAGAGTTCACGGAAATATTCGTCATTGTTTTCAACGCCGTCCGTTTTAAATTCGGGGAGCATGATATTTCCGAAATTAAGCTTTACATTACATCTTTCAGCAATTTTAACCGTATTTTCAAGGGCATCTTTTCTGTCACGGAACAGATTATACATTTCGTCAGATGACTTTACATAAAATTCATCTGTTTCAAATGACATGGCATCGGGGTCGCTTAATTTTTTGCCCGTCTGAATACACATCAGAATTTTTTGTGTTTCGGCATCTTTTTTGTTTATATAATGACAGTCGTTTGTCGCAGCAAGCGGAATACCCGTTTCATCGGATAACCTGTAAATCATCGGGATAATTCTTTTTTCATCAGCAATATCATGATTCTGAACTTCAAGAAAATAATTATTCTCTCCGAAAATTTCCCTGTACTGCAAAGCTTTTTTCTTTGCTCCCGAATAGTTATTATTCAGCATAAGCCTTGCAATTTCCCCTGAAAGACAGGCTGAAAGGCATATAAGCCCTTCATGGTGTTTTTTCAGAAGTTCAATATCAACTCTCGGTCTGCCGTAAAATCCCTCAAGATTAGATGCCGTCACAAGCTTTACAAGATTTTTATATCCCTCATCTGTTTCACATAAAAGTATAAGATGATACGGCTTGCTGTCAAGACTGTGTTCCCTGTCATGCCTTGTCCTTGGGGCAACGTATACCTCACAGCCTATAATCGGCTTTATTCCTGCATTTACAGCTTCACTCCAAAATTCAGCCGCACCGTACATATTGCCGTGGTCAGTAATTGCAGCGGCATTTTGTCCGTTTGATTTTATATGCTTTATCAAATCCTTTATGCGACACGCTCCGTCAAGGAGACTGTATTCCGTATGCAGATGAAGATGAACAAAATTATTATCTGTCAATTTGTCACTCCTTTCCGTATATCATCAGCGATTTTTGCGATTTTTTTGAATCTGTGATTCACTCCCGAACGGCTTATAGGCTCTGAAAGATTTTCACCTATATCTTTAAGGCTCATTCCTGCATTTTCAAGCCGCAGGAGTGCGACTTCACGCAGTTCATCGTTAAGGCTTTCGATACCGTTTGTATTTATTATAAGCTTTATATCCTCAGTCTGTTTCATGGCGGCATTTATAACCTTGTCAATATTTGCGCTGTCGCAGTTTGTAATGCGGTTAGCCTTGTTTCTGACATCTTTATATATTTTGACGTTCATTATTTCAAGCGTACACTGGGGCGCACCTATGAATGTAAGGGTATCCTCAATTGATTCGCTGTCCTTGACATACACTACATACTGACTGCGCCTGACTGCGGTCTTTGCATTTACACCTATATCATGCAGAAGTGAAACAAGTTCATCTGCGAGATTTCCGCACGGACAGATAAATTCAAGGTGATATTCCTTATTCGGGTCGTTCACGCTTCCGCAGGCGAGAAATATTCCTGCTGTAAAAACTCCGAGACTTCCCGTTGAAATCATTTCGCAGTCGATATTTTCTGTATTTTTATCGAGATGATATATTCCGAAAACCTCATTTATTATGTCCCTGTCTGTTGTATCAAAGCTGTACAGTGAAGAACCGTTTCTGCGTTTTCTGTCTGTAAAGCTTATATTCCTGTGAATCACGCTTTTAAAGAGAGATGAAAAAGTTTCCGCAGAAGTTCTGCTTTCCGTCTGAAAACATATCTGTTCATCTGACAATTTTCTGCAAAATAAAAGCATACCGTAAAGACAGGCAAATTTTTTGTCCTTGTCGTTGATATAAGAGCATATTTCCTTTCTGACACTGCCTGCAAATGACATTCAATCAACTCCTGAATATGCAGAAACTCTGCCTGAAAGCAGAGCCTCTGATAATTTTAAGTAAATTTTTTATCTTTTGTTATATCACGGTGGTATTTCTGCACCTTGTAATTATTCTCAATGAGATGTTCCGCCATGAGTTCAGCGAATGTTATTGAGCGGTGTTTTCCGCCTGTACAGCCGAATGCTATTACAAGCTGACTTTTTCCCTCATGGACATAGAGCGGTATGAGATAATCTATAAGGTCAACCAGTTTTGAGAAAAGTATTTTTGACTGCTCAAAGCTCATTACATAGTCCCTCACGCAGTCCTCACAGCCTGTACGGTGTCGGAGTTCGTCAATATAATACGGATTTGGCAGACATCTTACATCAAATACAAGGTCTGATTCTGTTGATACGCCGTATTTATAGCCGAATGACATTACTTTCACTACCATTGAATCGGAATTTCTTGCAAGAAAGAGTGATTTTACCGTTTCTTTAAGCTGAGATGCCGAAAGTTCGGAAGTTTCGATATAATAATCCGCAATTTCCCTTAACTGGGAAAGCTGTGTCCATTCATACTTTATTGCTTCATGGAGGTTTCCGTTGAATTTCTCATCAAGAGGGTGTTTTCTTCTTGTTTCCTTATAGCGTTTGATAAGCACCTCGTCATTCGCTTCAATGAAAAGAACCTTTACATCGACATTCCTGTCATTTTTGAGAGCCTGCCATGAACGGAATATTTCCGCAAACATATCGCCTGTTCTTATATCGACAGCGACTGCGATTTTATCTATATTTGTTTCGGATTTTCTGCAAAGGTCAACAAATTTCCCGATAAGTGCGGGCGGTATATTGTCTATGCAGTAATATCCTATATCCTC
>OCVV011329711.1_pt1 | contig 12228 bp, 10 predicted proteins | sample 1539721 | NCBI WGS metagenome assembly OCVV01 (sample SAMN02144230, study PRJEB22623) | gut metagenome | biome: sheep rumen | host: Ovis aries | place: New Zealand | reverse complement strand
CACGGGTATCATGGTTTTGATACGATGGCTGGCGGGAAAGAAGGCTTAAGAAAATGGCTCAAATATCTTCCATCGGAAGGAGTATGTGGAGTTTTTCCGACAACGATGGCACAAGGCCATGACACGATAAAAAAAGCAGTAACAGAAATCTGTGAAGTCAAGAAAGAAGAACCAGAAGGAGCCGAGATACTGGGCATTCATCTTGAAGGACCTTACCTAAACGTCAGATATAAAGGTGCTCAGCCGGAAGAGTATATCGTAAAAGGAACGATTGAAGAATTCAAGGAATATCAGGATGCCTGTGGCAATCTAATTAAGATCATTGCTTTAGCTCCTGAAAACGATGAAGACTTCAGACTGACGAAATACTGTGCCGAAAACGGCGTATGCGTTTCCATCGGTCATACCGATACGGATTATGATACAGCCCTGATGGCGATTGCTAATGGCGCCAAAGGTTTTACACATACTTTTAATGCTATGACCGCTTTTGGCCATCGTGAGAATGGTGCAGTTGGTGCAGCGTTTCGCTTCCATGATACTTATGCGGAATGCATCTGCGACGGCAACCACTCAACCTTTGCGGCCTTGAATATCTTCTTTAGAGAAAAACAGGGCTACGGCATTATGATCACGGATTCCCTCATGTGCAAAGGCTTTGAGCCTGGCACACATTGCGATTTCTGTGGACAAGAGATCGAGATCTATCCGGACGGTTCTGCCCATATCGCATCAGGCAGGAAACAGCTGGCTGGTTCGACGCTGAAAGTCAATGACGGTTTACGTATCCTGGTAGAAAAAGCCCTGGTTCCGTTTGAAACAGCCATCGATGCCTGCACGATCAATCCGATGCGTTATCTGAACATGGATGATCATAAAGGAAGGATCAAGGCCGGATTTGATGCAGATATCGTCGTTCTGGAAAACGACTATTGCGTTCATCAAACGTACTGTAAGGGTGTGGAGCAAATTTAAACATTATGATAACCTGGTTCTGCTGGCAGCTCAAGGATGATCAGTATGCTTCGAAAGCATTTACTGATGATTCTCCTGAGATCCTGTCGAACCCCTTGTATCAGGATCAAAGGATCGATGTGAAATAATACGATCAGTTCAATATCGGCAAAAAAAAGACTCAGCATAGCATTCTAGGACAGGCGTTAGAGTAGAACACCCAGGACCCTTCGGGGGCTCCAAAAATATTTTGTAGGGACATTTGCGAACGCTTCTGGAAACAAAAACATGCCAGCCGGCTGTATTGATATTTGCGGTTTTCATGTTATTATAAAGACGAATAAGCAAATACTTCTTTAGTATTGTATAAAACAGGCCAAAAAGGGCAAAAGGTTCGCTTTCATCCCCCCTAAGGCACCAAATAAAAATATTGAATCTATTTCAAGTAAATAGATTCTTTTTTATTTATTAATTCAGCAACTATTATTATGTCGGTTTATAGCCAAAAAATACCTCAATTCATAGGATATGAATCTTTATAACTATAAATTAATATGTAATTAGATTCTCGGGAAAGAATTCATAATTAATAATCATTGGGAGGAAAAAAAGAATTATGGCATTATCATTAGATTCAAAGATCAAAGACATCATGAGATCACCTGAAGGCAAGGCAGTCATGGAAAAATGGGCTCCTGGTTCAACTTCTGATCCTCGTATGAAACTCGTCGGTGCATTAACTTATCGTAAGCTGTTAAGCTATCCTGAATCTGCTGAAGTTGCAGCTCATGCTGACGAGATCGATGCTGATCTGAAAGCTTGCTCAAGATAATCTGTAAACTAAAAAAGATGTTCAATTCAAATATGAACATCTTTTTTATTTTCCGCTCAGGATCTTTTCAAGATCGATCGCTTTTAGAAGGATCTCCAGCTGCAGACGTTTATCGGAATCCTTGAGATCGATACTCAGCTCTTTCTCTATTCTGCTAATTCTGTCAATTAAAGTTGATCGATGGATAAACAGTTTCTGTGCGGTGGAAGTGTAGGACATGCCTTCTTCCAGAAAGACTTTCAGTGTTTCAAGGTAAGAGATCCCGGATTCTTTGTCATGTTCAAGAATATTGGCAAATCCTGCAGGATAGTATGTTTCTACAGATAGACCACCTAAAGAATTGATGATCATCTCAGTCAGAACATAGCTTTCATAATAGAACAGTTTGCTTTCTTTGCTTAACAACAGGCCGTTGTCTACTGCAGACTGAGCTTGCAGATAATGGACCTTTGTATTTAAAAGGTCAGAAAACTCGTTTGAGATACCGGCACACAAACCCATCTGGTCAACAAATTCTGTCAGTTTTCTATTCAGAATAATCTTATAATCGGAAGTTTTACTGGACCTGATCTCGTTGATATTAACAAAGGAAACGATGCCATCATCGTATGTAAAAGCATAGGATTTATTGAAAGAATCCTCGAAAATATCGCAGATATAGGATAAAGGAAGCTGATTGCGTTTTTCACGGTAATGCATGTAAATGCATCTGTAGATGATCTGACTGTTCGAACTTGTAAGCAGCAGACGCTGCGAATGAGATAGCGGCAGTTCTTCAACGAGATTCTGGAATACTTTTTTTATTGTAGAATCATCATCATTAATGATGATAGGATTCTTTTCGATTGCCTGCTGCAGGAAACCCGCCAATTTTTCAGCCAGTTTTTCTTCGCCTTCAAACGGGTCCTGATCATCCAGAGTCAGAACAACACACCCCTCATACTGCCCGTTTTTATTGAACAGATTCACGCACAGTACTTTTTTATCAAGCAGATCGATCTTGATGGCATTCTTTTTTTCTGTCATCAGATCAGAAAACGAAAGGTATTTTGAAATTGATTCCGGATTCAGGGAACCTCCCGCTGTAATATCCCAGCTAGCGTCTTGCATTTCGGTTTTGCTGGCTATGATCCGGAAAGATGAATCAAGTACATAAATCGGTTTTTCAAAGACAGGATAAGAATCTTCAAGTAATGAATTTAGATCATAATTTGAAATTAGATCCTGGTAGATCTGCTTTTCCCATTGGTTGTACTTGTCAAATACATCCTGCATTTTCATGAAAAGCTTGAAAAAATCAACACGGTCTTTTACGATAATCAGACACATTCTTTCTCTGTAATAATTCAGGTTCAGGTTTTCGCCAATACAGACCAGAACGCTGTTCTTCTGAATATGCGGTCTTTTCGGAAGATGTTCAACGGTAGCTAAATACAGATGATCGGATAAAAAACTGTCATCCTCTTCCATATAGAACTGCGGACGGGAAAGAGCGAGATCTTCGCTTCTTGGACCGACAATTTCGGCCCTGTATTCCTTTTTCAGATTATTATAAATGATCCCGGCATTGAGCTTCATATCGTCTTCATTATAGCATTACATGAAAAACATGACCATCATTTTGTAGGGTCGGAATGCAGAACAACCGTATAAACAGACGCCGTAAAAACCCTTGAAAGCTTGAAAACATCGGTTTTTTCTTATGCTTTTAAGAGTGTTGTAACTATACCCGACAATAAGATTAGTAAACGCTTCCAAAAAACCTTTATTTTATGTATTATGCTGAAATATCGTTTCTTTTATGATGAGAATGTATTCAATTCCCGAGAATACTATTTTGATAATAGGAAAAGGAGAAATTATAATCTATGGCTTTTACAGAAAACGACAAATCGATGCTGGAAGGTTATATCGCTTCAGCAAGACCTTTTGCGGACATGTATTCCGTAAAAGGAAGAGTTGCTTTGGTCACAGGTGGTTCATCAGGCCTGGGCTTCGATATCACGCTCAGACTGCTGCAAGGCGGTGCTAAAGTCATGATGGCTTCCAATTCGAGGATCGAAGAAGAAGCCGCTATGTCTCTGCTTGAAAAGGAAGGTTACAAGGACAGTGTCAAATTCTGTTTCACCGATGTCAGAAATGAAGATGAAGTCAAACAGCTTGTCGATCATACTGTAGAGACTTTCGGCGGTCTGGATATCTTTGTGAACAGTGCGGCAATCTGGAATTACGCAAAGGTGTATGATTTGCCGAAAGAGGATCTGCAGCTCGTTTTTGAGACCAATGTCTATGGTGCTTTCTATGGAGTCAAGCATGTCAGCAGATACATGATCGATCATGAGGTTAAGGGCAAGATCGTTCTGATTTCTTCCAACAGCCCGATCATGCCATATCCGGTATTCGGCGGATATCCGCATTACGCTTCCAGCAAGGCGGCTGTCATGGGTCTTACAACGGAAGCCGCCAAGGAGCTGAAACGCTACGGCATCATGATCAACAGTATTGCCCCGGGCGGAATGGTCACTCCTGGTGCAGCAGGCAATCTGGCAAGTGAAAACATCAGCGAAGAAAAACAGGATGAGTTCTATGAAGAACTGATGGTCTGGCAGGTGGATGGCCAGCTTCCGGTCGATCAGGTCGGTATGATGGCTTATACGTTCTGTACGGATGTTGCTGATGGAATAACCGGTGAGACAGTCGTAGTTGACGGTGGAGCCACTCACAATATTGTGAAATATCAGGTAGCGATAGATGCGTTCCCTGAAGAAAGTTAAGAGGTGAACAATGATTAAAAAAATAGATGAAAGAATCCCTCAGAATTCCGGTGATGGCGCAAGTTTCAAGACTTATAACGCCGTACAGTCACCCTGGAATAAACTGATGTCTTATAAAGACGCACTGCATTATGCGTCCCGTTTTGAAGCGGTATTGTCTGCAGCAGTAACCCAGGCTTACAGGATCATTATTCCGGACTATGCGACAAGAGCTTCCGAGATGTGCAAAGAGGCTTATGCGAGATTGTACAAGACGGGTATTGATTATCCGAACGATGATGGTTTCGGTATTCATCCGTTCATGTGCGGATCTTATCCCGGAGCTTTGATCGGTGATAAGGGCGATGATGCGTTACTGATGTGCGGCAGATGCCAGGATTTCGGAACTTACCGTTGTGAAAAAGAACTTGATGTCTGTGACTGGGATATCTGCGGATCGGAACTTTGCAGAGCTACAACCATGTCTTTACAGGGGCAGGCTGATGCAACCGAAAGCAGGCACCGCAAAGGCCATAAGTTGGATTATCTGATGGTAGAAGCGAAAGGATGCGGTGACAGACATTGCCGTATCATTGCGGAGTCCAGAGAAAAATATCCGGCTCCGGAACATGAACTCTGGCAGTCTTTCGGGCCTGCTGTGTCAGATGATTACAAGAAATATACTGAAGAAGAGGATACTGTTGAAGAATCCATGATGTTCAGGGAAGAATGCGATTATCACTTTGTCAATGGTACAAACAACGAAACAGATTCTTCCAACCAGATGGTCAATCTTTCAACAGCTGCGTCATTATATATGCTTCCGGCTATCGATAATGCTGTAAAACTGGGGTATACGACAGCCGAAAATGCCGAGTGGATCAAAAAGTGTGTTCTTGAAGCTGCCGGTAAGGCAATGTTTGGTGAAAGATATGCGATCAAAGCGTGTCGCGATTGGCTTGGTGTCCCTGATGAGATCAAGGAAGATGGCAGATTATTAGGTGGCGTTATCGAAATGCTGCTGCAGTCTCTTGTCTGCGGATACGAAATTGAAGCGTTCAATAAAGATGAAGTCATTTATGTGATCAACAGAGCAGATCTGGCCATCACCGGTACACAATCATTATGTGAAGCACATCTGTATATGTGGCAAGGTATGGTCAAGACATTGGTCAACGCACAGTGGTCTGTCTGGGAAGAAGATTCTCCGAAAGGCAAGATGCGTATCAAGATCGCTAAGAAGATCGATAAATTTATGTAGGGGGAACAGACATGTATAAAAACATATTTGCACACGACGAATGGAAACGCTCCGAACACATGGCTGTCAGACAGTGTGTCGGTTATTATCTGTTTACTCATCAGCTGATGGAAGTAACGGGAGAAGATGCCTGCAAGTTCCTGGACTATGTTTATCCCAATAATATCGCAACCCTTGCGGTAGGCAGAGACAGATATACAACGATGCTGAATGAGAACGGCGAGATCATCGATGATGTTGTTGTTATGAGACTTGAAGAAGACAAGTATTGGGTTTCAACTCTTTATGGAACAAAATGCGATGACTGGTTCTATTATCATTCTGAAGGCTATGATGTAGATACCTGTGAAATTACGGAAGACTGGCATATGTTTGCTGTACAGGGTCCGAAATCCAAGGAAGTCCTGAATTCAGTCTTAAGCAATGGTGTTGAAGATCTGAAGTTCTTCCAGAACAGGACAGATGACATTAATGGCATGGAAGTCATCGTCAACAGAGGAGGCTTTACCGGAGAGAAGTTCGGTTATGAGATCTACTGTGCTGCCGATGATACGGATGCAGTTCAGGAAGTCATCGACAAGGCTGTCAAAGATGCCGGTGGCAAGGAAATAACGGAATTCCAGGTCTTTGCCTGGACACTTCCTACCGAAGCCGGATTCTACTATATGAGAGATCTGAACCACACCAATCCGTTTGAAGTCGGTCTGGAAAAGAACATCAACTGGGATAAGGAATTCATCGGCAAAGCAGCTTTGCTGAAAGTCAAAGAAGAAGGCCCAAAGAGAGAAATGATCGGCTTTGAAGTAGTTGATGAAAACGAAGATTTCTACATCCGCTCGAAGCAGTATGGCGGACCTGGCGAACCTGTTTATCTCAACGGTGAAGAAGTAGGCAGGGTATCAAAACTCGTCTACTCTTATGTAAAGAATGTGAACAATGGTTATATCCTTGCAGAAAAGGATCGTCTGCATATCGGAGACAAGATCAAGATTCATGGATATGACTGTGTGATCACGGAAAAGAACTGGCTGTAAGATAAGGGCTCGAAAGAGCCCTTCTTTAAGAAGGATAATATGACAAGAAAAATAAGTGTAATAACCGGTGGCCATGGCGGCATGGGAAAAGCAATTGCCCTGGAACTGGGAAAAAAGACATCCGTGCTTCTGGCGGATATGAATGAAGATAAACTGAATGATGTCAAGAGTAATCTTGAATCATTGGGGATTGAAACGTTTGTTAAAGCATGTGACGTAACAGATAAGGAACAGGTACGAGAACTGGCATCTTACGCTGATTCACTGGGAGATGTCGTAAATGTTATTCATACATCCGGTGTTTCGCCGACTTTATGCAAAGCACCCCAGGTCATTCGTGTCAATGCGTTGGGAACAGTCAATATGACAGATGCTTTCGCAAGTATTATTGCCGATGGTGGGGTGATGGTCAATTTTTCATCCGTAGCTGCCTATCAGCTTGAAACACAGGATGAATGGATCGATATCTTTGAACAGTATTACGATTCAGATGAATTGTATGACAGACTGTATGAACTGGTGGAACCGTTTGCGGACAATGATTTCAATTGCGCAGGGATGGCTTACTGCATTGCAAAGAGATTCGTCATCTATTATTCACAGATGAACGTAGACCGCTTTGCAAGAAGACACGCAAGAATTCTGAGTGTGTCACCCGGTTCTCATCTGACACCGATGCATCAGGCATTGATCGATCTTCAGCCGGAAATCGCTGAAGGTCAATTGGATGACATTCCGGCCGGCAGGTGGGGACATCCGTATGAAATCTCAAGTCTGATAGCCTACCTTGTTTCTGAACAGGCGGCATTCCTGAATGGGATTGATATCCTACAGGACGGAGGTCAGACAGCGAAGACATTCGTCACCCAGATCGGAGACTGATATGGATACAGCAGAACTGTTTGGATACAAGAACAAAAATGTGCTTGTGACCGGAGCATTTTCCGGAATGGGCAAGGCTGCTGCGAGACTTCTGAGTGAGCTTGGAGCAAACGTCTATGCGGTATGCCGCCGCAATGGAAGACATAGCGAACTGGATTTTCCTATATGCAGGATCCTGCATGCCGATCTTGGCGAGAAGCGGGATCTGGATAATCTTGCGGATGAAATACCGGATAATCTGTTTGCCGTATTCTTCTGTCACGGTATCGCATTGAATTCCCAGGGGACAACCTACTTTGAAGGTTCGAATGCCATGGAAGTGATGAAGGTCAATCTGCTGTCTACCGAATATCTGATCAGCAGGATCATAAACAAGATTGAGGATTCAGGATCCATCAGCATCATCGCCTCCTCCGGTGGCTATAACTGGAAAGAGAATGCCGAAAATTGTCAGGAACTTCTGGATCAGGAAACATATGAAGATAAACTCAGATGGTGCGATGAGCACCATGACATCATTGCTTCAGCTTATGTCTTTTCAAAGGAATGTCTTAATTTCTATGTGGCAGCAAATGCATTCAACCCGATGTTTATTGATCGGAAGATCAGGATCAACTGCCTGAATCCCGGCAATACCGATACGGGCCTGAAATCTGATTTCGGAAAATATACTTCTGTGACAGGAAATGAAGCGGAAGGCCTGGACATGATCGAGGAGATCTTCATCCGTCCGTGGAACGGGTATTGGGCTTCTCCGGAACAGATGGGCTATCCGCTGGTCTGCATGGGATCAAAAATCTTTTCCTATATGTCAGGTCAGACGATATTTATGGATTATGGCATAAGCAATACCTGGCTTTACAATCCTTACTGGTTTTGAAAGCAAGTCGATAAATGAATGGAGATAAGAAAATGGAAATAAAAACAGATATACAGATCGCTCAGGAATGTGAAAAAGAAAAGATCACAGAGATCGCAAAAAAAGTCGATATCGATGAGAAGTATCTGGAATTATATGGAAACTATAAAGCAAAAGTCGATTACAAGCTTCTGAATGAGCTGAAGGACAGACCGGACGGCAAACTGATCCTAGTGACAGCCATTACACCCACTCCGGCCGGAGAGGGAAAGACGACGACTTCTGTCGGCTTAACGGATGGTTTGCGTAAGATCGGTAAGAAAGCGCTGGTCGCTTTGAGAGAACCTTCGCTGGGCCCTGTCTTCGGTGTCAAAGGCGGTGCTGCCGGCGGAGGATATGCACAAGTCGTACCGATGGAAGACATCAACCTGCACTTTACGGGAGACTTCCATGCGATTGGTGCTGCCAACAATCTTCTGGCAGCGATGCTCGACAACCATATACAGCAGGGCAATGTGCTGGGAATTGACCCGCGTAGAATCACCTGGAAGAGAGCAGTCGACATGAATGACCGTCAGCTTCGCAATATCGTTGACGGATTGGGTGGAAAGCCAAACGGTGTGCCGCGTGAGGACGGTTTTGAAATCACTGTGGCATCGGAAGTCATGGCGGTACTTTGTCTGTCATCATCCATCAACGATCTGAAGGAAAGACTGGGCAGGATAATTGTCGGCTATACCTATCAGGGAGAACCGGTAACGGCACATGATCTGAAAGCAGAAGGTGCAATGGCTGCTTTATTGAAGGATGCCATCAAACCGAATCTGGTCCAGACCTTGGAAGGCACACCAGCTTTCATTCATGGCGGACCTTTTGCCAATATCGCACATGGCTGCAACTCGGTGATGGCTACTCGTCTGGCTCTCAAACTTGGCGATTATGTAGTGACTGAGGCAGGCTTTGCTGCCGATCTGGGAGCAGAGAAGTTTGTTGACATAAAATGCCGCATGGCAGGACTCAAGCCTTCTGCCGTTGTCATCGTCGCAACGGTAAGAGCATTGAAATACCATGGCGGCGTTGCCAAGACAAATCTGAACGAAGAAAACCTGGAAGCATTGGAAAAAGGACTTCCGAATCTTCTTCAGCATGTTTCCAATGTCAGAAATGAATACGGCCTTCCTTGTGTCGTAGCGATCAACGCTTTTCCAAGCGATACCAAGGCGGAATTGGACATGGTTGAAGAAAAGTGCCATGAACTCGGTGTTAATGTCGCTTTGTCAGAAGTCTGGGCAAAGGGCGGAGAAGGCGGCAAGGCTCTGGCTGAAGAAGTCGTCAGACTCTGTGAACAGCCGAATGATTTCCATTTCGTCTATGATCTCGATATGCCGATTAAGAAAAAACTGGAGACCATCTGCAGGAAGATCTATCATGCTGACGGCATTCATCTGGCGGGCAATGCTCCGAAGCAGATTAAACAGTTGGAGGATCTCGGTTTCGGAAATTTGCCGATCTGCATGGCCAAGACACAGTATTCCTTCTCGGATGATGCTTCCTTGCTGGGGGCGCCGAAGGGATTCAATGTCGTTATTCGCAATCTGAAGGTCTGTGCCGGTGCGGGATTCATCGTAGCTCTGACCGGTGACATCATGACGATGCCTGGTCTGCCTAAGGTTCCCGCTGCCGAGAAAATCGACGTAGATGAAAACGGTGTGATCACGGGATTATTCTAATAAAATGATCAGGCAGATGTCTGCTGATGATAATCTGCCTGATTTCTTCAGGAGAATGAAATGAATTTATATAAGGAATCATGTGAAAGGTTTACTGAACTTTTGGCATCTTCTTCTGCCGTTCCCGGAGGGGGAGGAGCAAGCGCTCTGGTTGGAGCGATCGCCATCGCTTTAGGTGATATGGTCGGTGAACTGACTGTCGGCAAAAAGAAATATGCAGATGTAGAGGAAGAAATAAAAGAACTGATGATAAAGGCGCAGGATCTGCGTGTCGAGTTTCTTAATTGCATCAATGATGATGCCAGAGCCTTTGAACCCTTATCCAAAGCCTACGGTCTGCCTAAGGATGAACCGGGCAGGGATGAAATTCTGGAAAAGTGTCTCAAAGATGCGGCAGCAGCACCATTGAAAGTCTTCGATCTTTGCTGTGTATCGGTTGAACTGCTTAAGGAATTCGGTGAAAAGGGAAGCAAGCTGATGATATCAGACGCGGCAACAGGCATTGCTTTCGCAAGAGGTGCTCTGTATGGCGCGGCAGTCAATGTCAGAGTCAATACGAGACTGATGAAGGATCGGGAATATGCACAGCAACTCGATGCGCATATTGCAGATAAGCTGAACGTATATTCAAGAGTTTGTGATGAAGTATATGAAAGCATCTATCAAAAGCTTTCCTATCAGGACAGCAGACAGTAAATGGGGAGGTGATTGAAGAATGGCAGAAATATTGAAGGGTGGACCTGCGGCAAAGGCGATCACGGAGGATCTGATATTCCGTTGTAAAGCATTGAAGGAGAACGGAACAGATCCGTGCCTGGCGATTTTAAGGATCGGAGAAAGAGATGATGATATTGCCTATGAAAAAAGCGCCTTAAAGCGCTGTGAAAGAATTGGAGTTAAGGCAAGACTGTTTACTCTTCCTGCAGCAGCGTCAAAGAAAGAAGTACTGGATGCAATCAGGAAGATCAACAATGATGATACGATTCATGGCTGTTTGATGTTCCGCCCTTTATCCGACAGGCAGATGGAAGCGGAAGCTTGTGCTCTGCTGGATCCGGCGAAGGATGTTGACGCCATGACGATGGCATCTCTGGCGGGAGTGTTTGCCTGCAGAGATATTGGCTATCCGCCTTGTACCGCACAGGCAGTGATCGAACTCCTTGATCATTATCAGATCCCTTTGGAAGGCAGGCGGGTCACGGTGATTGGCCGTAGCATGGTCATCGGCAAACCCGTCTCGATGATGTTGCAGAAAAGGAATGCAACGGTGACAATGTGCCATACCAGAACCGTCGATCTTCCTTCGGCATGCCGGAATGCTGAGATTCTGATCGTCGCTGCTGGACATGCAGGGGTCGTTGATGCGAACTATGTTTCCAAAGATCAGGTCATTGTCGATGTCGGAATCAACGTTGATCCTGAAGGGAATCTCTGTGGCGATGTAAGATTCGAAGAAGTCGAACCGCTGGTAAAGGCAATCACACCGGTTCCGGGCGGAGTCGGTTCCGTAACGACGGCAGTATTGTGCAAACATGTCATTGAAGCAGCAGAAAAAGCATCGAAATAAAAAGAGGGGACAGGAAAATGAAGAATTCGACAGCGCAGATCGCGATCAACGCCATGCTGGCAGCACTGTGTGCGGTGCTTGGCTATTTTTCGTTGGATTTCGTCAATCTCAAGATCACCTTTGAGAGTTTTCCTGTGCTTCTTGCCGGAATGATGTATGGACCTGTCAATGGAGCTATGGTCGGATTGACAGGAACTTTCATTTATCAGCTACTGCTTTACGGAATGGAACTCAGTACGCCGCTATGGGTACTTCCTTATGTCGTCGTCGGTTTTCTGATTGGCCTGTATGCAAAAAGATCATCTTTCAATAACAGCAAAAAGGAAATCAGCATCGCCATGCTGGGATCGGAACTG
>OCVV011276852.1_pt1 | contig 12229 bp, 12 predicted proteins | sample 1539721 | NCBI WGS metagenome assembly OCVV01 (sample SAMN02144230, study PRJEB22623) | gut metagenome | biome: sheep rumen | host: Ovis aries | place: New Zealand | reverse complement strand
TCTGCAATGATATTAAGCACTGGAATTGTATATATGCAGTCTGATTCATTGAAATAGTAAGCTTTAACAATAAGACCGTCCCATCCAATTACAGCTCCTGTTCCAAGAAGAACCATTAAGTAAATTGTCATAAACATCTGAAGAACAGTCTTAATCTTGCCCCACCAGCTTGCTGCAATGACAACGCCGTTGTCAGAAGCAATAAGTCTAAAGCCAGAGATAATAAACTCTCTTGCAATAATAACAATAACAAACCATGATGGAAGAACTAAAAGTCCTACATAGCAAATTAGTGCACTACATACAAGAAGCTTATCAGCAAGCGGATCCATGAATTTTCCAAAGTTAGTAACAAGGTTATACTTTCTCGCAATCTTTCCATCAAGTAAGTCTGTAAGAGATGCTATACAGAATATTGCAAGTGCAATCCATTTTCCAGCTGCTCCTACGCAGTCTGTTAATAAAAAGAATATAAAGAAAGGTATAAGTATAACTCTAAGTATTGTAAGTTTATTAGGTAAGTTCATCTTCAATTTCTCCTATCAAATCGTATTCATTACTGTCTTTTATTATAACACGAATTAGCTTTCCGCTTTCATAATCTCTATCAGAATCTATAAATACATAGCCATCAACATCAGGAGCATCCATGTAGCTTCGGGCAACTAATACGCCGTCCTCAACCAGTCTTCCTTCAATCATAACCTCAAGATGTCTGCCTATCATAGACCTTGCCTTGTCAAATGCTATCTCAGCCTGAAGTTCCATGATTTCATCTCTTCTACTAGCCTTAATATCATCATCTATCTGGTCAGGCATATCGTAAGCAATAGTGCCTTCTTCCCTAGAATAAGTAAATACTCCCAGTCTGTCGAACTCCATCTCATCTACAAAGTTATAGGTCTCAATATAGTCTTCCTGACTTTCACCAGGAAATCCTGTAATAAGAGTTGTACGAAGAGCTATATCAGGAATCTCTTTTCTTAGCTTATAAATAAGATTTTCCAAAAATGCCTTATTGGTTCTTCTTCCCATCTTAGCAAGGATATGGTCACTTGCATGCTGTATTGGAAGATCCAGATAGTGGCAAATCTTAGGTTCATTCTTAATTACATCTATAAGCTCATCATCTATCTCTTCTGGATAGCAGTAAAGAAGTCTTATCCATTTAAGGTCTTCTATCTTACATAGCTTTCTAAGGAGTTCTGGAAGAGATTTCTTACCATACAGGTCCCGGCCATATACTGTAGTTTCCTGAGCTACAAGAATAAGTTCTTTTACACCTCTATTTACTAGGTCTGTAGCCTCTTCTAAAACTATCTCCATAGGAACACTTCTATATGGTCCTCTAAATGATGGTATTGCGCAGTATGTACATTTCTTATCGCAGCCTTCTGCAATCTTAAGATATGCATAGTAGCCACCTGTTGTAAGAACTTGCTTCTTTCCTGCAACAACAGGACTGTCTAACGGTTTGAAGCTGTCATTTGGCTGTCCCTTCAAAACACCATTTAAAACATTAACTATGTTGTCTATAGAAGCAGTTCCCACAAGGGCATCTACCTCAGGTATTTCTCTATGGATATCTTCCTTGTATCTTTCAGATAAGCAACCAGTGGCAATAAGAGCTTTAAGCTTTCCTTCGCTTCGCTGCTTTCCATATTCAATTAAGGTATTGATACTTTCTTCTTTGGCATCTGCTATAAATGAGCAGGTATTAACAACTACTATATCAGCCTGACTTTCATCATTGGTGATTCCATAGCCATTATCAGAAAGCATACCTAGCATCATCTCGCTGTCTACAAGGTTCTTGTCACAGCCAAGTGATACAAATAATATGTTTAACTTTTCAGCCATAAATCTTCCTGTAAATTAACTGTGCATAAAAAGAACGCGCAAAAAGCACGTTCCTATTATTGACACTTATTTCTCATCAACACCAACAATCTTAAGCTTACCTTCTTTAAGCTCTTCAACTGCTATAGAAAGTGGCTTCTGATTCTTGTCTTTAACAAGTGGCTGTGAACCACCGATGATTTCTCTTGCACGCTTAGCTGTAGCCATAACGATTGAATAACGTGAGTTTACTACTGGAGCTTCTCCTGGCTCAACTTCGCTGTTAACTACCTCCATAAGGTCTGTATAAGATGGATGTAACATAATTATTCTCCTTTCGCTATATCCTCTAATTCATTTTGTATGCTAGTAACAAATGCTCTATTTCTCTTAGGAGCACTGTGCATAGTTTCTATAATGTTATGAGTGACTGCAATCGCTTTGTCAACTTCATCATTAACAACTATATAATCATATTCGAAGATGCCTTCAGACTCTTCAACAGCTCTTCTCATACGCTTTTCAACTACGTCAGGTGTTTCAGTTCCTCTTCCAACAAGTCTGTTCTTAAGTTCTGTAGCACTTGGTGGACAAACAAATATAAGAACTGCATCCGGGTACTGCTTCTTAATATTTCTGGCACCCTGAATCTCTATCTCAAGAATAACATCTTTACCCTTGGCAAGCATATCTTCAACATATGCTCTAGGTGTTCCGTAGTAGTTTCCTACGTAGCAGGCATGCTCTATAAGGCCGTTCTCTTCTATCTTCTTCTCGAATTCTTCTTTTGTTACAAAGAAGTATGACTGGCCTTCTACTTCACCTTCACGAGGCTGTCTGGTAGTCATAGATACTGATAATGCATAATTATCATATCCAGCAATGAGGCCCTTAACTATAGTGCCCTTGCCTACTCCTGCAAAGCCTGATATTACAACTAATATTCCTTCACGTTCCATAAGCATCATCCCTCATCGTCAGGTTGGCCCTGTGTTCTTCCTACTATAGTTTCTGGAAGCAGGGCTGATAAAACAACCTGTCCATTCTCCATAGCTATAACCGACTTGGTCTTTCTTCCCTGAGTCGCATCGATTGCAGAGCCATCTTCTTTAGCTCTTTGAACCATACGTTTAATCGGTGCTGATTCAGGACTAACTATTGATATAATCTTATCAGCATTGACAACATTGCCAAAGCCTACATGAATTAACTTACTCAATATTCTGTATCTGCTCTCTGACTTTTTCTATCTCAGTCTTAAGTTCTATACCACGATTAGATATCTCAAGGTCACTTGTCTTAGAAAGGATAGTGTTGGCTTCACGGTTCATCTCTTGAGCTATAAAGTCAAGCTTACGACCTACGCTACCACCTTTAACAAGTTCATCCTTTGCAGATGAGATATGACTCTTAAGTCTTACTATCTCTTCATCTACACATACCTTATCTGCAAAGATAGTTACTTCCTGAATAATACGTGAATCATCAATATTCACATCAGCAACCATATCTCTAACTCTGCCTTCAAGTTTCTGCTTATATGTTTCGATAATCTGTGGTGATCTTTCTTCTATAAATGCTACGCAGTCAAGAAGTCCATTAAGCTTAGAAACAAGATCATTCTTAAGGTTCTCACCCTCTTTGATTCTTGTATCTACAAATGCTTCTAAAGCACCTCTAAGAGCCTTCTCAAGTGCTTTCCATATTTCTTCTTCATCTATATTATCTTCATCCATAGTAAATACTTCTGGATATCTCGATAATGTAGATACTCTTATATCATCTTCAAGACCAAACTCTTCTTTCATCTGGCGAAGATACTTAAGATACTCCTCAGCAACGTTATGGTTATACTTAATAACTATATTGTCTTCTGAGAAATCTTCAAATGCTATAAATATATCAACCTTACCTCTTTGAATATATTCCTTAAGAAGTGTTCTTATGGCAGATTCAAAGAAATTAAGTTTCTTAGGCATCTTGATACTTGCATCAAGATATCTGTGGTTAACAGCTTTAATTTCAACGGTAACTCTTCTCTTACCATCTTCAACTTCGCTTCTACCGAAGCCTGTCATACTTTTAATCATGTTAGTCTCCCGCCTTTAGCAAGATATTCTAGTACGCACATTTTGTGCAACATTATCATTATAATTCAAAAAAGTGTCCTAGTCGACACTTTTTTATCTTTAGAATTATAATATTAAACCATCTCAGGAATCTTATATCCAGCATTTTCCATTCTTTTTTCGAATTCCTCTACAGATATCTCAAGCTTTTCCGCTGCCTTTTCTACTGATATATCTCCATCCTGAACAAGGGAATAGTAAGCTTCAGCCTTTCCTTCAATAACGCCCTCGGCCTTACCACCATTCCATAAACGATCTGCAACCTCGCACATATTATGAACCTCCTTAACCTTAGAACTTATAATCACATCTTCATATCTCTTATCACCAGTGACTACCGAAAGAAGTTTTAACACTTCTTCAATATGTTTAATCTCAGTCTTGTCTGTAGGCATATAGTTAGGATTTATCCTGCTCTTTACAAAGAAATCTGCGACGAGCTTAAAATCACTTTTAAACATATTTACCTGTTTCTCAGATAGCCAAGCTATTTCAAACACATGAATCTTATAATCATTCACGTATTTATTTAATTCCCTAGGAATAGACAGAGACTCTTTTAATCTTTTAGGTGAATTCCATCTTGTTTTACCAAAGTATAACACAATAGTAATAACAGGTAACATATTTTCTTCATCCAGTGCCATTTGGCTCTTATAAGATGAACCATCATAACTAATAATCCTAAATGGCATAAGCTTATCAACAGTAGTTTGGTTCTCAATACCGTATAATGCTATCCTTACATTACCTTCTCTCCAAAACTTAGCTATATCTCTTTCCTGTTCATGGACTTTACTATCATCGGCTTTATAGCCTGAATGCACGCCTGAATTTTCAAGAGAATCCTCATTAACGACTTTTTTGCCATTGAAAAGAAGCACATTTACAATATCTGCGAAGACATCATTATAGTCTTCCAGAATCTTCTCTGTAATATCTTTTTCTCCCAATATAACCTCACTTTCATTTAAAGTATTATTCGTTGAATAATAATGTCGAACGCGACATGAAAAATAGAATTTTGTAGATTAAACTACAGACTAGAGCGAATGCTCTTTGAATGAACATATGATATCAAATAATAATTTGTTGTGCAATAGAAAAAAGCTGCCCGAAGACAGCTTGTCTATAAATGTTACTTTATCTTATGGGAATTATATTATATTCTATCTGTTACATTTGAAGAATTAACAAAATAAAAATAGAGGTGTTCACTCTCTTATCGGTGAAACACCTCTATTTTTATTTTTTTACTGTAATATGTATATTTCTAAGAGAAAGCGAGCCCGTTTTTAAACATTTCCTTTTTTAATTCCTCTACGGATATATTAAGGATTTTAGCTCCCTGTTCAAGCTTTAGAATGCCTTCTTCTATCAATCTATATACCATTTTTCTTCCACCAATCTCTTCAGCCTCTTCACGCTGAGTTTCTATATCCAGATTGTAATCATATTCTGATATTAGCATATTAATTACCTCGCTTCCCTTTTTCCTTAGGTAATCTACTAAGATGCCCTTTTGTATACATTCTTTAATTGCTTCTTTGTATGCTTCCTCAGAATTTTGTGCTTCATATTTTCTTATTATCTCTATAAAGTCACTATATTCTTTTAGAATCTTACACTTTGAAAGAATAGTATGATTTCATAAATTTGCCGATGTCTAAAGAATTTATATAAGAACATTATAGCACAGAGAATAGCATAAGATTCATTATCTATTACAGGTAGTATTCTAGACTATGATAGTTTCTTCAAACATCTTATTTAATAGTTACTGGGAAAACCCGCAGATAAAATCTGCATCTTGGAGTGACCACTCCGTGAATAAGTGGATAATATCAAATAAGAGCACTTTATTCAAGTGCTCATACTAATAGAATAGATAATATAAATAGATCACGCCTACGCTTTCTTCTCACATAGCTGAGCTAGGAGTATTGCTATAAATACAAGAACGCAACCGATGATTTGGCGGATAGACATACGCTCTCCAAGGATAAGCCAGCCGCCAAGTACGCAGAACACTGACTCAAAACTCATAAGAAGTGATGCCAGAGTTGGCTCTACTTTCTTCTGGCCAACTATCTGAAGGGTATAGGCTACGCCGCAGGAAAAGATGCCGGCGTACAGGATAGAGATCCAGGTCTGTGGATTTGCAAATGCTCCAAGAGCTTCCTGGCTTCCACCTGTCCACTTCTGTCTTTCAAACAAAACAGATGGGATACCTGATAATATTCCGCATACCAGAAATTCCATACCTGCCAGCCTTACCGGATCCACCTTGGCAGCAAAATTATCAATCATCAATATCTGAACTGCAAAGAGTAATGCACTAAGAAGTAGCAAGATATCAGGCCATGCTATTCCTTCAGGTCCATTAACACTTAGAAAGTATATACCTGTCATAGCAAGGACCACTGCAAACCAGATTTTTATACCTATCTTCTTTCCAAGAAAGATTCCAATAACCGGTACAAGTATAAGATAACAGGCAGTTATAAATCCTGCCTTACCTGCACTTCTTCCATAGGTTATACCCATCTGTTGGAGATTGGTAGCAAGAAAGAGTACTATTCCAATTAAAGAACCAAATAGATATAACTGTTTCTTATCCTCCTTGGTAACAGGCTTTATACCGTATCCAGCCCTGTCGAGTATAAGAATAACAGGTATAAGAATAACTGCTCCGATTAAGTTCCTTATAAAATTAAATGTAAAAGGACCGACAGCATCGCCGCCGGCAGATTGTGCTACAAAAGCAAATCCCCATATTGCTGCAGTAAGCAGCAACATGAGGGAATATTTTGAATCAGATTTCTTCATTTTGATTAGTCTTATAAATTAAAGTATAGAATTCAAGAAGTTACGTGTTCTTTCAACCTTAGGATTGGTAAATATCTCCTCAGGAGTTCCTTCTTCTGTGATGATACCATCAGCCATAAAAAGTACTCTGTCAGCAACTTCTCTTGCAAATCCCATCTCATGAGTTACACAAAGCATAGTCATACCTGACTCTGCCAGTTCCTTCATAACATTAAGAACATCTCCAACAAGTTCAGGGTCAAGCGCTGATGTAGGTTCATCAAAAAGCATAATTTCAGGATTCATAGCTAGGGCTCTTGCAATAGCAACCCTCTGCTGCTGACCGCCCGAAAGTCTGCTTGGATACTCATCTGCTTTATCAAGAAGGCCCACCTTCTCAAGCAACTGCTTTGCTCTTTTTTCTACATCTTCTTTCTTTTCTTTCTTAACCACTATCGGCGCTTCACATACATTTTGAAGAACAGTTTTATGTGGGAAAAGATTAAAACGCTGGAATACCATCCCCATCTCAAGAAGAAGTTCCTGCTGTTTATCTTTAGGAAGTTTATCAACTGTACGGTCATGCTCCCTATGAAGGAAAAGTTCATCTCTGATAAAAATCTTACCACTTGTAATCTTTTCAAGCTGGTTAAGCGATCTAAGGAAAGTCGACTTACCTGCTCCTGATGGTCCGATGATGCATATTACTTCACCTTTTTTTACAGATAAATTAACATCTTTAAGCACTTCAAGAGATCCAAAACGTTTGCTAACATGTTCAGTTTTTAATATATATTCATAATTATCGCTCACGTGAACCTCCTATTCGTATACAGAAAACTTCTTCTCAATCTTGTTAAATACAAACCCAAAGAATGCTGTAATCAGAAGATAAATTATAAGTGCCGGGATGAATACCAGATATGAACCCTCGGAAGTCATAATATTTTTTGATATGGTTGTAATATCCATAAGAGATATTGCAAATACAAGGGATGCATCCTTAAGTACCATAATAAACTCATTGCTGACATTAGGTATCATACGCCTTACTGACTGAGGAATAATAATCCTTGTCATAGTCTGTCTGTATGTCATACCAAGCGCTTTAGCAGCTTCAAACTGCCCCTTATCGATAGACTGAATAGCACTTCTTACTATCTCAGCGCAGTATGCACCAGAGTTAAGCGCAAAAGCTATAACAGATGCTACAAATGCTCCCTTAAATACAGCTTCGGGATCACTTGAACTAAACACATCTCTCCAAGCAAACCCAAACATACCAGGAACGGTAAAATAAACCACAAAAAGCTGTATAAGAAGTGGTGTTCCTCGGAAGAAGAAAATATAGGCACCTGAAATCTTTGAAAGTATCTTATTTTTACTGATCTTACCAAGTGCAAGTATAGTTCCAAGTAAAACACCGAATAATACTGTTAATGTAGTAAGTGTGATGGTAAGCTTTGCACCGTGCATAAGGTTCTCACCACATCCAAGCATACGATAGGTATAATTAACCATCTGGCCTGTGATTTTCATACCACCTTTATCAGCAGGGTAAACTTTTCCGAGAAAACCTACATATTTTTCACTCATTACCTTTGCGCCAGAAGTTGACAAAGAAGCATAATTAATAATCAAAAGATTGTTGTATGTAACAGTAACACGCTTTCTTGTACTGTTCGCATCCTGCTCTATCATCTTCTGCATTTCAGGTGAAGTATTCTTAAACAAATCTGTTTCAGATGGTTTAAGAGCTGCAAGAGTAACAAGAGCAACCAATATAACGCATAATATAATGATTGTTTTTAGATATTTTTTAATGTCAATTTTTTTCATTTATTACAACCTAATTATTCTGCAACTGTACCAAACCAGTAATCATAAGTTTCCTGGATATAGCCTTCTGCTTCAAGCTCTGCAAGTGCTTCGTTGATAGCTTTCTGAAGTTCAGGATTGTCTACACTGATTGCAATACCAAACTGTTCTGCCTCAGCTGTATCCTTGTATACGATTTTATAATCATCTGAGCTGTTAAGAAATCCATCTGCAACTGTACTGTCAACAACTACTGCATCAACTTCACCGTTAAGAAGCTGTGTAAAGCAGCTTGTAATTTTCTCATTAGCAACTATCTGAACGTTAATAGTACCTGTTGATTTGTAATCACTCATAAGGATGTCTGATGTTGTTTCTTTCTGAACAGCAATTGTCTTTCCTTCAAGATCATTGAAAGATGCAATCTCTGTATCATCATCTGCACGAAGAACAACAGACTGATAGTTATTGATATAAGGTGTAGAAAAAAGCATTGTTTCCTGACGCTCTGGTGTAATAGTGATTGCTGAGCAGGCAACATCATAGTTAACACCGATACCTGCAAAAATACCATCCCAGGCAGTATTGATAATATTAACTTTAAGACCAAGCTTATCAGCTACAGCTGTAATAATATCAACGTCAAAACCAATAGGTGTTGTTCCATCTTCTGCAAAATCTTCAAAAGGTGGATATGCTACGTCAGCACCAACTGAAAGTACGCCGTCACTAATAAGCTTAACGCCTGAAATATCAATTGCTTCGCCAGAAGCATCATCTGCTACTGAAGAATCTGTTGCTACTGAAGCAGGTGTTACTTCAGGTGCCTCAGTCTTTGTATCTGTTGAAGCACCTTTGCTGCCACAACCTACAAGACCAAATGCAAGTACTGCCATACAAACTAAACTTAAAACTTTCTTTTTCATAATGTGTCTCCTATTTAATAAATATCTTTTTATCGAGTAAGGAAGATGCAATCGCACCTTACTCGTTTGTGCCACACCCATGCAGCTTTGCTGCTAATTTCCTTATGCGTGTATGTACACACAAAGGAAGGAGCAAAACCTATAGTTTGCTCCTTCGCTAGTCGTGTAAAATATAACAAATATTGTATACTACGTCAAGTAAATTAGTTTTATTTACTTTAAATATCTTACTGTGATACTAATTCACTGTAACCTCTGGAAATTCTTCATGTACCCTTTCCTTTATCTTATCTATGGCATCTGATGAATTATTATGATTTCCATATATAACATAGCCATCCACTTCATCAAGAATTATGTCCTGAATCTTGCTGTCATAGACAGTTGAATGAGATAAATCCACCTGTTTACCAGCTTCATTGAATACCTCAAGTGGATTTTGGTCTCCGCTACAAGATGCTTTGCCAAGATCTTCATCAATTTCTCTTTGAATTACCGACTTGTTGTTTACAAAGTCTTTACTGTCGACTGCTATGTCATACATAATATCGTCATCACAGCATATTTCATATACAAGAAAAGCTGCAAGCTCTGTATTAGGACAATCCTTCATAACATGAACATACTGACCACCCCAGTAGAATGCAGAAGGTCCCTGTGTAACTTTCCACTCATAATCTGTTGAGTCCATGCACCAGTATAAGAACCATGGGCAGCCAAAATAACCAAAAACTGCACCGTTAAGGTCCTCATCCCATTCCATGCTCCATCTGGTAGTTTCATGGGTATACCCATTATCATATAATTTTGAAGCTACCTCAAAGTAATTATCAACAGATGAATCAAGTTCAAGTTCATAATCCTTAACCCATGGACTATTATTTTGACTAAAGTTAGCGTTACTAATATCATCTAAGCTGGATATCATATCATAGCCATAAGAATCCATAGTAGCAGCTGTTTCTATAAATGTATCCCAATCTTTAACATATAACTGAACAACATCTGGATCACTTGTTCCAAATACTTCTTCTGCAATATCAGCTCTGTACATGAAACAGCCTGGATTGGAAGCCCATGTCATAGCCTTGAGCTGTCCATCATGTGTTCCCATATCTTTTGTGAACTGGTATGCATCAGCATACATATTGCTTGTTATACCTATATCATAAAGATTAAGCGAATAATCACTTTCAACATATCTTCTTGTATAATAAGAATCTGTACATATTATAGAAGGATACTCATCAGCATATATTCCATTAGAAAGAAGATTATCTATAGAATTCATATATTCATCTCCCATTCCTGGCATGTTAAGATTGACATATTCTACATAATCTCTATATTCCGGATACTTTTCCAAAACAAATTCAAGCTTACTTTCAAGTTCTTCATTGTATGAATATACATATATCTTATCGTCAGTAGTCCAGTTATCTGTGCTTGGTGGTGTCATATCTCCTGAACCAGTAACAGTCGGTGGATCAACACTCACAGGTGGCTCCTCTGGTGGCTCTAATTTAGCATAATACTCTTCAAGGAGTGTATCAGCCTTTGTTATAGAATCTTTGAGAGATTCCTCCATATCTTCCAGGTCTTCTTTGTCCTTTTCTTTAACCTTTCGAAGTCCCCTCTTTATAGAATCAATACCTTCGTTATAATAATCAGTAGCATCGTCAAAGTCAGACTCGTCTATATTACTACCTTCTAATACCTCATCTCCAAGTCCCTGATAGCATTCTGCTATGCCAATATAAGCCTTGGCACATTTCTCATCCATATCAAGAGCCTTGTTATATTTTCTGATTGCCCTGTCGTAATTTCCCTTATCGTATTCTTCTTCAGCTGCTGCAAGATACCCCTGTAATTCTTTGTTCTTCTTATTTTCCTTTAATTTGATAACAAGTATTGTTGATAAAGCAGCAACTATTAAAAGAAAAAGAACTACTAGTAGCACTACTGGCCATACCTTCTTTTTCTTACCTACATTAACACCATTTAATATCATGCCATGGTTGCTATAATCATTAGGTTGATTAGCCCCATAATTAACCGGCTGATTCATGCCGTAATATGGCTGATTATAATCAGAATATGGCTGGTCTATATTGTTCTGAACCTGAGCATTAGCCCTGGCAGTTGCTTCTACGCTTTGATTAACATTTTCCCCTCTTGCCGCTGTATTGGTTGGTGCCCCACAAGTCGGACAAAAGGCCTGGTTGTCATCAACTGGTCCCCCGCATTTGTAACAAAACATACTTTATTCCTCCTACACTATAAAGATAGCGTTTTTTTAGTACCCTATATTTTTCACAACGCCTATTGAAATATGATTATCATATAATGCCCTAAGATCTGTTCCAAGGGCTGCTTCGTGTTCAAATTCACCATGAACCATATAAGCCTTACGGCCATTATCTAAAGTCTCGCAGGTATAAGAATCATTAAAGACGCTTGTTGTAGCCACCTTGCGTTCCCTTAGTATTCCTGCAAATTCTTCTTCCTTACATGTTGGGAAGTTAATATTAAGTATCTGAAGATCTGTTATATCCCAGGTAAGCGCCTCCTGTATCATCTGGTCTAGATACTTATCTGTAATAATATATCCGTCATTAGTCCCTTCGGAAAATGCTACAGATGGAATCCCCTGAAATGCTCCTTCCATAGCAGCTCCAACAGTTGCAGAATACTGTACATCAGTACCTG
>OCVV011259452.1_pt1 | contig 12229 bp, 9 predicted proteins | sample 1539721 | NCBI WGS metagenome assembly OCVV01 (sample SAMN02144230, study PRJEB22623) | gut metagenome | biome: sheep rumen | host: Ovis aries | place: New Zealand | reverse complement strand
CAAATAATAATTCTACCATCTTCTGTTAAACCAATAACATCAGGTTCTCCACCTGTATCTTCCATTTTTTGTAATATATTTAATATTTCTTCTTTAGATTCTATTTTCTTTTCAACATCATCCCAAATAATATTTTTATGGCGTTTCATATTATTATTAAATCTTTCTTTTAAAATATTAATCATTAAAATCACCTGTCTTTTCTATAGCTTTAGCATTATTATATGATACTAGATATAATCTTGACAATATCTTCATTAATAATTAGTGACTTATTATAACAAACAAAAAAGACCATGTATCAAACATGATCTTGTTTTCAAGGATGGCAGGAATAGCTGGATTCGAACCAGCGCGTGAGGGAGTCAAAGTCCCTTGCCTTACCGCTTGGCTATATTCCTATTTATTTAGATGCGATTACGCACCTAAATATTATACTTAAAAAAATAATTATTGCAAGGTTTTTTTATAATTATTTACAATTTCATCGGCATCTTTAATGAAATCAGCTAATTGTTCCCAATTATTTAGCTTTCCACCGGCGGCCTTTGGATGGCCACCACCTTGATATTTAGTAGCTAAATCATTGATGATTGGACCACGGCTTCTAAGTCTAATTCTTATTTCTTCTGGATATTCAACAAAAATAGCCCATACAGGACAACCATCTATTGTAGATATTGTAGATACTTGGGCAGCTGCATCTTCATCAGATACGCCATATTCTAAAATTGTCTTTCTATCCATTACGATATAAGCGAATCCTGCATCAGTCATCTTAAAATGTGTTAATACATAGCCCTTTAGCTTTAAGCTTTCAAGTGATTCAACTGACAAGTGATTATCAACATATGATAAATCAACACCCTTATCAACAAGTACACCAGCAATATTAAATGTTTTAGCTGTAACTGAATCAAATTTAAATCTTCCTGTATCAGTAGATAATCCAACATATAGGGCAGTTGCTGCAGTTTTTGACATTACTAATTCATCTTGGAATTTTAAATAGAATTCAGTGATGATTTGTGTACATGCTGGAGCTAGATCATCAACATAGTTATAATCACCATATTGATCAACTGCTGGGTGATGGTCAATTTTAATTACATAATCTGCTAAATCAATTCTAGTATCAGATAATCTGTCCTTTCCAGCACAGTCAACACAAATTGATAAAGCACCCTTAAATAATTCTTCATCAACCTTTGTTGGTTCTCCAACAAATGCTACATAATCACTTACCTCACCAGTAACATATACTTCCTTTTCAGGAAATGAATCCTTAATAATATTATATAGACCATATTGAGAACCAATACAATCTCCATCTGGTCTATAATGGCCGTGGATTATAATTCTATTATATTCCTTTATTTTTTGTAATATAAAATCCATAAAAATCCTCCTCTTATATTTATAGATTAATATAAGGCTTCAATTATGGAGCCTTACATTGAATACTTCGATTTAATTATATCAAAGTTTGTGTCATTAATAAACTCATTTATTATTTCATTAGTTTTATCAAAGACACTGTTTAATTGTTCTAATTCTTCTTTTGTGCATTTCTTTAGTACCCATTCTATTACAGGGATACTACTAGATCTATCAATTCCGATTTTTACTCTCTTATATTCGTTAGTTCCTAAATGAGCTGCGATATTCTTGTGTCCATTGTGTCCACCATCGCTTCCTTTTGATCTAACTCTTATACGACCGAATGGACTATCAAGATCATCAGAAAACACTAATATATCATTTATATCTATTTTATAAAAGTTTACAACCTTAATTACTGATTCACCTGATAAGTTCATATAAGTGACCGGCTTTAATAAGATGGCTTTTTCGCCATTTACCTTGATGTTTGCCGTAAGGCCTTGGAATTTAGGTTCTAAATGCATTTCAATTCCATATTCCTTACAGTAATTATCTAAGGCCATCCAGCCCATATTGTGTCTTGTGTTTTCGTATTCCTTTCCAGGATTACCAAGACCAACAATAAGCTTCATTATAGCTCTTCTTTCTTGTCCTTGTTGTATGAATAAGTGAATAATCCAGATAATGGTTCATCAGATAAAATCTTTAGAATACCATGACCAAGTAGACTACCAACACTTAATACTTTGATCTTATCAATTTTCTTTTCTTCAGGTAATTTGATTGTATTTGTGATAATAACTTCTTTTAAACAAGAATTTTGAATTCTTTCTATTGCAGAACCTGATAAAACACCATGAGTACATGCAGCATATACTTCTTTTGCACCGGCATTCATTAATGCTTGAGCACCTGCAGTCATTGTGCCAGCTGTATCAACCATATCATCTACCATGATACAAGTTTTTCCTGCAACCTCACCGATGATGTTCATAACCTCAGCTTTATTTGGTTCAGGTCTACGTTTGTCGATGATAGCGATAGAAGCATTTAAGATTTTAGCATATTCTCTTGCTCTTACTGCGCCACCATGGTCTGGTGATACAACAACGATGTTTTCAAGTTGTTTATCAAGTAAATAATTACATAAAATAGGTAATCCCATAAAATTATCAACTGGGATATTGAAAAAGCCTTGAATTTGGGCAGCGTGAATATCCATTACGATAACACGTGTAGCACCTGCAGCTGTAAGCAAGTCAGCAACTAGCTTAGCACTGATAGGTTGACGGCTTTTAGTTTTTCTATCTTGTCTAGAATATCCATAATAAGGGATAATTAGATTGATAGTTTTTGCGGATGCACGTTTCAAAGCATCACACATGATAAGTAATTCCATTAAATGATCATTTACTGGAGTTGATGTTGGTTGAACGATGAAAACATGATGTCCACGTACAGTTTCATTAATTTGGACATTGATTTCACCATCAGCGAAGTGATCAACTTCACAGTCAGATAGTGGAATACCAATAGAGTCAGCAATTTCCTGTGCTAGTTCTGGATTAGCACTTAATGTAAAAAGTTTAATTTTCTTACCTAATAAGATAGACATTTTTAATAATTTCCTCCAAAAATAAACTTCATTTTAAATTATATCACACTAATAAATAAAATAAATTATTTTATTTCTAATATTTTTAATAAAAACGATTTTATATGATGTTATGAAAAAAGTAACCACGATTGTGATTACTTTTAATTCATCTATTCAGATACTTCTTCTGTATTAGTATCAGCTACTTCTTCTTCAGCTTTTACTTCAGCACCTTCAACTAATTCAGGCTCATCTTCTTCTCTATCTACAACAGCGATTGTAGCAATTGAATGAGTATCTTTTAATCTAACTAGAATAACACCTTGAGCATTTCTGCCTGTTTCAGATATATCAGATACATGCATTCTAATAACCATACCCTTATCAGTTGTGATAATTAAGTCATTATTCTCTGATACGCTTGTTAAGGCAATTAGCTTACCATTTCTTTCAGTTGTGTTAAGGGCTTTAACACCTTGACCACCTCTGCCTTGGATACGATATTCATCGATTGTTGAACGTTTACCAAAACCCTTAGATGTAACAACTAAGATTTCCTTTTGTTCTTCAGTTACACAAGCAGCACCAACTAGATAATCATCATCTGCTAATCTCATACCTCTAACACCAGCACCATTTCTACCGATTACTCTTACATCAGATTCGTTGAAATGGATTGCTTTACCATTAGATGCACCAAGGACAATCTCTCTATTGCCATCAGTATGCATTACAGATAATAATTCATCACCCTCATCAAGTGAGATAGCAATGATACCTGTTTTTCTAATGTTTTTGAATTGAGATAATTGAGTACGCTTAACAATACCCTTTTTAGTTACGAAGAATAGATAGCTATTATCATCTAAATTCTTAATAGGTGTAATAGTCTTTAGGTATTCACCTTCTTGCATTTCTAAGATATTTACAAGTGGTGTACCCTTTGCAGTTCTTGTTGCTTCTGGTATTTCATATCCTTTCATAGAATATACTCTACCGAGATTAGTAAAGAACATCATATAATCATGTGTCATTGTTGGAACAATCATCATAACATCATCATCAGAATGTGTTTTGATGCCGCTCATACCAACACCACCACGTGATTGAGAACGATATTCAGATTGTTTCATTCTCTTAACATAACCATTCTTTGTTACAGTAATGATTACATCCTCTCTTGGAATTAAATCTTCATTTTCAATTGAGATTTCACCAGAAAGTGAGATTTCACTCTTACGATTATCGTTATATTTACCTTTGATTTCTAATAATTCATCTTCGATAATTTGTTTTTTGTTTTCTTCAGAAGATAGGATAGTTCTATATCTTTCACAATCAGCCTCTAGCATCTTGTGCTCTTCTAAAATCTTTTGAGTATTTAAACCAGATAATCTCTTAAGTTGCATATCAAGTATTGCTTGAGCTTGATCATCATCAAGTGAGAATCTAGTCATTAATTTTTCTTTTTCAGTACCATCATTAGTATTTCTAATAATATGGATTACTTCATCGATATTGTCGTGAGCAATAATTAAACCATCTAGGATGTGTAATCTTGCTAAAGCTTTATTCAAATCGAATTCAGTTCTTCTTGTGATAACACCGATTTGATGCTTTAAATAAACGTCTAATGATTGTTGAAGTGTAATTGATACTGGTTTATTATCAACTAGACAAACCATGTTCATACCATAGCCTGTTTGTAGTGGGGTATGTTTGTATAAATTGTTAAGCATTACTTCAGGATTTACATCCTTTCTTAATTCGATAACAATCTTGATACCATTCATATTTGATTCATCACGAAGGTCAGTAATACCATCAACAATTTTGTCTTTTGCAACTTCAGCAATTCTTTGAACTAAACGTGATTTATTAATACCATATGGAATTTCTGTAACAATGATTTCACTCTTACCATTTTCAAGTCTATCGATATGAGTTTTGCTACGAATTACAATGCTACCATTACCTGTTGTATAAGCATTTCTTAATCCTTCTCTTCCTAGGATGATACCACCTGTAGGGAAGTCAGGTCCTGGTATATATTGCATTAATTCTTCTGATGTTATATCAGGATTATGAATCATTGCAATAACACCATCAATTACCTCACCTAAATTGTGTGGTGGAATATTTGTTGCCATACCTACTGCGATACCTGTTGTACCATTTACTAGTAAGTTAGGAATACGAGATGGAAGGATTGTTGGTTCAGTTTCTGTTGCATCGTAGTTATCGATAAAATCAACAGTATTTTTATCGATATCACGAAGCATTTCCATAGAAATTTTTGATAATCTTGCTTCTGTGTAACGCATTGCGGCAGCGCCATCACCATCAAGGTTACCAAAGTTACCATGACCATCAACAAGTGGATAACGATATGAGAAATCCTGAGCCATTCTTACCATTGCATCATAAATTGAGCTATCACCATGTGGGTGATATTTACCCATTACATCACCGACAATTCTAGCACTCTTTTTATGAGCTACATTAGAATATATCTTAAGTTCTCCCATACCATATAGGATACGACGTTGAACTGGCTTTAAACCATCTCTAGCATCAGGAAGTGCTCTAGCGATGATAACACTCATCGCATAGTTTAAAAATGATGTCTTTAATTTGTTATTAATATCTAATTGTTCAATGTAATCATATTTGTGCGCATCTTGTGCTGCTATAAAATCTTGATCCTTATCAGACATGATTACCCTCCTAAATATCTAAGTTATTAGCGAAGTGTGCATTCTCTTGAATGAACTCTTTACGAGGATCAACCTCTTCGCCCATTAGTTTTTCAAATGTTTGATCTGCAATCATCGCATCCTCAAGGTGAACTTGAACTAAAGTACGATTTGCTGGATCCATTGTTGTTTCCCAAAGTTGGATAGGGTCCATTTCACCTAGACCTTTATATCTTTGTATATCAAATTTCTTATCTGGATATTCAGCCTTAATAGCATTTAATTCTTCATCTGAATATGCGTATTTAACAATCTTACCATAAGCAGCCTTATATAGAGGAGGTTTAGCAACATAAATGTAGCCAGCCTCAATTAATTGTGGCATGAAACGATGGAAGAATGTAAGAAGTAGGATACAAATGTGCTCACCATCGACATCGGCATCGGTCATGATGATGATTTTATGATATCTTGCCTTTGTTAAATCGAATTCATCACCAATACCAGTACCAATTGCTTGAATCATTGATACGATTTCGTTATTTGATAATGCTTTTTCAAGTCTAACCTTTTGAACATTTAATACCTTACCACGAAGTGGAAGGATTGCTTGGAATTCACTATTTCTACCTGATTTAGCAGAACCACCTGCTGAATCACCCTCTACTAGATACATCTCGCTTCTTTCAGCATCCTTGCTACGGCAGTCAGCAAGCTTACTGTTTAACATCAAGCCATCAAGTGGAGATTTTCTTCTTGTTGCTTCTCTTGCTTTTCTTGCAGCGATTCTAGCACGGGAAGCAAGTAATCCTTTTTCAATGATTGCTTTTGCATCCTTTGGATTTTCTGCAAGATATCTATCAAGTGCTTCACCAAATATTTGAGAAACAATTGCTCTAACCTCACTATTACCTAACTTAGTTTTTGTTTGACCTTCAAATTGTGGGTTAGGGTGCTTAACTGAAACGATTGCTACTAAGCCTTCCTTGATATCCTCATTTGTTAATTCCTCATCCTTTTTAAGAAGCTTATTTTCATCAGCATATTTCTTTAAGCATCTTGTTAATGCCATTCTGAAGCCTTCTTCATGAGTACCACCCTCATGAGTATTAATATTATTAGTAAATGAATGGACTACTGAATTGTATTCAATATTATATTGGATGGCTACTTCAACCTCGATACCATCCTTTGTACCTTCAGCATAAATTACTTGGGCGTTAACAGGAGTTTTTCCTTGATTTAGGAACTCTACATATTCTTTAATACCACCCTCATAATGATATGAGTTTTCAATGATATTTTCAGGATCACGAGAATCCTTAACAGAAATTCTAATTCCTTTATTTAAAAAAGCTAATTGTTGAATTCTAGAACGTAGCTTTTCATAATCATATACTGTAGTTTCAGTAAATATTTCAGCATCAGCTTTAAATGTTACCTTACTACCTGTATGATTTGATTCACCATGCTCGAATAAATCTGATACAACCTTACCACGCTCATAGCGTTGTGAATATTCCTTGTTGTTTCTGTGAATTGTTACCTCTAGCCATTCTGATAAGGCATTAACTACAGATGCACCTACACCATGTAGACCACCAGATACCTTATAAGATGAACCATCAAATTTACCACCAGCATGTAGAACAGTAAATATTGTCTCTACGGCAGGTCTACCAGTTTTTGGGTGAATGTCTACTGGCATACCTCTACCATTATCTGTAACGCTTATTACGTTATCAGGTAATATTTCAACCTCAATATGATCAGCATATCCTGCTAATGCTTCATCAATTGAGTTATCAACGATTTCCCATACCAAATGATGAAGACCACGCTCTGATGTAGAACCAATGTACATACCAGGACGTTTTCTTACTGCCTCTAGGCCCTCTAATATTTGGATGTTTTCTGCATTATAATTATTTTGCATATCTTACACCTTCCTATCCATTCTAATTACTATTGCTTTTTTTATTATTTCATCAGGTATTTCAAACACTGATGTCGTTGTTATAAATGCTTGATTGCTATTAACTATATATTTTGTTAGTGAAGCAATCCTTTCACCATCTAATGTCGCAAATACATCATCTAAAAGTAATACAACCTCTTTATTTAATTTATTTGATATGTATTCCTTTAATGCTAATTTAATTGCGATACATATAATTCTTTTTTGCCCCTCAGATGCATATACCATTGCGTTTAATCCACCAAGGTATATTTCAAAATCATCTCTATGAGCACCTATATTGGTAGTTCTTGATAAAATATCTCTATCCAACTTTTCTTTAAAGCTTTTTTCTAAATCATCAGAATAAGTTTTTATATATTTTAAATTGATTAATGGAACATTTAATTTATTAGAAATATCAACTAAATATTTATTCAATTCATTTATAAAGCTCATTCGGTAATTATAGATGAATTCTAATCTTCTAATAAGCTCTGTTGTTACAACCTCTAAATACACCTTATCAGGATTATTAGATTTTAAAATTTCATTTCTCTCTGATAAATATTTTTTATATTCAGATAAATTAACTAAATAATTTTTATAAATCAAAGATAATTCTAAATCTAAAAATCTTCTTCTAACTAATTTAGCACCATTTATAATATCTAAATCACCAGGTGAAAACATGACAACATTTAAATCACCAACAAATTCTTTATTCTTCTTTAAGGTATTGTTAATAGAAAATGATTTTTCATCATTTGATATAACAATCTTATATGATTTACTAGCCTCAAGCTCTACCTTGAGGTAATTTTTACCATTTGATATCAAATTAGTTAAATCATTTTCTCTATGGGATTTAGATGTTGAGGCTAAATAAATAGCCTCTAAAATTGTTGTTTTACCTGTAGCGTTTTTACCACTAAATATGACAAGTGAATTATCAAATTTAAATTCACTTTTAGAAAATAGTCTAAAATTTGTAAGCCTTAGGCAATTTATCACTTTATTGTGTATTCCTCGTTTTCGATTTTTACTACATCACCAGGATAAAGCTTTTTGCCACGTCTATTTTCCACTTCACCATTTACAAGAACGTTATTCTCTTGTAGATAGTATTTAGCTTCACCACCACTAGATATTACATTTGCAATTTTTAGAAGCTTTCCAAGCTCTAGATATTCACCATTAATTTTTATTGTTTTCATAGTCTACCAACTTTCTATATGATTATATCATATAGAATAGTTGTACGCAATAAAAATGTGTCAAATGCGTCAAAATTTGCTCACTATTTTCACGGATAATCGGCACAATAGCACACAGTGTTTTCACTAATAATCCCTTGTATTGTGCCGTATTAGGCAGTATAATAGGGCTGCGGTGATAATATGAACTATAAAAATGTTAATTATTTTGTCTCAAAATGGGCACTTAAGGAGCGTCGAATTAGGGCACTATGTGAAAGTGGACGTGTCGATGGCGCTATTAAGGTAGGACATAGCTGGATGATACCAGAGGATGCTATGAAGCCTATGGACAAAAGATATAAGGAAAGTGAAGATAAAAATGTATATCAAAGAAATTATACATTTGAAAAATTAGATAGGACTAAGGTTTTTAAAGATCCTCTTTATGGCTATATTAAGGTTGATTATAAGCTAATAAGTGATTTAATTGACTCTAAGGAGGTCCAAAGACTTCGTCGTATTAGGCAATTAAGCGGTGTTTTAATGGTTTTTCAAACTGCTGAGCATTCTAGGTTTACCCATTCGCTTGGAGCCTATCAAATGGCTAATTTAGCAATAGAGAATGTTGAAGGTTTAGATGAAATATCTGAATATGAAAAGCTACTTTTTTTAGCATCTGCCCTACTTCATGATATTGGTCATGGGCCATATTCTCATTCATTTGAAAATATTACTAGGGCGCCACATGAGGGAATGACTGTAAAAATAATATTATCTAATCATTCTGAGGTTAATAAAATACTAAATAGCTATAGTGATACCCTAGCTATTGATATTGCTGATGTAATTAATCATGGGGGTAAATATCCACTTATTGAATCATTAATATCAAGCCAGCTTGATGTTGATAGAATGGATTATTTATCAAGAGATGCTTATTTTACAGGGGCAGTATATGGTACTATTGATATTAATCGTATATTTAGAAGTATGAAGATAGTTGATGGTAGAGTATTAATTAGGGCATCTGGTGTTAATTCTGTGGAATCCTATATCATGAGTAGATATCATATGTATTTCCAGGTGTATTACCACCCTATTGCGAGATCTTATGAATCAGTTTTGGAAAATATCTTAAGAAGAATCGTTGATATTAGAGATAAAATAGATACAACAGGTGTTGAATATTTTTTAAATATCATCGATAATCCAAATGATGTAGCATCATATGTTGAAATTGATGATGCTTATGTAAACGGATTTATAAAGAATTTTGAAAGATCAAATGATATAATATTATCAAGATTATGCACATCATTTATGAATAGACATTTATATTCATTTGTTGATTTAGCTGATGAGCCTAATCTTGAGAAGATAAATGAAATAAAAAATAAATATAGTAAAGAGGAATTAAAGTATTATTATCTAGAATCACATATAGAGGGTGTAGCTTATTTGAAGTCAAGTAGTGGTTCAATTAATGATATCAAGGTATTACTTCCAAATGGTAATATTAAACCACTTGATGAATACTCATTAATTGTCAAAGGACTCACTACAACATCACGTAAGATGATAGATCGTATATACTATTTTGAAAAATAATGAAAAATGTAGTAGTTTGTGAAGGATATCACGATTTAGAAAAAATAAAAAAGGCAGTTCCTGGAATAGAGTGTATCATTACTGATGGCTCAAAGGTAAAGGATGAAACATTACAGATGATAAAATCCCTTAGTAATTCGGCTAACATCATTATTATGACTGATCCAGATTACCCTGGTGAGAGGATTAGAACCATCGTAACGAATGCTGTTCCTAATGCTAAACATGCATTCATAAAAAAAGAAAAATGTATATCAAATAACCATAAGAAGGTGGGAATAGAACACGCCTCTATTGAAGAGATTAAAAAGGCCCTAGATACGGTTATTAGTTCCACTACTAAATGCAATTTGATTACCAATAACGATTTATATGAATTAGGCTTAAATGGAGATATTAATTCAAGAGTTTTACGTGATAAAATATCTGATAAATTAAATATCGGAAGACCTAATTGTAAAACATTTTTAAATAGGGTAAATCTTCTTGATTTATCATATAAGGATTTGGAGGATTTAGTATGCCAGATAAAAGACACAATAATAAAGAGGTAGTTGCTAAAAAGAGATTTGGTCAAAACTTTTTACATGATGAAAGAGTTCTTGATAGAATCGTTAATGAAGCCCAGGTTGATAAGGATACATTAGTTGTTGAAATTGGTCCAGGCCTTGGAGCCCTTACTAAAAGATTATGTGCTAAAGCTGGATTTGTTTTAGCATATGAAATTGATTATACATTAATTGATCCACTAAAAGAGGTATTAAATGCTTATGATAATTATGAGCTTATCAATAAGGATGTATTAACATGTGATGTTGAGGGCGATATTAAAAAATACCGAGGTAATTTAAATAAGGTGTATTTGGTTGCCAACCTACCATATTACATTACTACTCCTATTATTTTAGGACTTCTATCAACTACAAAGCTAATTACACGCTACGTAGTAATGGTTCAAAAGGAAGTTGGTATGCGTATTTGTAGTAAGCCTAAAACAAAGGATTATAACGCATTATCACTTGCTGTAATGTATAGGGCAAATGCTAAGGTATTGTTTGATGTAGATAGACATGCATTCACTCCAGTACCTAATGTCACTTCTTCTGTTATTTGTCTGGATTTATTAAAAGAAAATAAATATGAATTATTATCAGAAGGCTTATTCTTTAAATTAATTAAAGAAGCATTCTCAATGAGAAGAAAAACACTTGTTAATAATTTATCAGGATATTATGATAAAGAATTAATTAATAAGATGCTTAAGGAGTTAAAATATAAACCTGCAGTTCGTGCTGAAGAGCTTGGAATAGAAGATTTTATAAATATGTCTAATTACTTTTTGCGTGAAAAAGATATTTATAAAAAAGCATATTCAAAGGTCAATCTAGCCTTAGAGGTAATGGATTTAGTTGATGGATATCATAAGGTTAATAACCTAATGGCACCAATTGATTTATATGATGAATTATATTTTAAATATGATGATGATATAACATTAATTGATAACCCATATGGTGATGATAATATCATTATTAAAGCGGCTAAAGCATTCAAAGAGGTATTTGGTATCAAGGGTGGTGCTAAAATCATTTGTAAGAAGAATATTCCAGCTGCGGCAGGTCTTGCAGGAGGCTCAACAGATGCTGCTACTACCATTTTGGGGCTATGTGAGCTATATGATATAAATAAGCGTGATAAACGTATTTATGATATTGCCGCATCCTTAGGTAGTGATGTACCATTTTTCTTATATAATAAGATTGCATTATGCACTAATAGAGGTGAGGTT
>OCVV011357806.1_pt1 | contig 12235 bp, 17 predicted proteins | sample 1539721 | NCBI WGS metagenome assembly OCVV01 (sample SAMN02144230, study PRJEB22623) | gut metagenome | biome: sheep rumen | host: Ovis aries | place: New Zealand | reverse complement strand
CCTGATGAGAAAGTTGACTACTTTCGAAACATACCTTAAAGACATGTATTTAAGAAATGAATGTCAACAGGTGTGTAGCGTGGAGTCATCTGACCAAGGGAATAACTGATGACCTAGGAACTACGCTTTGAGTTTATTTTGCATTATTGCGTAGAGTTATAAAAGAAAAGAGGTATAAAATATGTTAAACAAATATATAAAATACACCTTTTATGATGATGACAAAAGATTAATAGCAATAGTATATCCTAATATACCTAAAGAGGTAATGCAAGAATTACAACAAAAGTATGATGAAGTTAAATTCAAAGAGTAGGTAATGCCTATGAGATGTTTAGAAACAAATGAAGTATGCAGTAACACAAATAAAAGATGTAAAGAATGCAAACTAGATGATTGCAAGGAAGTGTTGCAGATGATAGATATTCAAGAAAAGAACTATAGAAAAAAACAATTAGAAAGATTAAATAAACATTTACCAGAACAGTGTAAAAACTGTTCTTTTTTAGAGGTTATTAATTTAGATAAAATGGAAGTTAAATGCTTTTATAGAGTAAAGGATAAGTGTACTTTAAAATAAGGAGGATATTATATGAATGGAATTATAATTACAGCAATGATATGTATAACTATATTAGCGATATATTTTGGTGGAGATAAATAATGTTAAGAAGTTGTAGTTATTGTGGGAGAATACACGACAGCAAATATATATGTGCTGATAAACCAGTAAGAAAAAAACAAATAACAGAAGCAGATAAATTCAGATGGACAAGCTTATGGCAAAGAAAGAGAATGGAAATAAAACAAAGGGATTTATATTTATGCCAGATATGTATAAGAGAATTATATAATACAATAACTAAATACAATACAGAAGAATTAGAAGTACATCATAATGTTCCTATAAACGAAGATTATGACAAACGATTGGACAATGACAATCTTTTAACAGTGTGTAATTTTCATCATGAAATGTGTGAGAGTGGAGAGATACCACGAGAAGTAGTACAGCAAATAATAAATGAGCAGGAGAGAAAAATATCCCCCCTATAATTTTAACAAAAGTGGAAAAATATTTTTAACACCTACTGCCCATGTTTGCTTTAAAAAAATTCCTACATCAAGGTTTTCGGAAAGGAGAGATAGACATGCCAACACCGCCTAAACCATTTAAAGTACTTTCAAACGAAAAAAAATCTCATTTAACAAAAGCTCAACTTAAGTTACGAGAAGAAGGAGAGCAATCTTTAAGTACTGATTCAACTATTAAAGAAAGACCAGAAGTTAAGAATAATAAATTTGCTCATAAAGAATTTAAAAGAATAGTAAAATTGCTAGAAATAATAGATAAAAATGATGCTATTTATGAAGTAGTTATTAATAGATATTGTTTATTACAAGCAGAATGTCATGAGTTTGAAGAGAAAAGAGAAAAATTTTATACAGACTTTGAAAGACTTGAACAAGAATATAATGAAAACGATTGTTTTACAGCACAAGAGTATTTTACTTTAGTTAATAATATACAAAAACATATTATAGATTTAGATAAACAAGTGCAAGCAAAAAGAAAGATGTTATTAGATATTGAAAAAGAAAACGTTATGACAATTGCATCTGCATTAAGAAGTATCCCTAAAAAAGTTGAAAAAGATGAAAATCCACTGCTTAAAGTTTTAAGAGGTGAAGCATAATGTTATTAGAAAAAGCAAAGCAATATGCTAATGACTGTATTTCAGGTAAAGAAATAACAACATTTGAAGTACAAACTCAATGTAAATGGTTTATAGAGGATTTAGAAAAACAAAATAATGATTATTACCCATATTATTTTGATACTAAAGTAATCAACATTATAGAAGGTATATTAAAACTACTTAATTTTGCAACAGGATTAAATGTAATAGGAAAAAGCATATATGATGGTTTGGAAAACTTCCAAGCTTTTTTTATTGCCAATATTTTTGGATGGAGATATAAAACAGATTCAAAAAAATACCGTTATAGAGAAGTTGATTTATTTATCCCAAGAAAAAATACAAAAACATTTTTAGCAGCACTAATTATTATTATTTTAATGCTAACAGAAGATGAATATTCAGAGTTCTATTCTATTTGTCTTGATAGAGATTTAGCGGGAGAAGTGAAAAAAGCAATAGCCCAAATTTTAAACGCAAGCCCTTCTGTTAATAGTTATTTTAATATACCAAAAACATTAAGTGGAAGAGTTGAGTGTTCATTAACACATTCCTTTTATCAACCTCGAACAGCAGAAGCAAATAGAAATAATTCTATAAGACCTAGTGCTTTTATAGCAGATGAATATGGAGCAATGAAAGATAATTCAAATGTTGAAGCAATGAAATCAGGACAATTAAGTGTAAGAAATCCTTTAATGTTTAAATTAACAACAGCTTATGCAGAAGATAAGTCTATAATGCTAGATGAACTTGAATACTTAAAAAAGATTTATAAAGAGACTGAAAAAGATGATAGGTTGTTTGCATTAGTTTATTATGCAACAGAAGAACATTTGTGGGATGATATTGGACTTCAAATGGCAAATCCATTAAGAATTGAAGAAAATTATGAAGAAATTCGTAGAGATAGAGAAAAAGCTCTTGCAAAACCAAGCGAAAGAACAGAGTTTTTAACAAAACATATGAATTATTTCATGCCATCTAATAGTGGGGAAGAATTTATTCAATTAGAAAAACTTCGATTATGTAAAAATACAAGAGGAACCTTTGATTGGAAAGGAAAAGATGTATATTTAGGTATAGACTTAGCTATGACAACAGATAATACTGCAGTTTCAATGGTAACAATGGAAGATGATATGATTTATGCAAAATCTTGGGCTTTTATTCCAGCCGACAGGATAGAAGAAAAGAACCGAAGAGAAAGAACAGACTATAGAAGATTTATTGAAGAGGGGAGTTGCTTCGCATGTGGTGATGAAGTTATTTCTTATAGTTTTGTTGAAAAATTCATAATGGAACTTGAAGAAAAATATGGGGTACATATCGTTCAAATAGGTTACGATAGATTTAATTGCATATCTACAGCGAACAAATTAGAAAATGCAGGATATGAAACAGTTGAAGTAAAACAACATTCAAGTGTACTACATCAACCAACAAAATTATTACAAGAATCTATTTTACAAAGAAAATTTAGTTACGATGGAGACAAGTTATACGAAATAAACTTTCAAAATGCAAGATGTACAGAAGATACAAACTTAAACAAATATGTAAATAAGAAAAAATCTAATGGAAAAGTAGATATGGTGGTAAGTACTATTATAGCATTATATTTATTACAACAAAACATATATGAAGATGGCTTTGTAGTTCAAAGTTTTTAGGAGGTGAGAAAGATGAGATTTAATTTTTTGAAAAGAAAAATATCAAACAATGCAGAAGAGACAACTATCAACGAAAATAGTGTGGATGATGTACTATTGAAAGCAATAATAGCAGGAGAAGAAATAACTAGAAAAGAAGCTTTGATGATACCAGCTGTTTCGAGTGCAGTAGGTTTGATATGTGATTCTTTTGCAATGATACCCTTTAAATTATATGAAAAAGAAACTAAAAATAATAAAAAACAAACGCACGAAGTAAGCGATAAAAGATTTATTATTATTAATAAGGATACTGGCGATACTTTAGATGGATTTCAATTTAAAAAAGCAATATGTGAAGATTATCTAATGGGAAAAGGTGGATATGCATATATAAAGAAAGAAGGAAATAAATTTAAAGCCTTATATTATGTAGAAGAAAAAAATGTAACAATAAGCATAAATACAGACCCTATTTTCAAAGAATATGATTTAACAGTAAATGGAAAAACATATAAACCATTTAATTTTATCAAATTACTAAGAAATACAAAAGATGGTGCAAGTGGAATTGGATATACAACTGAAATAAATAAAACACTTCAAACTGCATTTAAAAGAATTTTATATGAATTAGATTTAATGAAAACAAATGGAAATAAAAAAGGATTCTTAAAAGCACTAAAACATTTAGATGACAAAGGAATGAAAGCATTAAAAGATGCTTGGAATGATTACTTTAATGGAAATTCTAGTTGTGTTATTTTAAACGATGGAATGGAGTTTCAAGAAGCATCAAACACTTCTGTTGAAAACCAATTAAATGAAAAAAATAAAACTTTTTCAGAAGAAATAAAAGATATTTTTCATATAGGAAAAAATAATGAAGAATTTATAAGAAATGCAATAATGCCAATTGCAACAGCATTTGCAACTGCGTTAAATAGAGACTTTTTACTTGAAAAAGAGAAAGAGTCTTTTTATTTTGCACCTGATTTTACAGAACTTGCAAAAGCTTCTATAAAAGAAAGATATGAAGCACATGAAATTGCTATTAAATCAGGATTTAAAACAAGAAATGAAGTTAGATATGAAGAAGGATATGATGCATTAGAAGGATTAGATATGATAGACCTTAGCCTTGGAAGTGTATTATTAAATCCTGAAAATGGACAAATATACACTCCTAACACAAATCAAACTACTGAAATAAGTAAAGGAGGTGAGAAGAGTGAAGAATAAGTTTTACGAAATTAAAAATTTCATATCAGAAGAAAGTGCTGATTTATATATTTATGGACAAATTGTAACAGATGATATTGACTGGTGGAGTGGAGAAAAAGATGAAAATCTTGTAGGTCTTCAAAGCTTCAAAAGAGAACTTGATGAACTAGGAGAAATTAAAAACTTAAATATTTACCTTAATACACCAGGTGGTGAAGTATTTGTGGCAACTACAATGTGTTCAATGCTTCAAAGATTAAAAGATAAAGGTACAAAAATACATACATTTGTTGATGGATTATGTGCTAGTGCAGGAACATTCATATTAATGATGGGAGATGATATAAATCTTTATCAAAATTCAGTTGTTATGATACATAAACCTATTTTGTCTTGCTATGGAAATATATTTGATTTTCAAAAAGGCATAGATATATTAAATACCATAGAAGAATCTACAATGATACCATTATATATGACTAAAGCAAAGAAATCAGAAGATGAAATAAAAGATAAAATTAACAATGAAAGCTGGATGGGAGCATTAGAAACACAAGAATACTTTGATGTAAACATATTAGAAAACGAAAACAAGGCAGTAGCTTGTGTAGATAAAGACATATTTAAAAACTATAAGAATGTGCCAGAAAGCTTAAAAAATCTTTTAAATAAGCCCCAAAAAATTGATTATTTGGCATTTGAAGAAAGACTAAAAAAACTAAATTAGTGCCTGAACAATTTAAAAATTGTTTTGAATAGCAACCTTAATAGGTTGTTTTTTATTTTATTAAAGAAAGGAAAGATGAAAATGAACGAAAAAGCATTATTAGAACAAAGACAAGATTTACATGATGAAATGGAGGCAATATTAAACACTGCAAAAGCAGAAAACAGAGCGATGGATGAAAATGAAGTTGCTAAATTTGATGAATTAGAAAAATCAATAAAAAATATTGATGAAACTTTAAAAAGAAAGGAAATGTTAGATAATATGGAAGAAAAAGAAATAAAAGTAGAAGATAAGGTAGAATTAACTCAAGAGGAGAAAGATATAAAAGCATTTGCTAGTTTTATTAGAAATAAAGTAAATGGAATAGTAGAAAATGATACAAATCTTACAAAAGGAGATAATGGTGCAGTAATTCCAAAGACTATAGCAAGAAAAATAATTGACAAAGTAATAGAAATATCACCTTTATATGCAAGTGCAACAAAATATAATGCAAAAGGAACATTAGCAATTCCTAAGTATGACGACACAACAGATGATGTAACAGTGGCTTATGCAACAGAATTTGATGAGCTAGTTTCACATTCTGGAAAATTTGCAACAGTAGAGTTAACAGGATTTTTAATTGGGGCATTAACTAAAATTTCAAAATCATTGATAAATAATAGTGACTTTAATTTAACTCAATATGTAATTAACAAGATGGCTGAAAAATTTAAACTATTCTATGAAGGTGAAATGATTAATGGAACTGAAAACAAGATTTCCGGAATTGTTGGCACATATGACTCAACAAACATGAAAGTTCAGTTAGCTAATAAATCATCAATAACATCAGATGAATTAATAGATATTCAAGAGTCAGTTCCTGATACATTCCAACCAAAAGCATACTGGATAATGAATAGAGATACAAGAAAGAAAATAAGAAAATTAAGAGATGGAGATAATAACTATCTTTTAAATAAAGTATTTAATGAAAAATGGGATTATGAATTACTAGGAAAACCTGTTTATTGTTCTGAAAAAGTTTCAAAATTAGGAACTGCATCTAAACCAGTAGTTTTCTATGGAGATTTTGAAGGATTGGCTGTTAAAGAAACAGAAGAAATGGAAATTCAAGTATTAGTTGAAAAATTCGCTACACAACACGCTATTGGGGTATGTGGATATAGCGAATTAGATGCTAAGGTTGAAAACACACAAAAAATAGCTGTGGCTGTAAGCGGAACAACAGACGCTGCTTAAGTTTAAAATTGTTCAGGCAAATTTCCTAGGTTAAGGAGGAAATTATGGAAAAGGTAAGTGAAATTACTACGACAGATATTGCAAATTATTTAAGACTAACAGAAGTTAGTCAAAATGAAAGAGAAGAACTCGAATTATATTTAAATATTGCTAAAAATTACATATCCAATTATACAGGTATACCTGAAGAATCCGAAAACGAAGAAGCGGAAACGTTAGATAGTTATTCGGATTTTATTATTGCGGTTTATGTTTTATGCCAAGATATATACGATAATAGAACAATGTATGTAGACGGCAAAAACATAAATAATACCGTAAAAACTATATTGGATATGCATACGAGGAACAACCTATGATTAATGCAGGAAAATACAATAAGAAAATATCTATATTAACAATAGCAGAAGTAGAGGACAACGCAGGTTTTAATGATAAGACTGAAACTGTTGTCCTTGAAACTTTTGCAAAGGTAAAAACAACAAAAGGTTTTACTTTAATAGCATCAGGAAGTGATTTTGAAAAGGCATATACAAACTTTACAATAAGATACCCTAAAACTCAAATAACAAGGGATATGTTTATTAGATATAATTCAAAACTTTATACTATTGAATATTTGAATAATATTGATGAAGAAAATGTAGAACTTGAAATTCAAGCTAAAGAGGTAACAAAATAATGGCAAGATTTGATGTTGAGTTACCAAATGATTTAATAAAGCAGTTCGAGGCTTTAGATGTTGATGCCGAAAAAATGTTAGGAAATATGACTCAAGCAGGAGCTGAAGTTGTTTATAGAAATGTAATGAGCAATATACCGAAAAGTTTTAAAGGATCAAATATAATGAAGTGCTTACAAAAAACGAAGGTATACAAAACAAAAAGCGATGATGGCATAAATACCAAAATTGCTTTTTATGGTTATTTTATAAATAAAAGAGGAGTTGAAACACCAGCTCCTTTAGTTGCTAACGTTTTTGAACATGGTACATCTACAGTTAAAAAACAGCCTTTTATGAGAAAATCATTTAAGAAATCAGAAATAGAAAAAGCAATGCTTGCAGAACAAGAAAGGTTCTTGCCAAAGGAGTAGAAGATGGAAAGTGAATTAAAAAGAATCTTGGTTTTAGATGTGCCAGTAGCACATCTAAAGTATAAAGGTAAATCAAAGAAGTATGTAGTTTGGACAATTATTAATGAAGAGCCATTGTTTTCTTATGAAGATGACATTCAATATTCAAAAGTCACTGTTGATATAGATATTTATAGCGATAGCAATTATTTAAATGTAATGAGTTCAATAAAAAATATAATGAAACAAAATGAATGGACATGGGAAGAAGATAGCTCAGAGTTTTATGAAAATGATACGAAGTTATACCACAAAACGTGTACATTCAGTAAAGAAAGGAAGATTTAGATGGCAAATATAGGTTTAAGAAATGCAAAATACAATCAAATAGATTATGAAACAAACAAATACAAAGCATTAGTAGATTCAAAAGTACCAGTTTTAGGCAAAATGATAGATGCAAAATTAACTGAAAATAGAAGTGATGCATCACTATTTGCTGATGATGGATTAGCAGAATATGATAATGCTTTTACAGGTGGATCAATTGCTTTAACTTTAGCAGATGTTGATGATGAAACATATTCAGTAGTAAAAGGATGCGTAATTACTGAAGGAGAATTAACAGAAAATGAAGAAGATTCTTCACCAGAAATTGGATATGGACACATTGTAACAAAAATGGTAAACAGTGTAAAGAAATATAAAGTTGAGTTTTTACCAAGAATTAGAGTAACTAAGATTACTGCTGATGCAAAAACAAAAGGAGAATCTATCGAATTTAATACAGTATCACTAGAGGGTAAAGTAATGGCACTAAATAAAGCAATAAACGGTTTACAGGTAGGAGATTGGCACAAAGTGAAGACTTTTGATACATTACCTGAAGCAGTTACATATTTAGATGAATTACTTACACCTGTAGCATAGAATAGGAGGATTGTATGAAAGAAGATAATAAACTGAAAAAAGTAAAAGTCATAGATATATTTAGAGATAAATATACTAATCAAGTCTATAAGCTTAACGATATACTAGAAGTAGATGAAAAAAGATTCAATGAAATAAAAGTATACGTTGAAGAAATTATTGAAGAAAAAAATGAAACCAAGGAAGATAATTTAGAAGAAGTTAATTCAAAGGATGAAAAAACAAAACAAGAGAGTAAAAAAGAAAATAAAAATTCAAAGAAATAATTTAAATTTGGAGGAAAACCTATGCAAGAAAAAATCAAACACATAACAGCAAATGGAATAGAATATCCACTTGTTTTTAACTTAAATGTTATGGAAGCAATACAAGAAAAGTATGAAACTCTTGAAAAATGGGGAGAACTTACAGATGGAAAAGAAAGAGAAGTAGATATAAAAGCATTAAAATTTGGAATAACTGAAATGATAAACGAAGGAATCGATATTGAAAACGAAAATAATGAAGTAAAAAGAAACTTTTTAACTGAAAAGCAAGTTGGAAGAATTATTACAGATATAGGAGTTGAAAAGTTATCAACAGATGTACAAAAAACTGTAATAGATTCAACAAAACCAGATAATGAACCAAAAAACGAGTAGTCCACGAGGATGAAGAAATAATAATCGATTTCTCGTGGCTTTTATTTATAGGACAGTGTTTACTTGGATTTTCTGAAAAAGAAGTCGGTAGAATGACTTTAAAAAAGTTATTGAATTTATATGGACACTATAAAAATAATTATGATTTTCGACTAAAAAAAATAAGCTATAGAGAGTTAGAAGAAAAGGCAAATCATCGAGGAGAATTATTTCCAGATGATTAGTCTTTTTTTTATTTTTCAGAAAGGAGACATAAAATGCCAGGTTTTGGAGGAACAGTAAAATTAACAGGAGAAAGTGAATATAGAAAAGCTTTAAAAGAAATTACATCAAACTTAAAAGAAGTTTCAAGTGAATTAAAATTAACAAATACTCAATTTAATTCTGGAGACAAGACTTTAAAAGAAACTAGAAGCTCATACAATAATATGAACACTACCTTAACTCAACAAAAAGAAAAAGTCAACTCATTAAGAGAAGCTTTGGAAAAAGCTGAAAAAGAATATGGCTCAAATAATGAAAAAGTCAAATCATTTAAAACACAATTAAATAATGCAGAAGCTCAACTTGTAAAAATGGAAAATGAAACTGATAAAAGCAATAAAGAATTAAAAGAGATGAAAGAAAGTTTTGGGCAAGCTGGAGAAGGAGCAATAAAATTTGGAGATATTCTTAAGGCTAATGTTATTGGTGATTTAGTTGTTGGTGGCATAAAGGCAGTAGGCAGTGCAATTAAAGAAATTTCATCTAAAATAGGAGCAGTAGCAGTTGAAAGCCTGAATGCTCGTGGAGAACTAGAACAACAAGTTGGTGGGATTGAGACTTTATTTAAAGAAAGTAGTGATATTGTAATTCAAAATGCAAAGAAAGCTTATCAAACTGCAGGTATGTCAGCAATTGATTATATGAGTACTGCTACAAGTTTTAGTGCTAGCTTGCTTCAAAGTCTAGGTGGAGACACTAAAAAGGTGGCAGAAGTAACGGATATGGCAGTGATTGATATGTCAGACAATGCAAACAAGATGGGAACATCTATGGAATCAATACAATCAGCATACCAAGGTTTTGCAAAACAGAATTATACAATGCTCGACAATTTAAAACTTGGTTATGGTGGAACTAAAGGTGAAATGGAACGTCTTTTAAAAGATGCTCAAAAAATAACTGGAATTAAATATAACATTAATAATCTAGGTGATGTATATAATGCTATTCACGTAATACAAGGTGAGCTAGATATTACTGGAACAACAGCAAAAGAATCCGCAGAAACTTTCCAAGGAAGCATGGCAACAATGAAAAGTGCTTGGAGCAATTTTTTGAGTGGTTCAGGAAATTTAAGTCAACTTGTTGATTCGGTAAGTGGAGTTGTAAAAAATGTTGTTAGAATAGCAAGTGAAGCTATGCCGGAAATAATGCAAAATATTACAGAATCCCTTCCGGAAATGCTTGAATTAGGTGGAGAAATAATAGGTAAGTTGGTTGATGGAATATTTGAATATTTACCAACTTTAACCGAAAGTGCTAAAAATATCTTTTTGAATTTCGTAAGTGCTATCATAGAGCTATTGCCGGAAATTTTAGAGGCTGGAGTTCAAGTGATATCGAGTTTGGTGACAGGAATAGGACAGGCTTTGCCTGATTTAATTCCACAAGCTGTAGATGCAATTATTACAATTGTAAATGGGCTATTAGATAATATTGACCTATTAATTGATGCTGGAATTGAACTCATATTTGGATTAGCAGAAGGACTTATAGAAGCACTACCAATTTTAATAGAAAAAGCACCTGTGATAATATCGAAGCTTTTCGATGCTTTAGTAAGGAATTTTCCAAAAATTGTTTCAGCTGGTGGAGAATTAATAGGCAAACTAGTTGCAGGATTAAGTGGTTCTTTATTCAAATTAATGGAAGTAGCACCTAAAATAGTATCAAGCATTGTAAATGGAATTAAAAGCCTTTGGGGAGAAATGAAAAATGCAGGCAATTATTTAATTGAAGGATTGTGGAATGGTATTTCAGGAATGGCTGATTGGGTAAAAGACAAAGTAAAAGGATTTGCTAAAAATATAGTCGAAAACATCAAAGAATCATTGGGAATACATTCACCATCAACCGTATTAAGAGACGAAGTTGGAAAATTTATGGCAAAAGGTATTGGATTAGGTTTTTCAGATGAAATGAAAGACGTTACTGAGCAAATGCAAAGTGCTATTCCAACAAAATTCAATATTGAAACGGAAGGGAACATTAAAGATTCTAGCAATAATAAAATAGATACTTTATTAGATATGTTAGAAAACTATTTACCAAGAATAATTACAGCAAGTAACAAACAATTAGTTTTAGATACTGGAGTTTTAATTGGAGCAACTGCTGATAGGTATAATTCTGCTTTAGGCAATATTCAGGTTAGAGAAATGAGGGGAAGCTAATGAAAGAATATAGTTATGCTTTATTTGATGATTATAATACTTTTACAGATTTTAATTTGTATATTGAAAAGTTAGAAATAACAGAAGCAGAAGTAAAAACAGAAATAGTAGATTTACCACGGTAACGATGGAGAACTAGATTTTTCATATTCATTGACAGGAGAAGCAAAATTTAAAAATAGAAAAATCAATATAACATGTGCAAACTTAAAAAGACATTTTACTTTACAAGAATATAGTAGAATACAAAATGCAATACATGGAAAAAGAATGAAAATAAGGTTAAGTAAAGATTTAAACTTTTATTATATAGGAAAAATAAATGTAAGTAAATATGAGGCAAGTGGATTAATAAGAGAAATTCTTATTGTATGTGATGTTGAACCTTACAAATATGATTTAACATCTTCAGATGAAGATTGGTTATGGGATCCATTTGATTTTGAAACAGGAATAATAAACGAAACAAGAGATTTAGTTGTCGATGGAGAATTAGAAGTATCAATTTTAGGTAGAAGACAAAAGGTTGTCCCAAAATTTGTTTGCGAGAATCCACTACAATTGATTTTTAATGAGCAAACATATAACTTGCCAGCTG
>OCVV011345334.1_pt1 | contig 12238 bp, 10 predicted proteins | sample 1539721 | NCBI WGS metagenome assembly OCVV01 (sample SAMN02144230, study PRJEB22623) | gut metagenome | biome: sheep rumen | host: Ovis aries | place: New Zealand | reverse complement strand
AAAACGAAGTGTTGGCGGGATAGCTCAGCTGGTTAGAGCGCATGATTCATAATCATGAGGTCCCCAGTTCAATCCTGGGTCCCGCTACAAGAAACCACCAGACGGTGGTTTTTTTTGTGTCCAATAGACCTCTCGGTCCGTTAAGGTTGGCTTCAGGGTCGCTACTAACCTATGTATCTCCTATTAATATCCTAATAATAACCTAATAATAACCTAATAATCACCTAACTTTTACAGCTGAATAGAAGGGAACGAAGAGGACGCGCCAACGGAGGTGGCGCGCACAGGACACCGCGGAGAGAGGAAGAGAGGAAGAGGAAAGAAAGAGGAAGGGAAGGAAGAGGAAGAGAAGCGGCATGTCGAAAGGCGGAAAAGAAAAACCCGGAGGTTTACCTCCGAGTTTTGTTATAAGCCGACTTGTGTGTCGTTATAAGCTGACTTGTGCGCCGTTGTCTGCTGACTTATGCGCCGTTGACTGCTTACTTATGCACCGTTGACTACGCACTTGTGCGTTGCTGTTTAGCCGACTTGTGCGCCGTTCTTGACGGGGGCAGAGACGGTGGTGACAACGAGTTTGCCATCGGCGTTGACGGCAGAGAGGATCATGCCTTGCGACTCAATACCCATCATCTTACGCGGCGGGAAGTTCGCGATAAAGAGTACCTGTTTGCCGACCAATACGGACGGGTCTGGATAACTCTGCGCGATACCCGAGAGGATCGTGCGTCCGCCCATGCCGTCATCCAGTTTGAATTGCAGGAGACGATCGGATTTCTTGACGTTCGAACACTCTAAAACGGTAGCTACGCGGATGTCATTTTTATCGAATTCATCGATGTTTGTCGGCTCTTTGACGGGTTCCGGCCGCCAGTTCTTGAGTGCTTCCGCTTTAGCAGCTTCTTCGTTCTCCGCTTTGATACGCGCCAGACGATCGAGTTGCGCCTGAATAGCAGCATCTTCGATCTTCTCAAAGAGCAGCGACACTTCGCCGAGTGCCTGTCCCTCTTGGAGCATATCGATACGTCCGAGGTCTTCCCATCCGAATGAAGCGTCGAGTTGGAGCATTTCCTTCAGTTTGGCTGAGCTGAAGGGCAGGAAGGGTTCGAAAGCGAGAGACAGGTTTGCCGCTATCTGAAGGGCGATGTGCAGGATGGTAGCCGTGCGGTCCATGTCGGTCTTGGCGAGTTTCCAAGGCTCGGTGTCTGCGAGGTACTTGTTTCCGATACGGGCAAGGTTCATCGCCTCTTTCTGCGCCTCGCGGAAACGGAAGTTCTCCAAGAGGTTCTCCAAGGTAGCTTTGACGTTTTTGAATTCCTCGATGGTAGCTTTGTCGTAGTCGGTCAGTTCACCGCACGCGGGCACGCGTCCTTCAAAATACTTACCCGTGAGCACGAGCGCGCGGTTGATGAAGTTGCCGTAAATAGCAACGAGCTCATTGTTGTTGCGCGCCTGGAAATCTGCCCAAGTGAAGTCGTTGTCCTTGGTCTCCGGGGCATTGGCGGTCAGTACGTAACGCAACACGTCCTGTTTGCCGGGGAAATCATCGATGTACTCATTGAGCCAAACCGCCCAGTTGCGCGATGTGGAAATTTTGTCACCCTCCAAGTTCAGGAACTCGTTCGAAGGCACATTGTCGGGCAGGTTATAGCCCTGCGCTTTGAGCATAGCTGGGAAGACGATACAGTGGAAAACGATGTTGTCTTTTCCGATGAAATGGATCATTCTTGTATCTTCCTGTTTCCACCATTTCTCCCAGGAGCCGTATTTCTCAGGCTGTGCGGCGCATAGTTCCTGCGTGTTGGAAATATACCCGATCGGCGCATCGAACCACACGTAGAGCACTTTGCCTTCCGCGCCCTCTACCGGCACGGGAATACCCCAATCGAGGTCTCGGGTCACGGCGCGCGGTTTGAGTCCGCTGTCGAGCCATGACTTACATTGGCCATAGACGTTGGGTCTCCACTCTTTGTGGCGGTTGAGGATCCAATCCTCGAGCCATGACTGATACTGATCCAAGGGCAGATACCAGTGTTTGGTAGCTTTCTTGGCGAGGGGGTTTCCTGTCTCCGCGTTATAAGGATTGATGAGCTCATCCGGCGAAAGTGTAGCACCGCATTTCTCACACTGGTCTCCGTACGCGCCGAGTGAGTGACAGCGCGGACATTCGCCGCGGATGTTGCGGTCGGTCAGGAAATGACCAGTCTCGGGGTCGTAGAACTGCTCGGATGTCTCTTCCACGAACTGACCGGCGTCATACATGGCGCGGAAATAATCCGACGCAAACTTATGATGGGTCGGTGAGGTGGTACGCGAATAGATATCAAAACTGATACCGAAATCCGCGAACGAGCGTTTGATGAGCGCGTGATAGCGATCCACTACTTCCTGGGTGGTAATACCCTCTTTCCGAGCGCGAATAGTGACCGGAACACCGTGTTCGTCACTACCGCAAACGAAAAGCACTTCTTTGCCCTTTAATCTGAGATACCGGGCATAAATGTCCGCCGGAACGTAGACTCCTGCCAAGTGTCCGATATGGACTGCTCCGTTGGCATACGGGAGTGCGGCGGTAATTAATGTGCGATTAAATGCCATATTTTGTAGAATTTTTGTATCAAAAACGAAAAATATTTGCGTATATCAAAAATTTTTGTTACTTTTGCAGCCGCAAAAGAATTTCGCAACAAACCTTTGTTATCGAAAAACGGTGCAAAGTTACGAAAAAAAAATGAAAAATACAAATTATTCGGTGAAAAAACATCAAACATACCGGCTTTTGTTCCTTGTGCTGCTGATAAGTGGCACCCTTCAGGCAAGGAATACAAATTATGTCGGTGCTTATTTGGAAGGCGGCGGATGGGCATTGATGCCCTCCGGTAGTAAGTATGGTCCGAGTTTAGGTGCCGCGGGTTCGCTTGGTGCATTGTATGAGTTACAGTCTGGTAACAAAGTGTCCGAAACGAAGTTCCTCTTTGATGTGGGCTTGGGGGTTCATGGCGGCTGGACGCGCTTTGATGGGAACTTGGCGTCGAAGATGGCGATAGAGAACGCTACCGATATGGACGGCGATTCGTTTGACTATGTCTATGAGATCACAAGCCGTAAGGATGCCTATCTCAATGTTGCGGCGCAAGTGCCCCTTTTGATCGGTGTACAGCATCGCCGTTTCTATATGTTAGCCGGTGTGAAAGCCAACGTCAATGTCTTCACGCGCTTCAAATCGACGGCAACGCTCAATACGTACGGCGACTATTACCGCTTTACCGAAAATCCTAATTTCGCGGAGTTCCGTAACATGCCAGAGCAGCAGTTCTTTGAGAATATGCCGCTTACAACGTCGCTTCTGCCCACGAAATGGAACTTGGATGTGGATTTGCACTTGGAGTTTGGCGGCCGTTTGGGTTTCCTGCCGGAAGGAACAGGTTTCGAAGTACCGCGTCGCGATGTGGAATACCGTCTTGCGGCGTTTGTGGACTACGGACTGCTGGATTTGCATATAAAGGGCAATAACCCCTTGGCGGAAGCTCCTACAAGCTATGATGCCGCTTCGGCGTATAACCCCGACGGAACGAACACGTCTATGATACAAGGCATAAAACTGAACGATGTGTTCACCACCTCCGGTTTTGCCAACGCTGTGAAAGATGCTACGATAGGTATTAAATTCACAATTCTCTTCCAGATCCATCAGCCCGAGAAATGTGTGCTCTGCGGCGACGGCTATAAGAGTTTAGTCCCTGCCCGAGGCCGCAAAGGTGGAGTTCAGTATGAGGAATAAGTCCTCTGTGCTGATTTCGCGTATGGATCCGTTTTCGGTCACGGAGATGTGACCAGTCTCTTCGGACACAACGATACACGTTGCGTCCGTTTTTTCTGAAAGGCCCAACGCAGCGCGGTGACGCAGACCGTAGTGCTGCGGGATGGTCTGGTCTTTGCTCACCGGCAGGATACAAGCCGCTGCTACCAGCCGGTTATCGCGGATGATGAGGGCGCCGTCATGCAAAGGGGTGTTCTTGAAGAAGATATTCTCAATCAACCGCGCCGAGACAGCCGCATCCAACCGTTCTCCCGTGTCGGCTATCTCTTTGAGACTTCCTGCACCCGCGATGACGATGAGTGCGCCCGTTTTCGTTGCTGCCATATGGCGGCATGCCCGTGTAATCTCCGGTATCTCCTGTCGTTCCACCGTGCCGTCTATCTCCATCCGGCGGCGGAAAAGCTGCCATGACGAGAAACGGGAACCGACGCGGTAGAAGAACATGCGTATCTCTTCCTGGAAAATAACGATCAAAGCAATCGCACCGACCGAGATAATGCGGTCGAAGAGGGCGCCTGTCAGCTCCAGTTGGAAGACGAAACTGACCAGAAACCACACCACGATAAACGCCAATATACCCCAGAACAGGTTTGTGGCGCCTGTTCTGCGAAGAAGCCGGTAGGTCTCGTATAGTATTCCGGCTACCAACAGGATATCAATGACATCCTTGAATCCAAATGAAAAAGCCAATAAACTCATAAACTTTCAAACCAATTCAAACCAATTCAAACCAATTCAAACAATTTTATTGTCTGTGCCGTCTCTTTGACGTCATGTGTGCGCAGGATAGTGGCGCCGTGTTCCAAGGCATAAAGTTGCAACGCCTGTGTGGGCACCAAACAGGTCTCCGGCGTCAGCCCTAAAGGCTTGTAAACCATGGACTTGCGGCTCACTCCAACTAATACCGGGAGACCGTATTCGCTCAGGCGGTCCAAGTTCCGCATGCACTCGAAATCTTTCTCCGTACTTCCGATGAACCCGAAACCGGGGTCTAAGATCAGGTTCATATTCCTCATCTCCGGATGCTTCGCCGGCAGTTCCAAGTCTCCGCATAGCGTCCATATATACGGTACATGGTATTTGCGCGCGAGCGCGTACATGTCCTCGTTGCCGCCGGAGATGTCGTTGATAATCATTTCTCCGAACTGATCTACCGCTCGGCGGGCTATCTCTGCCCGAAAGGTGTCGAGCGATAACCGTGCATCGGGCAGTTCTCGTTTGATAGTCCCCAACGCCGCCTCAACGCGTCTCCATTCCTCTTCTTCGCTTACAGGAACACTGCCCGGCCGGGTCGAACAACCGCCTATATCCAAGATGTCTGCACCGTCCAAAAGAGCACCCTTTGCCCAGGACACTATCTCTTCTTCCTTGCTTAATCGTGAACCGGCATAAAAGCTGTCCGGCGTCACGTTACCTATCGCCATAATTTGCGCTTTCACGCTGCAAAGTTACTACAAAAATTCCATATTACCGCAAATAATTGACATTTTTAGTGTAAAAATGCATTTTTTTTGCATTTTTTATGAAAATTGTTCGTTTATTTGAGAAAAAAAGTGTATCTTTGCAGGCTGAAACGTGTGCGCCTACGTGTAAGGTGCGCCTACATGTGCATAAAACGTATATAATAATAACAAAAAAATATGAGAAACGTATTAAAGTTAGTAGTAGTGATGACGGTAGTGTTGGCTGCTTTCGGCTGTCAACCGAAGCGCGAGTTGAATACGCGTGTCAGCAACACCACCGGATGGAATTATTTTGACCGGAAAACGACCAATTTCCAAGCGAACGAAGGTGTTGGAAACGTCTATCCCGTGGGTATGCTTCCTATTCAGGGTGGTTCTTTTACCGTAGGCGAAAAAGATGAGTTCGTAACCGCTCCGCGTAACAACGAGACCCGTACTATCACCGTAAGTTCGTTCTTTATGGATAAGTACGAGGTCAATAACCTCAACTGGAATGAGTACCTCCATTGGCTTGATGTGGTATTTGGCGCTGTAGCACCGGAACTGGTGGAAAAAGCGAAACCGGATCACACCGTTTGGCGTGAGGATCTGGCATACAACGACCCGTACGAGGACAACTATTTCGAGCACCCGGCTTTCTCCTTCTATCCTATCGTGGGTATCTCCTGGGATCAGGCGATGACCTATTGCCAGTGGCGTACCGACCGTGTGAACGAAATGGCATTGATCAATGCCGGCGCATTGAATATTCCTGCTTTTGGTGAACTGCAACCGACCGATGACGAGGCTGCTAAAGAGGAATGGGAGCAACAAACCGGTTATGAGATGTACTCCTATGAGGAAGTAAGTCCCGAGGATCCGGAGCAGACTATTACGATGTACCGCCCGAGCTACGAGTGGATTCGCGATAAGTTTGTCTTCAATACCGAGAAATACCTGTTGGATCCGACCTATGACCCGGAGAAGGGACGTCGTCCGTTCCGTGACAGTTATGGCGAGGAGCGCAAGGTGAAAACATCCGATGGTATCTTCGTAACCGGTTATCGTCTGCCTACCGAGGCGGAGTGGGAGTTTGCCGCGTATGCGCCGGTGGCAGGTCCGGACGGTCTGACCGTCGAGGGCAAGGTATATCCGTGGTCGGGTTATCACCCGCGTGACATGGTACGCAATGTGGGTCAGATGCAAGCTAACTTTGTTCGTGGACGAGGCGACATGATGGGTGTCAGTGGCGCCCTCAACGATGCGTATGTTATCACCGCGCCGGTTGATGCCTTCGCTCCGAACGATTTCGGACTCTATAACATGGCGGGTAACGTCAACGAGTGGGTGCTCGATGTATATCGTGAGACTACGTTCCAAGACGCTACCGAGTACAACACCTTCCGTGGTAACATCTATAGCCACCCTGTTTTGGGTGAGAACGGTGCTTACCAGGTGGATTCCATGGGCTTTGTGAAGATCGAGTGGGGTAAACCGGAAGATAAACGTGATGTATTGGATGGCGATTTCGCCAGCTTGATCGACACCGACTATCCTTTGGATACCACCGGTTATGCAGAGGCAAAAGGAACCGATCCGAAACTGGATCCGACCGACGTGCTCGCTCCGCGTGTTTCCAAGAGAAGCCGCGTTTACAAAGGTGGTTCGTGGGCTGATCGTATCTATTGGCTCAACCCCTCCAACCGTCGTTACCTGGATCAGGATAAGGCTTCCTCGAAGATCGGTTTCCGTTGCGCTATGTCCACACTGGGTGACCAGATCCCCAGCACACCGCTTGTTAAATAATTAAAAACTTAAATATACAGTATCATGAATTTTCCCGGAGATATTCGCTATACCAGCGAACATGAATGGATTCGTGTAGAGGGTGATGAGGCTTTTGTAGGCATCACGGACTATGCACAGTCAGAATTAGGTGAAATCGTCTTTGTGGATGTACCGACTCTCGGTGAGACGGTAGGTCAGGGCGAAGTGTTTGGTTCTATCGAGGCAGTGAAGACCGTCAGCGACCTCAATATGCCGGTTACCGGCGAGGTGTTGGAGATCAACGGCGCGCTGGATGCTCAGCCGGAATTGGTGAACAACGATCCGTACGGTGAGGGTTGGATCATCAAGATCAGTGTGAAGGACGCAGCGGAGTTGGACAGCTTGATGGATGCAAACGCTTATCAGGCAAGTCTCTAAGACACCCCTCCTTATAATACGCACATACGCGCTCGCATGAGCGCGTATGTTTTTATAGGTGTCAAACCATTTCAAACTATATCAAACCACCTCAAACCCTCTACTATGTCGGTGAGAAGAAGTAACCGGTGATCCATTGGGGCATACGCGTCTTCGACGGCGCCTTGTGCTCGAAAGGAATAAAGTTTCCGTCGTTGCACTCCTCGATGATCTTATGACGCTTTTTCTCGCCTACGCCGATTCGTGCGGCGATAGTGAGATAGACCTGCCAATTCCAGTTGGAAAGGTTTACTTTTCCATTATCCGTCTTTGCGTTAAAACGGATGTTATCCACCTGCGCACGTGCGTTGAGGTGTACCCATTTATTGATCTCCCAACTCACAGCGGCACGCATGTTGCCCGTAAAATGAACAGGTGTACTCGGCTTGATGGTATAACTCGGGAATGACCGGTTGCTATGATGTAGTGAATCTATGTAAGATACATAGTTGATGGAGTAGAAAACGGCTTGCGCAGAGGCGGACAAGTGCAAAAGCACTTTGCCGTTATTGGGGGTGTAGTTGATGCCATAACCCAAACCTACTGCCACTTGGTGGGTTACTATTCGTTGCACATTGTCCAAAAAGTAGACCGATAGTAAAGTGTCTTTGTCTAAGGTCATCTCCGTATTCAAATACGATAGACTCAGGAGTAATGAGCCGGCGGTTTTCTTCTGGATATACGATTGTTTGATAGCGGCATTGTGTGAATAGTGCGGACTATTCAGTGCGTACCAGGCATTTAAATTGGTATTCGTGATACGCATGATGTTATCGTCCAATGTTTCTTTATAAGGGAATTCACCTTTGATTTCGAATTCGGTTCGGATATTGGAACTTTTCTGGCGAAGCAATTCTACTCCCCAACTCTTGCCTCCCAAAGAGAAATTGAGTTTTTGTGAATACGCGTGCAACGCATCCCACGAATAGCCGAAGTTCACGGACCTTATACCTACCTGAAAACCCAGATCCAGACTCGGTGTTGTGGTAGAGCGAAGGCTTACGTTTCCTAATATCGGATCGTCAGCAAAATTGACGGCGTATGTGGAGTGTATTCCTATCTCGCTGTTGGTGAAGGCGATTCTCCATTCGTTATCCGGCAAACCGATATACGCAGTGTCCACCTCATTGAGGCAGAAATTGTCAAGCCAATTCATGCCGATACAATACCAATAAGCTAACTTATTGGGCTTGTCTCCCTCTTTCGCCCATGCGGAAACCGAGCCGGCAAGAATGGTTAGTAATACTATCAATACGCGTCTTTTCATAAATCCGCTGCAAAGTTACTCTTTTTTTTTGAATTGACCAAATTAAATTGCAAAAATCAAATCTTCACCTTCAGAAATGTCGTATTTTGAGGCATTTTGAGCAAAAATGAAGAAATATTGACGAATTTAGACAAAAAATTTGCGTATGTAAAATAATTGTAGTAACTTTGCAGTGACTATGTATTTATGCGTGCTTTGCGCATGTGTGGACGATGGTCTTCCACGCTGGAGGGAAGTGTCTCTTGTTGGGTGGAATAATGACATTTTTAAAGGCGTTTATTGAACGTTGTTTGTGACTCCCAGAAACTTCGCAACTTTCTTGTAATCAGTCCGGACAATAACCAATGAATGTCCTCGGGGTATGTAAATACCAACGCTTACAATCAGGTAAGTGTAATGTATCGCTTTTGGCGAATGCAATGTTTACATATTCAGCGTGGACTTCGGTTGTTTTTCTACTGGTTACAGGCATTGCGAAGGCCTATGGGAGCGTGAAGAACAAGTGATCTTCACGCTTTTTTTATGCCCTTGCTTTCCTCGACGCCACACTTTTCCCGCAAAAAGAAAGTTTTTTTGCAGATTTGTGCTCTAAAACTTGCATATTCCGAAAATTTGTTGTACCTTTGCATCATAAAACGCAAAACAAACACAACTATGATACCAACACAACCGACATTTAACGAGGTTTATGATATGGCATGTATGCTTTCCTATGGAGATCAGCAACGATTGGTCAACAGTGTGCAGGGAAATCTCTACGAGCACATTCATCGTGTGGAAGATACGCCGGAGGAACTGAAGTCGCGCTTGCGAGAAGCACATCGTCAGGCGCAAGCCGGTGAGGTGTATTCGCAAGAAGAGGCGCATGAAATGATGCATCAGTTTGTAGAACAACGTCTCAATAAACGAAACAGCGCATGAAAGTCATCTGGACTCCAAAAGCTGTTGCAGGGTGGCAAGAAGTAGCAGACTACATCTTGGATGCTTTTGGTGTTGATGCAATGTTAGATTTTGAAACTCGCACTTATGAAGCAGAGAAGGACATTGCTCTAATGCCAAATATCGGTACAATTGAGTGGAATGACACGAGGGATAATGTTGTGTATCGTTATGTGACCATTAATAGGCGTAGTAAGATGCTTTATTTCGAAGAAGATAATGTTATCTATATCGCAGATTTTTGGGATGTAAGAAAGAACAAGTAATATATAATTCGTCAAATCATTTTAACTTTTTAACGATAATCCAAAAAACGATAATCGCTTTTTTGCGCGGTGATCGGTTAGCCTCCAATACCCCCCAAAAAAGCACCCCTAAAACCCTCAGAAAACGCCGCAATATGATATAAAAATCACCAAATTATATGTTTTACGGCATTTTATTTGCATGATTGAAAAAAAAGTAGTAACTTTGCACAATTTTTTGATGAAGAGATCAAAACTCTTCTGTTATTCCGCAGGAAGCGTCCACGGAGACGGAAGATAAAAATATACATATTTTTGACGTTTATTAACGTTATTGGCGGCTCCCGGAAACTTCGCAAATTTCTATTAACCAGCCAAAGAACAGCCAATAAATGTCCTTATTGGATTTATAACGCGTGCGCGCGTTTTTTGCGTGTATGTATGTGCAAAAGGATGTTTGCTGTATCTTTTCGATTAGAACCTTGCGAGATAGTTTGGGAGCATGAAGATAATCTTCGTGCTTTTTTGTTGTAACCTTGAAGCACCAAGAACCCATCACTCCAATTACCAAAAACGAAACCAATATATACCCCGTGCCTCACTCTGCACGTTAAAAGGAGTGAAATGACCTTTGACAGATTGAAAAACAAACAGATTAGGCTAAAAATGCAAGTAATTAGGCATTTGTTGTCCGAAAACTTGCATGTGTCAGAAAAAAGTTGTAACTTTGCGAAAATTTTTCGCAATGGAACAATCAATCCGACAAAATTACATCGCTGAAGTTCGGCAGATACGCAATGCCATTAGCATTAGCCGGTATCGTGCGGCTAAGTTGGCAAACGCCGAAATGCTACGCTTGTACTACTCTGTGGGCAAGTTCATATCACTCAATACGCGTAATGCCAAATGGGGAACAGGAGCTCTTAAAAGCATCTCTAACCAATTACAGCAAGAGATGCCCGGACTAAAAGGTTTCTCGGAGGGCAATATGCGTAAGATGCGTTTGTTCTATGAAGCATGGCAACCGGTGTTTGAACCGCAAGCAGAAAACACGTTCGGCATACTTCCTGTAGTTGATTATATTGAGTTGTTTGACTTTCGTTCGACACTGCCGAACGAATTGGAAAGCGCAGAAAATCAAGCTATTGTAAAACGTTCGCCACTGGCGAACGAATTGGGGAACGAAAAATGTTCGCCAGTGGCGAACGAATTAGACGCGGCAGATATAGAGCAGTTTTTAAGGGTTGGTTTCACGATGCATATTGACATTATTGCGCAAACCGAAAACAATGCTGAGCGTTGGTTTTATATAAGAAAAGTGGCAAGAGATTTTATCGGTAAGCGTCAACTGCACCAAATGCTTGCTTCTGATCTCTATCATCAGCATGGCTTGATGCCGAGTAATTTTGCATTGACCCTTCCGGATGAGAAACAGCGTCAAGTGGCGATGCAGACTTTTAAGGAAGATAATGTCTTGGATTTTCTGAAGATACCAAATCCCGACCTAGTAGATGAATTGGATGTAGAAGAGCAAATCGTCAAGAACGTTAAGAACTTCATGATGTCGCTTGGCGGAGAGTTCGCTTTTATGGGCGAGCAATACCGCTTGATTGTTAACGGTAGGGAGCGGAAATTGGATTTGCTCTTTTATCACCGCCGGATGCGATGCTTGGTGGCAATCGAACTCAAAGGTGGCGAGTTCCAACCGGAGTATGCAGGCAAACTCAATTATTATCTGTCGGCATTGGACTCGTTAGTGAAGTTGCCGGAGGAGAATCCGTCTATTGGCATTTTGCTTTGCCGGGATAAGGATAATACCGAAGTGGAGTTCACCCTCCGGGATATGAGTAAACCGATGGGAGTAGCAACTTACCGTTCTTCTCAGGAACTTCCGGAGATGTACCGAAATGCACTTCCTTCTGCGGAAGACTTAAAACGACTCTTGTAGTTTTCGGTCAATAAATATTCCTAATCTGTTTGTAGATGATGCGCCCAGCGTGTCATCTACTTGTTTTTCAGTGTGTTAACTTAGTCTAAATGGACAAGTAAAAAATAACCATAGTGCTCACTTCGCACGTTAAATGGAGTAAAAGGATCTTTGATATAGTGGATTTACCGCAAAAAAGAAAGATTTTTTGCAGATTTGTGCGAAATTATTTGCATATGTCAGTTTTTTGTAGTATTTTTGCAATCGCAAAAAGTTCAAACAACAAAACTGATAATTATGGAAGCAGCAGTAAGACAACCTATTACGCAGTATACAGGCACTATTTCCGAAGAGAAA
>OCVV011346609.1_pt1 | contig 12240 bp, 15 predicted proteins | sample 1539721 | NCBI WGS metagenome assembly OCVV01 (sample SAMN02144230, study PRJEB22623) | gut metagenome | biome: sheep rumen | host: Ovis aries | place: New Zealand | reverse complement strand
CCTCCTGCTCACACGTACATTATAGCTTATTAGTTCATAATGCTCAAATTATAGGGCACTGGATTACAAAAAACACTGCGAGCTACGCTTCATAGGGCGTCTCATTTAGCCTTATATCCGCTTTACAGCTGTTGTTATAATCCTCCAGGCCTGACATGCAGAGGCCATCCAGGCTTTTTAATACTGCTGACATGCCATTTCCCTGCCTTCAAGAGATGCCAGATAGAGAGCCATGGCATCTGATTCATCAAGATTGAACGGGTCTATGCCTGTCTTCTGCACAACGCCATCCCTGACAGCTGTCTTGCTGGCATTCCCCTTCCCTGCTACACTCTTCTTGATGCCTGATGGCGAGATATAGAGAATCGGACAGGAGAAGACGACAGCCAGTGCTCCATGCAGCTTGAGCAGCAGCTCGCTGGCTGACATGCGTGACGGCATGACGAAGATGCCTTCCATATAGACAGCATCAGGAGGAAAGGCCTTCTGGAGCCTTCTGAACCATTCTGCAATGTACCTGACCTTTTCCGTCTGCCTCTCCACCTGCGAATCCGTATCCGTGCTGAATCCAGCAAATGAGACGCTTCCGATGATGATATCTGCATCACTGTTCATGATGGCATCAATGTCATAGATATCCTTCATATGCATCATTTTCTGATAATCAGACAGCTGAGGCATCTCTAAGACATCAGACTTCATGATGATGATGCCTGTGCGTGTGGATGACAGGTCAAGGTAGTATCTATAGGAGCTGTGCATAGCCGCCTTCCTCTGGGTCTGGATTGCTGGTATCAGGTGAGAAGCTTCCAGGTGCAGACGGCATCGTGCTGGCATGCGGAGATGCATCATCATCAGCATAGCCTATATGATTGTCATCATCACTGTATACCTTGTCTACCCGCCTCCTCCCAATAATCCTGTATGTCTGCCTGCCATTTCTCAGTCCTGCATGATAGCCTGTCATGAAACAGCCGACAAAAAGCATAATGATAGCCAGTGCAATCAGTATTTTTATCACAGGGTCTGTATTCTTCATAATATACGCCTCCTTGGCTAAAAAAATATCCAATAATTTCAAATACATTCTTATTTTATCACATTAATGTGGTTAAATATTAAAGAATCAGAATTTCACATATTGTAAAAAAGAGGTATGAAATATGCAAGATACAGATAAAAGCATTCATGATGACGATAAAAAGGATTTAGAACAATTACAGCAGTCAGAGCATAGCATTGACGAAAAGGACATGACGAGCAAGATGGAACACGGCAGTGCATCAGCCGAGGACCTGGATGCCTTCAAGGCATATACTGACAAGCTTGAGAAGGAAACAGAGCAGGATACAAAAAGACTCAGGAAACGCAACGTTGTTGTCGCCATCGTAGCGGCTGTCGTCATTGCTGCTGGAACTGGAGGCTCCTATTACTACAGAATCAGACAGAAAGCCAACTTTACGGATGTCGTAGACAGCTATTACGGCTATCTGGAAAAGGGACAGCTCAGCAATGCCGTTGACCTGGACGCCATGAACATCAAGGACGAGACCAGCATGGCTGAAGTCGGCTCGCTCTACAAGACGGTCATCGAGGATGGCGAAGCGGTCTATGGCGACAAGTACATAGAGGAATTCAAGGACTATATTGCCTCCACCGTCGGGAAGAACTATCAGTCACACAGGATTGAGAATGTCAAAATCAGTGATGACAAGAAAAAGGCAACCATTGATGCTGTCGTAGACGGCAACAGCTACAGCATGATGACCTATACAGGAACTTCGGAAATTACGAAATATACAGCTCAGCTTGCAAACGGCAAGTACAAGAGCCAGATGGATGCCATCAGAAAAAGCAAGGACGGAAATGATGTCAAGCTTGCCAAGATGAGAAACATTGTTGCTTCTGATATCTTCAAGAAGATGGCGACAGACAGGGACAGAAATGACACGATGGTGCTCAACCAGTTCAAGATAACGGTTGTCAAGCAGGCAGACGGCTCCTACAAGATTTCCAAGATTGCCTACAAGGATTCTGGAAAGATTGATGGCACTCGCAGAGACTTTAAGAAAACAAAGAAAAAGGCTACAAAGCAGGATGCAAAGGCAGATACAAAGAAAGGCAACAGAACAACATCTGTCCAGGCAAAGGCTCAATAGCAAGTTCAATAACCATCGGACTGCATTGCGATATAGGTGGGTCACTTTGCAATGATTTGGGCATCGGTGTCCAAATGAAAAAAATAGAGGACGGTCGTAATGGCTGTCCTCTTTTCTGTGCATATATATGTAATTGTACAAGTTAACACTAACTGTAATATATTCATTAATTAAGACAACAGATGCAGTTCCTGCTCTATAGCAGCAATATCAGCCTTCAGCTCATCAAGAGCATCCTGCACCTGATTCCTCTGAAGCTCATCAGAAAAGGAAATGGAGCGGGCATCAATGATGGCTGTCATCTGCTTTCTTGCCCTGCTGATGATGTTGAGCGTTTCGGAGCCTCTTATTGGCTTGTCCTTTGTCAGCTTTTTCTTTTCCTTGTTCTGCTTGGCAATGATGGCATCTATCTGGTCGTCATCTAGGTCATTGAATCTGTTCATGATATCATCCTGCACGAGAGGAGCCATGCGGCTGATGGCCAGTGCCCTCTTCTTTGTCAGCAGTCCATTCTCGAATTCCTTGCGGATATCCTGATTGTGGGCCGTATAGATAGACAGGTACTGCTTGATGCTTGAAGGAGAGAACGTGTAGCCCATGCTCTTGAGAAGCGATGAGGCAGAATTGTACTTGTTCTTGTTCTTTGGCAGATACTTGTAATTGCCATCCTCATCCAGGTCAAACACCAGGTCAAAGTTCATGAAGATTTCGGCAATGGAGATGTTTCTTGCCGTTGTATTGGTTTCAGTGATGACGGCATCAATTTCCTCCTGGCTGGCACCATCTGGCAGGACAATACAGAAGGCGTAGCTGAATCTCTCTTCGTCTTCTGTATTGCCTTCGCTGACAGCCCTGAGCCTGAGATTAGTCAGAGCCTTGAATCGTCTTGAACCTGCCTTGATTTCAAAACGCATGCCGTACCCATTCTGCTTTTGGATGACGACAAGAGGCTGAAGCTGTCCAAGCTTGGCAATGGAAGCCTCAAGGAAGCTGGTATCAGAAACCTTGAACCTGTTGGTCGTATTGTCAACAATGCTGTTCAGCTCAATATACTTAGTTCTGAACCTGTCCGTGTCATGAAGCGTCTTATGTGTCTGGCTGACCAGTTCTTCTGGATTCAGCTGTTCGCCAAAGAGCGTCTGCTCTTTGGATGGTCTGATATGGCTCAGTCCGCTCATTCTCTTCTTTGGAGCTGGCATCAGTCTTCACTTCCTTTCTGTCTTTCGTCTGTTTGCGCTTTCTTTTCGTCTGTCTTCTCTACAGCTTTTTCTACAGACTCTGTCTGAGCCAGTATCTCTTCAGCTAATGAGATAATGGATGCTCTATAGTTTCTGAAGACCTTGTTGTTATTGAGGACGGCTATGCCTTCCTCGCTTGAGATGTTCTTCATGGCGTTGACTCTTGGAATGCGTGTCCTGAAGACATTGATTTCCGTTTCTCTGCCGTATTCCTCGACATCGGCAATCAGCTCGTCATCTGCCTTCGTACCTGCATAGCTGCCAAACACGATGCCTAATATGTTGAATTCTGGCACATAGAGGCGCAGGTCATTCAGGTTCCTGATGATGACATTGATGCCGATTGTTGACAGCATGTCAGGCGTTGTAGGAATGACCAGATAGTCGCTGGCAACAAGTGCATTGATGGACAGGATGCCCAGTGATGGCGGGCAGTCAATAAGAATGTAGTCATAGTCATAATATTCCTTAATCTTGTCTACAACCATCTTCAATGTATATCTTGCATATTTCTTGTTTTCTGAATTCCTGAGAATGAAAGGCTCATTGACAGGACTGATGTAGAGCGTCTCAACCAGCGAGAGGTCAGCATCATAGCCAGGCACGAGGTCAAAGGCGAACTTCCTTGTCTCGTTCTTCCATTCAATTGAGCCAGGCACCCTGACACGCTTGATGTATTCAGGCGTAACGATGGTCTGCTTGAGGTCTTCTGCATCACAGACGTCCCCATACCACTGGAACATGCCTTCAAGCCATCCCAGGTCAGGAATGCCGTTTTCATTGGCTAGTGCTCCTGACTGGCTGATGTCAATATTGCACAGGAATGTCAGGTTGTTCTGTGAGTCGTTATCAATCACAAGCACCTTCTTGCCATAGACTGAGCCAAGTATCTGAGCAAGGTTGATGGTGAGGGATGTCTTGCCAACACCGCCTTTCTGTGAGTATGCAGCTATGACTTTTGTCTTGCTATTTTTCATAAGCAGCCTCCTCACACTGTATTCCGTTTAGTTTCTGCTCTATACGTTTTGCTACGTCATATATCTGCGAGTATGCAGCTATGTCTTTTGTCTTGCTATCTTTTCTATTACCCATTCTTTTTCTCCTTTCGTTTCAGTTTTCAATAGCATTATATCAATCTCATCACATGCATTCAATATATTCTCATGATATCAGGACATTTTGATGGGCATTATCTGGAAATATGATGCACTAGTTTGCATCATAAAAGACAAATATTTGGGCATCGGTGCCCAAATTGATGGATATCGGACAACAGTGTGACAGCTACTAGTCCATGTTTTTTATGCCACCCATGACAAAGACGGAAGAATCATCATCGCTGAAGCAGAATGTTTCACGGCAAACATGGTCTTTTGCTCTATCTGGACATCTGATGCCCACATATCTGTATTTCCTTAGTTCCATAATCGTAGTCATTTTTCCTTTTTATTTTCTTCCTAAACTGTTAAAATGATAATGATGAATATCAGACAGCAGGGGAGGTGAGAAAGAATGAAAAAGGAAATAGAGAAAACAGGCATTGGAGATGGCGGTCGCTTCTATTCCATTGATGACAGCACGAAGATAGCCAGCTTCCTGCAGATTCCAAAGCTGCTCTTTTCTGATGAACATTATAGCAGGCTGTCACTGCTGGCAAAGATGACCTATTCCTTGTATCTCAACAGATACACGGACACTTCATACAAGGATGAAATCGGACCATACATTGTCTTCAAGGATGAAGACATTGCATGGAGGCTGGACACAACGACAGAATACATCCGCAAAATCAGAAGACAGCTGAAGGATGTCGGACTGATAGACTACAGGAGAGGCATCAGCGTCAACAAGATATACATCTACTCCTATACATCAGGACAGGCAGACAGCGATAATGACCGCATCTTCTTCTACGAGAACCAGCTGGATTCATGGCGATTCTACAGGTTCCCGTCCGTGCTCTTTGAAGAGAAATACATCAACCTGCCTCTTGCCTCGAAGTTCCTTTATGCCATGTACTTTGACATGCTATGCCTCTCACAGGCTCACAACTTCACTGACGAGGCTGAAAGAATCTACTTCAAGGAAGGCGTGCAGACACAGGAGGTCAAGTCCAACTTCACGGCTAACACCATACGCAAGTACAGACGCTACCTGCAGGCATGCGGACTGCTCTACGAGTTCAAGCCATTTGCACAGGAAATGCGCTACTATCTGGTCAAGCTGGATATGTATGAAGACAACAACTTCATGTACGAGAACATGACAGCCGATGAGCAGGATGCATATCTCGGAAAGAAGATGGAAGACTTCAAGAAGACCTATATCCTGAAAAGCAAGTCCGATGATGATGTCAGGATATTCAGGAACGTCTTCAAAAAGGCTAAGATGTCCAATCAGGCACTGGTGGACATGTATGCGAAAACAGGGCACACGCTCTCCGTTAATGGACTGCGCAAGTACTTCAATGGTTCAAGACGCATGCCAGAGGAGGTCAGAGCCTTCCTGATTGATACAATTAAAAGTGACCCAGCTATTTCTCAGATATATCATGACTTATCTGGCAATGATGTCATGAGCCTTTCCTCAGAAAAGTTATCTTCACTTTCTTCAAAAGGTCAGCATCATCATCTCAGCGAGGCACGCTTCATTAGTAATACTGATAAGAATAATAATAAAAAACATACTGATATGACTACATCTATTCAGGAGGAGGTAAAACAGGAAGCAAGCCTGTTTATTGATTATCTGAATGGTGAGACGCTCTATCTCACAGACAGTGACATACAGTTCATCAGGACTGTCATCAGTGACATGGCAGAAAGGCAGACAATCACGACAAAGCATGATGTCTATTCATCATCGGATATTCACAACGTATTCCATAATCTGCTGGAAATGGAATCAGCACTGGAATATCACTTGATTGCCATGCTCAATGAGATACGCAATATTCCATTCAGCTCTCCACAGGGACAGGTGCATTACTTTGAAGCTATGCTGCTTTCACGACACGCACAGGCCAATGACTGGTGGCAGACAAAGGTCAGTGCGATAGAACTGCAGAAATACATGGACAGCAACTACCGCAACACAGGTGCTGAGAAATTCAGTGATGACATCAAGGACCTCAAGTGGTGGGATATGTAGGCAAAAAAAGAGGCTCCCCAAAACGGGAGTCCTTTTTTTACTGAGATTGGCGTTCGAAGCGGTAAGAACCGACTTCTTCTACTCCTTCATCAGCACAGACCTGTTCCCAGGCCTTCTGAGCAGCCTCGGTGATTGCCGCGGTTGCTCCCTTATTGAAGAAATGAACATAGGCTTGATACTCACTCTTAGCCTTGGAATAATATCCAGGACTAAATAATGAATACTTTTCGCCGTCAGAAGAAAGGCGTAGCTCTAAGCCGGAAATGTCAGGTGCTAATTCAGAGCCGTCAACTCTGAATTGGATGCTCGCTACCTTGAAATATCTTGTAGCACCATCTTTTCCTGTAACTTCCTGAAGGGCGATATTCCCTCCGTTATCTCTTGATGGGAACAACGTAAAAATAACGTTCCCATTCTGGAAAGTGCTATAAGCCTTTCCGTTCTTCATCTTCTTTAAGTTTGTTGTAAATTCCATATATCTCCTTTCCGTGCACAGGTCCAATGTGCATCTCATGAAACTACACCTATAATTAATCACACATGATTTAAAAAAATGACACATTCCTATCCCACAAAAAGCAGTGCAAAAAATTGCACTGTGAATATCATCCTATTGCTGAGTCTTCTGCTTTGTACTAGCAATATTCAGCTTGAAAATAGGCTTTTTGATAGATTTGTCGTTCTTACCATCATTAGTTTTATCATCATTCTTGACATCCGTCTTGATGATTTTCTTCTGAATACGATGTGCGACATCTTCATCAATAGCGAATTCACTTATTCTTGCAAGTGTTTCTCTGCTGACAATGATATTCAACGGTTGCTCATGGATTCTTCCACTTGAAGAAAGGGAAATCCACATATCATGATGATTATGACTGTCTTTCTTCTTTACAAGTCTGCCGTCATCATACACAAACTGACCGCTGCATTCTTCAATTGGCTTTTCCAGAAGGGATGCAATGTCATCAAGAATCTTCTGAGGAGCATGCACATCAAGCGTGATGCCAATATTTTTCTCAATTGTCTGAATCAGTTTCTGACGGCTGACCATGATGTAGACATTGCGGATGATGCAGTCCGTGCTGTCTGCAATTAATCTCTTGCCTGTATAGTAGTTATTGCCACCTTCATCGGTGAGGTGATAGGCATAGAGATAGTAATCCGTCTCGATATCAGGATTGACAAGCCATCCTACCTTGCCAGAAGTGACATTCATCATTTCCTGACAGAATGTTGGGATGATGGCACCGATGCTCTTGATATCGATGATTATCCTGTCTCCCTTATAGACTCCTTTCAGGTCTTTGCCTTTTTTCTGTTCATCCTTGTCAGAGACAGTTTCAATGTCTTCTATTCCATTGTCTTCAAGGACACCAGAGCCAAGAATATAAGCCGTGCTCTGTTCTTCAAACTTTTTATCTATGTTATATAATGATTTTTTCATATTTATATCTTTCTCCTTTCCTAAAAATCATAATACCAATATAATAAATCACAATAATGTAAAGAATGAATATCATGATACAGCAGCAAAAAGAGGAGGGATGGCGAGTCTCTCCTCGGTTGCTAGATTTTCTTGACTTTTGGCTTTCCACCTTTTGCTTCAATCTCCTTGAGCATGGCCTTCAGTATCTTCTTGAGGGCTTCAGCATCATTGATGGCTCTGTGGGCTTCATAGCGTATACCGTAATGCTTGGCAAGCGTAGGTTGCTTGTGATTAGGCAGTTCAGTCAGGTAATCTCTGGCAAGTACGAGGGTGTCCATGCTGTACCCGAACGGGAACTGCACATCAGCCCTGCGGCATGCCTGCTTGAGGAACGGAATATCGAAGGCATTGATATTATGACCAATGAGTACGTCATACCCCTGGCCCCATTCAATGAACTGTCTCACGACATCACTTTCTGGAGCGGCTGGGGCAAGCATCTTATTGGTAATGCCTGTCAGGTCCGTAATCCTGCTTGTCACAAGCTTGCCAGGATTGGCAAACTCGGAAAACCGTCCAACGATTCTGCCTTTGCTGACCTTGATGGCTCCGATTTCAATAATCCTGTCCTTCTGTCTTGAGAATCCTGTCGTCTCCAAATCAAAAAGAATATAGCGGTCAAGGTGCTCTTCAAGCTTCTCGGTTGTCTCTGATTCTGGTGATATATAAGTGCAGATAGGGAATCTTGAGCATCTGTATCTGTTGGATGCATCAATCTCTGCGCCACATACTGGACATTTCATGAAACATGTCTCCTTTCTATATTATATTTATCAATTACTTATTTATTATAGAACAATAATGCGAAAAAGAAAAGCTATTTGGCAGTGAATTAAAAAAATAAGCAGAAAGGTAGGAGATGGAAGAACGGGAAAAAGAGCAAAGAAACAAACAAAAAAACAAGCAGTCACAGGGCTGCTTGCTATGACAAAGCTATAAACAATTTTCCAGTGTGGTCTGACACTTGACAATTTGCATGATATATTTAGCGAGTGTCAGAGATGCGGGTAAATTATTCCCTGAGTGTTAAGATAATGCGATAAATAATTTACCCGTATTGTACGCATCATCAAGAGCACAATGAGCCTGACCGTCAAATCCGATTCCAGCTTCAGCAATAGCATTAGAAAGAGAAGTAGGTCTGTTATGTCCATACTTTCTGTCAAAGTCCTTCTGAAGGTCAGAGAAGCTGCTGTTCTTGAGCTGTGGGAGCATGTGAGCCTTGCAGTTTGTCTGCATCATCACAAGGTCGTTGCCTCCCCAGCATACATATCTTGTAGATTCATTGCCGACCCATTTCGTGAAGTCTTCATAGACATCTTCAAAGTAATCCGCATTCTTGAGAATTTCAGGCGTGATGCCTGTAAGCTTAGTGAGCTTATGAGGAAGCTTTCTATAATCGTTATAGCAAGGCTTGACATAGGCATGGAAGCTGTCTGCCATGTTGCACTGCATGGTCTTGCCGTCCACAATGATGCGATGGGCTCCTAATTCCACGATTTCCTGGCTTGGCTTTATTGTGCTGTTCTTGATGCATTCTAAATCTAATACAATGTACTGCATAATTATTCCTGGTATACTGCCAAGATATTATGAGGCAGTACACGTTCCTTTCTTCTGAAATTCCATCATTATTATTTTCTAATAATATTATTGATGAGATGAATAAGTCTTTCTCTCATCTACATGTATATTTTATCATATAAATAAAAATATGCAAAAATATGGAGGACGAATTGCAAAAAGTAGCAAAAAAAATACAGCCAGGGGATGTCCTGACTGTATTTGAGTACTTTAGAAAGCTGGTCCGCTTTTCTAAAATAGGATTTATCTGAAAAAACTATGCAATTCTCCTGCTGATAGACGTATGGTGTGATTATCAAATGAGTTATACGATTCGTCTTGCGGTGTGGCATACGGCTAAGTCAATTTAGTACTGACGCATTGTTTACGCCGTATGTGTCAGCGAGACGATTTTATGAAAATATTCTAAACTATACGTCTCGCTGTGTACCACTGTTTCTGCCAGTATCCGTTGTTCAGCGATACGACAGTGACGGTTGCACCTGTGTGAGGAGCATGGACCATCTCGCCGTTGCCGATGTACATGCCGACATGATGCACGCCTGAGTACTGTCCATCGCTTGAGAAAAGGATGATGTCTCCAGGCTTCATGTCCTGAGGGCTGACTGCCGTGCCATATGAGGCAAGGTTGTACTTGGTTGATTGCACGCCAATGCTGTGTCCTGCCTGATAGTAGGCCCAGTTGATGAGACCTGAGCAGTCGAACGTGCTCTGGTTAGGATTCTTGACTTCATTCATGGAATGGGCAGCACCCCAGACATAAGGGGAACCCTGCTTGCTGAGTGCCAGGTTGACAGCCTTGACAGCTACATCACTTGCTCCTGAGCATGAATCCACAATCTTCGTGACGCCTGTCACTTTCGTTGCTGCTGATGCGGCTGAGAGTGCAGCCATATTGTTGGCGATATCCTGCTTGTTCTCTTCGTTCTGTGCCAGTGCATCCTGCTGCTGCTGAAGAATTGTCTTCTGCTGAGAAAGCACCTGCTGCAGCTGAGCCTGCAATGCGTTGTTGCTATGCTGTTCCTGTTCCAGTGCTAGCCTGTTCTGATTGACGGTATCCTGTTCAGCAATCAGCTGTTTCTTGGCTTCTGTAATCTCATCAATCAGCTGCTGCTGATAGCTTGTCAGGTCTGATAATGTGGAAGCTCTTGAGAAGAAGTCAGCAAGAGAAGAAGCTCCGAAGAGGTAGTTCCAGTTGCTGCCTGCATTCATCAGCGTCTGATTGGCATAGATTTCATTCTTCAGCTTTTCACGCTTCTCTGTGATTTCCTTCTGCTTGGCATCAATGCTGTTCTGTAAAAACTGTATGCGTGCGCCAAGCTCATTAATCTTGGCGTTGGTTTCATTGATTTTCTTCGTAATGTCATCAATCTTGCCATTCGTCTCATTGATGGCATCCTCTGTCTTGTTGATGTCATCCTTGATGTCATCACTGACGCCCTGCAGGTACTTGTTGAAGCTCCTGCATGTGCGCTTCTGGGCAATCGAGAGCGTAGAGGATGAACACAGCTCATAGTATTCATTCTCATGGCCTTCAAAGGCAGGAGCCGCATGGACAGAACCTGCCAGTGAGCCAGACACCATTGAGGCCGTCAGGATGGCTGCTGTTGCTTTTCTGATTCTTGTCCTGATTCCTGATGACATGATGTTTCTGAAATTGTGCAATGTTATCATCTCCCATGTAGTTAGTGATTTATAGTCTTATTTCGTGATATTTGCTACACATTATATTAAATCATATAATGACTAGTCTGGAATGCCGTCACCATCGATATCATCATCGGCGTCCACCATCAGCTCCCTTGATGAGACTCGGTTTCTGAGCCTTTCTTTCTCAACTGTCTCTGAAAGCATTTCCTTGATGTCGGTGCCGTGTCTGATATTGATGATGTCGAAGCTGGATAGGTCCCTGTCATTAGAATCGATGTGGATGGTCGCCAGTCCGAACATCTTCTGGATAAGCGTCCTGCTGATGCTGATGTTGACGATGCGGTAGAGCCTGACCTCGTACTCGTGCGTGGTCAGCAGTCCGCTGGTGACAAAAAGCCTGTCTTCCGACATGGCATATGTCGTGAATGTCCATGGCAGGCCACACGCCAGCCTCTTCTTTTCTTTCCATAGATACTGCATATTAGTTGTCCTGCTACTAAAACATATACAAATGTGTATATGCTAGATGATTCGCTGCAGTCTCACGACCTGCAGTTACTGCTTCAACGTGCATGCTTTGGCGATTGTAAACAATGCGCTACTCACAAGTTCGTGTACACTCCACAGTCGTAAATTCCCGACTAAGCCATCGGTACATCCCTATAAATTCTTTAAACTGATTAGATATAGGCTTTCATCTAAATAGCTTTTCCTTTCTTAATATTTTATGTTCTGCTACTTGGTTTTCGTAGGCTTCTACCATTGTCTAAACGCCACCATCAAGGTTCTATCCTTTGACACTCCCACGACAAAAGTCGTGGGATTCTTTATTCCACGCCTGGCATCTAGACCCTTCAACGGCAGGCACGGCAACACCGCGCTCTGCCTCCAGGCCCCCGATGGAGCAGGCTCCCAAAGCTTTGATTATCCTGTTCGGGCGTGCCCCGCCCTACAGCTTTATTCATGTATG
>OCVV011335073.1_pt1 | contig 12244 bp, 11 predicted proteins | sample 1539721 | NCBI WGS metagenome assembly OCVV01 (sample SAMN02144230, study PRJEB22623) | gut metagenome | biome: sheep rumen | host: Ovis aries | place: New Zealand | reverse complement strand
TGCAGGAGGAACTATATTCTTATATAGAAAATATAAAAAATTAGATAATGATATTAAAGGAAAATAAAAAATTATAAATAAAAGCCTCTTTTTAAAGAGGTTTTTATTTTTATTAAACTAGTTGACATAACACAGAAAAAAGGAGTAAAATATTATTACTGCAATAGTGCAGTGTCTCATAAAAAGGAGGTTGCATCGTGATTAGACAGACTTCTAAGAAACCCGTTGTTAAAGGCCTGGATGCAGTAGCAAGAAGGATTAATGGCAAGATTGCCCGGAACGAACCTCTAACTATGCAGGAACTTAGCATAGTCAAGAGTCGTAACCCATCGGCATATTCAGCCATCATCGCAAAGGCGTTTCAAGATAGGCATGATGCTTTCGGAAAGAGGAGGTTCTCCTTGAGGGGTATTTCGGACCGTGCCAAAGAAGTACAGTTCAATAACCAGAGCATAGCCCAAATGAAAACCGCACTGGCAACAGCATCAAACAAGACCGACAAGAAGCTGGTCAAAATCCAGGAACTTGAAGAACAGTATCAAAAAGCTCACGACGCATATCTTGTGGCGAAAAATGCTTTTGAACTTGTGTCGAGTGACCTGGAGCGTGCAAGGGCAGAGCTTGATGGACTGCGCGAAAATGAGTCTACGTATTCTAAGGAGTGTCGGTTTGCACAAGATGTGGCTGCTGAACTCTCCAAGGAAGTACTGGTTCATAGAACCGCAACCATGTACCAGCTCAGGAAGTTCCAGCACAGGATCATGATCGTTACATCAGTTGATGAATACCTGGCCAAGTCCATTGGTTGTGCAGAGGTAGTATTCGATGAAGCAGATCTTAAGCCGAATCTGTTACCCAGCTCACTGTATGGAAGGGAATGGACAGAAGAAGAATCTTCGGCCGTTGCTTTCGCAGGACTGGTGATTCAGTATCAGGAGGCTTCACCGGAAGTGGAGTACATCTACTCAAGTCGACTTGTGGCAGATATTTTGAGACTGAATGGTTACAAAGCCTAAAACGGGAAAAAACGAAAGTCTTAGATGCATGAAGACCTAAAATCGGGAAGGAAATCTAATGGGGAACTCTCCAGTAGATTTCCTTTTCCTTTTTAAATGACAAAAATTTTAGCATATGATAAAATGGAAATGTTAAAAGAGGTGTGAATATGCCAGAGGGTAGATTTTATGAAGATTATGTAGAACAGAATAAGAAAGATAAGACTAAAAGAATAAAAAAGAAAATCAACAATAGAGTTATTTTATTTCTTTTAGTAATTATTTTACTTGGTTATTTAATTGTTCTTAACATACAAAATAGAACAATTCAAAAAGAAGATGATGGAATTAAAGTAAAAAGTGCAGATACATATGAAGGGTTTGAAGATATAACTCTTAGTGATGGTTCTACTCTTTCTATCCAAAGAGTAATTATAGAAGAAAGTAAAGGAATAGTATATTTGACTCAAACACAAACAGATGGAAAAAAAATAGAAATTGGAGCAACACCAACTAATATTGATAGAAGTAATAAAACTTTAGAAATACATGAACAAGGAATAAACGTAAAAATAAATACTGAAAATAAAAGAGCAGAAGAAATAAAATAAAAGATAGATAAAAAAATATCGATTAAGGGTTGCTTTTTTCGCCAGAATGCGGTAGAATAGTACAGAAGAACTTTGTTCTTTAGATAGCAAAAGTATGAGGGTAATATTTTTTAATTTTAGTCTAAAAACAAAGGAGTGATCAGAAGTGAAAATAAAAGTATACCAAGCAGAAGAAGACAGATGCGTAGATATGGACGTAATTGGTAAATACAAATTTATCGGTAACTCAAATGGTCTTTCTTTAGTTGAAGGAAAAGAATATTACAGAGTTGGAAATCCAAACGAATTTAGAATAGTTGACGAGTCATATGGAGATTTTCTATACGCTAAAGAAGACTTCGAAGAGAGCGTCTAAAATATAATCCTTCCATTAGGGTAAGATGGAAGGATTTTTTCATGCTAATTTAAAAGTTAACGATAAAAGGTTGACATAAACCATATATCATGTTATACTTTTTAGTGTAAGGGAGTAATAGCCATGGCGAAAGCTATGGAACAGGGCCAACAATTAACGACAGCTAATGTCTGGCTTTGTTTTAAATTATGAGACTTATTTAGTTTTGCTAAATATGTCTATTTTTTTAACATATTACATTTCTTACAAGTAAATCATAAATAATACCTATAAAAAGAGACGTATTTAGTCACAAAACTAGATACGTCTCTTTTTATTTATCTAAAATTTTTGCCCATCAAGGAGGTGAAGAGACTTTAAAAGCTTAAGTTTTTTTACCAAAGATAAGAAATATTGAGAGTTAAAAATTTTAGGAGGTATTAAAAATGAGTATGCAAGATTTAAAATTTTTTAGACCAATCGTTGCAGACGAATACGTAAGACAAGGAATTGTAGAAGGAAGATTACAACCAGTGGAGGTTAGAAAATCAGCAAGAATTAAAGCAAGACAAGGAAAAGTAGGAGAAGAAATTACAACAATTTTAACAAGTGGACTTAAAGAAGTAAAAGGAGTTGTAAGAGAATCTGAGCAAACAGGAAGACCAGGATGGATTGCAACAAACCCAGGAGGAGAAGAATACATAATAGAAGATCATGATTTCCAATCATTATATATGGCAGATCCTGAACATCCAGGTGAATTTAAAAAGAAAGTACCTGCACTTGCAGTACAAATTGATGAGAACGTAGCTTTTTCAAACAAATGGGGAGAAGAATTTAAAGTTGAAGCTGGTGGTTATCTAATATTCCATGATGGAGCAAGAGGATTATTAGGAACAGGTGCATATGGTGTTGATAGAGATGCATGGGCACAAACTTATGAACCAACAGGAAGAGACGCAAAAGAAGCATTAAAACAAGCAATTGCCGCATATGGAATAACAAGAGAAGAGATGGAAGAAGCAAGAAGACCAAAAACTGAAGGAACAAAACAAGCACCATCAGACAAAAAATCAGAAGGTCATGGATTAGATGACTAATCACATAAATATTTATAAATATATATTTTAAAAGTTAAAAAAGAAAAGGTCCTAGGCTAAATAGTTTCTATTTAGCCTAGGAAATAAAAAAGGAGAAGAAAATGGGATTTTTTACTATTAGTAGTGAAAGAGAAAAACTAATAAAAGGAATTCGTAGAGCTAAATCTGAAGTATTAGCGAGTTCTAGCACTATAGAGTACTCAAGAGGAATAGAAAGAAGAAGATTACCGAGTGGGGTAATTATGATTACTAAAAATGGGAAAAGTTATTTTCTAGCAAGAGATGAAAGAACAGGCATGATTGCTATTTTAGGAGAAAATGATACAGGAAATGGCATACATTTTGAAGCAAGTGGAGTAGGAACTATAGATCTTATGAAAGGGCAAAACATATTAGGTGGAGAAGTTGAAGAAGTAGTAACTAATATGGTTGACAGTAGAGGAGAAAGTATACTTAGCATTGAATTTGATAGACCTAATTTGACTATTGAAAAAATATTAATTCAAAAAGTTGATGAAAGTAGGTCATATGAAGAAAGAAGAAAAGCTCAAAAAGCTTTAGAACTTTATGGAAAAATTGAAGAATTATTAGGTTTAAAATTAAAACCTGATGGCGATGACGAACTTAAATTAGAATTAATTGATGAAGTAAAACCAAAGCAAGAAGAACTTGAAAATGAAGAAGACTTAGAATTTGGAATTGAATAAAAAGATTATTTTAGCTGGAAAACATTCTAAAAAATCTTAAAGAGAACAATAAACTAAAATAGATAAAAAAGAAGATATATGTTTTACCCCTGTGCGACATATATCTTCTTTTCATTTTTATTTATATTCTTATTATTACCAATGATATGTTTCATTATTAGAAATCTTAAAAGCTCTAAATAATTGCTCTGTTAAAAATACTCTAATTAATTGATGAGGAAAGGTCATTTTAGAAAAACTAATAAGTTCATTAGACATACTTCTTACTTCATCAGTAAGACCTAATGTTCCTCCGATAACAAATGTAATTGTACTATGTGTAAGCGTTATTTTGCCGATTTTAGCCGAAAACTCCTCGGAGGTATATTGTTTTCCCTTAAGGTCTAAAGAAATGATATATGAGTCTTTTTTTAAGGCAGAAATGATTTTATCACATTCTTTCTTTTTTACTTCCATAAGAAGTGAGTCATAAGTCTTAGAAGGTAACTTTTCATCAGGAAGCTCTACTATTTTAAAATTGCAATAATTAGATAGTCTTTTTGAATATTCTGCTATTGCATCTTGAAGATATTTTTCTTTTATTTTTCCAATACAAACAATATTTATATTTAACATATTTTTTGTCTCCTATTTTTTATATTAATAATATATCAAAAAACCTTAAAGCCTTCAAGTAAGTTGAATTTTAAGGCTTTTTGTGGTATTATAGTTATATGCGATAAGTTAAATCTTATGTTGTAGAAGAAAGGAAGGTTACACTATGGATAGCAACATGCGGGATTTATTTTTGCAAGACCTGTTAAAGCTTATCAGCATCAAGTCTTTTACAGGAGATGAAGAAGGAACCAGCCAGTGCTTTAAGCTTATCGAATCAATCGCAGAGCGATTTGGTTTTGAGACTAAGCGGTGTGCATATGGCATGGTTTTGGAGGTGTTTCCAAAGAACGTAACGGAAACTTGTAAGATTGGAGTTGTCACTCATGTTGACACAGTACCATTTGTCGCCGATGAATGGACCGCCAATCCGCTTGGCGAAATCAGGGATGGCCGAGTATTTGGTAGAGGCGCAATTGATGACAAGCTTGGAGTAATTTCCTCACTGTATGTTTTCAAGGAGCTGGAAGGTCAGATCGAACCATCATGGAAGCTTATCATAGGATCTATGGAAGAAGGCCAGTGGAACGATATGTCAGCATACCAAATTGAAGGCAACAAAATTCCTGAATTTGTGTTTACTATTGATGGAGACGGAATCCAGAACGGTTGTAGAGGAACTCTTAACCTGGAGTTGTCTTTTAGAAGAAAGTACAAATCCAAAAAATCGGTAACAATGTTTGAAACGCCTAACGGTGTGCCGAACACTATTCCGGATCAGGTAGTAACATGTGTTGATGGGAAAGTGAAAGTCGTAACTGGCAAAGCTGCTCACTCTTCTAGACCGGAGCTCGGAGTAAATGCTATTACTCAGGCTTACAAAGCCAATCAAAGAGCAATCGCAAAAGAATACGAAGGCTTCGCAAGACTTATGGACAAATATATCCATGGGGAGTTCGTAGTTGAGCAGTACTTTAGCGAGACTAATCTTAAGACCCTTCAGTTCGTTCCTGGCACAACCTTTTCACCTACCATGTGCAAGTTGGAAAAAGACCATCTGAAAGTTATGCTCAACATCAGACTTTCACCTAAGGTCAACACCAAGGCTCAGGTATACTGTGGTTTCTTTGAAATCTGCCACGAATATGGATGCCAGCTTCATGTCAATGAGCTGACACTTCCTGCATTTATCGAAGCAGAGTCACGGGAAATCCAGCTCATGAGAAACGCATATGAAAAAGTTATGGAAAGGAAGATTTCACCTCTTGTGGCGCTTGGTACAGGATACAATGCAGCATTTCCAAATGCCGCAATCTTTGGGCCGAGATTTGCTGATGCAGATGAGAAAGATCAGGACCTTTGCCACTGCAAAGACGAAAATCGAAGAATCGAGGACATAGAAAAGTTCTACGAGATGCTAAAAGTTTATCTTGAAGAATCTCTTTCTGTGGACTAAGAGTAACCAAGAAAAACAGTCAGGAGAAATGTCTCCAGACTCCCGGCAGCGCGTTTGCTGCCGGGTTATTTTTTTGCCCTAAAAAATGTAATAATAGATTTATTGAAAACATATATATGTTATTGGTAAAATTAAAATATAAATTTAAAAAGGGAGAAAAAAGATGATTGAAGTAAAAAATATTTCAAAATCTTTTGGTGACAAGTTGGTTTTAAACAACATAAGCTGTACCTTTGAACCAGGTAAAATATATGGAATCATAGGTATTAATGGAGTTGGAAAATCAACACTTCTTAGAATCATAAATGGTATTTATGATCAAAACCAAGGACAAGTATTATTAGATGGCAAAGTCATTAAAGATAATGCTGAAGTTAAAGAAAATATTTGCTTTGTTTCAGATGATGCTTATTTCTTTAAAGGTTATACATTAGATGATATGGCTAGCTTTTATAATGATATGTATGAAAACTTTAGTGAGAAAAACTTTAAATATTTTGCAGAAACATTAAACTTGGATACTCATCAAAAGATGTCAAATTTTTCAAAAGGAATGAAAAGACAAAGTAGTTTAATACTATGTTTAGCAACAAATGCTAAATACATGTTCTTTGATGAAACTTTTGATGGATTAGACCCCTTAAGTAGAAACAAAATGAAAAATCATTTAATGGAATATGCCAGAAATGGTAATGCAATAATTATGACTAGCCATAACATGAAAGAATTAGAAGATATATGTGATTCTATTGCTGTCTTAGAACAAGGGAAAATGCTAGTAGAAGGAGAATTTGAACAAAAGCTTAATAAAGTGTTCAAACTTCAAATAGTTGAAAATGAAGAGATTAGTAAAGAAACATTAGGATTCCTTGAGCTATTAGACTATAAAAAAGAAGGTAAAGTTATAACTATTGTTACTAATGGCGAAAAAGAAGATGTTATAAGTAGGGTTAAAAAACTAGCACCTCTTTTAGTAGAAGAGATTCCTCTAACATTAGAAGAAATGTTCATCTATGAAAAGGAGGGTAATAAATAATGGAAAAAGTAAAAAGTAAATTAAAAAATTATATTAATTTCAATTATATCTTCCAAAATATAAAGCAATCTAAAGGCATATTTTTACTAATAATTATTATATTTCCTTTATTGAATCTTCTTATAAATATTAATGGCAACCAAACTGATATAGGAGAAATACTAACTAGCATTTTTTCTGTTGGTGGAATTTTAAGACTTATTATTCCAATGGTCATATCTTTAGAATTATTTGATTATGTTTTTAAAAGAAAAAAAGTAGATTTAATAGCATCTATGCCAATAAATAAGAAAACAATTTTTATTAGTAATACTGTAGCAGGTATTCTTATGCTTATGTTATTAAACCTGCTTATTTTAACTACAACTATATTACCTGCGGTATTTAGTACAGGAACAACTATTATTGTGGAAAGAATAATAGATAATGTTTTATTATTATTCCTTTCACAATTAGTAATATTTACTTTAACTAATATAGCAATTGCACTTACCGGAAAAGTTAGAGGAGTATTAGTTTTATTAATTGTATTCATATTTATGATTCCAATTTACTTAAATATATTCCAAATAGTATTTTTACAAAAAAATTATCTAATGGTAGATGGAATTAGTTATTCTGTTGAAGGAGAAAAAGACATACTTCCTAATCCTTTGGGAATATATAATATGTTCAATACTAGATTAAATTGGGGAATAGGAATAAAAAATATTATTTATATAATAGGCTTTATTATACTTGGAGCATTTTTATTTAAGAGAAAAAAACTAGAATATAGTGAAGAACTATTTAAAAATGACATTATACACGAATTGGTAAAAGGTCTTATATTCTTATTACCATTAGCAGCATTTTTTGGATCTTTTGAAATAAGTGAATGGGAATTAACAGCTTTTCTAACATTAATGGTTGTAACAATTGGCCTATTTATTCTTTATGATTTGGTGACAGGAAAAAAAGTTGAAAAATCAGTAACAATAATTAGTCTTGCTGTCTTGATAGCAGTTTCAGCTTTAGTTGGAAATGCGTTTCATGAAATAGACATAAATCATGAAAAAAGCATAAGTAGATCAGACATAAAAGAAGTTGGAGTGGACTTGATTGTTATGCCTAACTATAATTCATATTCTAATATACCAATAGGAACTTATGATGTTGATTACTATTATTATAATAGACATAGAAGAACAATTTTTAGTGTAATAGATAATATGTCTGATTCTTTTGATAAATCAGAATACATATTCACAAAAGACAAAGAGATTCAAGAAAGATTATTAAATATACTTGAAAGAGGTCCGGAAAGCAAAAATAAATCTAATAATAGTAATAGTAATAAAAATAAGAATAGTACAAATAATTATTCAACTAATTATTATCTAGAAGAGGAGGAAACCAATAACTATAACATTGAAGTTGCAATTAAAACAAAAGGCGGAACATATGCAGTAAAATCATTTATTATAGACAAAAAACAATATAAGGAAATAATAAACTTATTCTCAGAAAAAGATATTAAAAAGAATCTAAGCAACAGATTTAAACCAAGTAGAGAATATGTTTCATATAACGGAGAAAGTTATTATGATCCGCATAACTTAACAACTAAGGAAATTTCAGAAGAGGTAAAAACAAAAATAAAAGATGCTATAAATACAATGGATCTAGAAGAACTAAATTCAATGTTATCTAGAAGAATATACTATAGTAAACATAATGACTCAGATTATTATTTGCTAGAAATATACAAAAATGGTGTAACAAGGACATATTATGTATTAAAAGAGTCGGTTAGATAAATAAAAACAAAATGAAAAAAGCGGCAGAGTGAATAAAGAATTCACTTGCCGCTCTTTTGCCTTAAAAGGCGAAATTGTTAAGCAGTCCCTTCGAGTCTCAATTGCTCAGCCCTCCATGCAAGCAGTTCTTCCCACTTGTCCATCTCGAGAAGTGGCACATCATAGTGGATGAAAGGCACATGTAAGTATTGATCGGGCACGAAGCGTTTGCTCTCAAGCATCGTCCGAACTACCCGACATGCGGGAATCGCATACATGATTTCCTCTTCATCAACAAAAGCGATGATGCCATACAATTCTCTGTAGCAGTGGTGAACTTCCTCTAAATCCAAGGTGGGGTCGAACGTGTTAGTTCTTTCCTCGGGATAGAGTTCATCAAGACAAATGTAGGTTGCAATTGGCTTGTCGATGGAAATGGAACTAGCCTTGAGTCCTTCCAAAGTAGTAAAATCAAAATTCATACAATCTCTCTAACCTCCATTTCTAATTGTAGAGATGCCTTGCCAAAAGTTGCCAAAACTAATGGATTAAATAACTTAAGGCAAAGATTATTATACCACAAAAAGGCCTAAATTTCAAGAAGAACAAGGGATAGCACTTGGAGAAACGTCAAAAATATGGTATAATATATATAGCGTTCGGTTGTATGAAGATACAGACGCTTATGTATCTATTGGTGCTATTCTATTGAAGGGAGGCAAGATGAGCAGTGGGTATAAGAAGTTCATATATCGAATCGGACTTTTTTGCTTTGCCTGCGGCATAGCAAATCTCTGGCTCGCAATGTATGGACCTTCAGAGCACACAGATCAGATGATAGCTGGCGTTATGGGCATCGTCCTTATCGTTTTCGCAGTCTGTTTTGTGTACTTTGAACTCAAGTAGCATCTACAAGATCTTTTAGGTTAAAGGAAAAGGAGATGAACAAAGAGTTCAAGAGGGACACTATTCTGTTTGGGACGTTTGGCATTGTCACTGGCATTGTCTACATCCTGATCGGAGTATTTATGTACCCTAGAATTGAGGACCAGGAGGTGATTACTGTAATGGGCATCGTGCTCGTTCTTTTCGCCATCTGGTACTTGTACGACCAACTTATCTAGTATCTGCCCAGCACTATTTCGAACGAAAGAAAGGGGAGCAGGCCTTCGGGCCTGCTTCTCTTTTAATTGACAAACAAGTAAACATAATGTTATAATAATATTGTGCTTGAAAAAAGCACGAAACATAATAAATATAAAAAATCTAAGATAGAGAGAAGTAACTATTTTATAAACTCTAGCGAGCTGGGAAAGGTGGAAGCCAGCAGTCAATGTAAAATAGCAAATAGAACTCAGGAGTGATTATAGGAAAATAAGAAGTATTATAATCCGGCCCGTCACCGTTAAAAGATAAGATGAGTGATTTATATAATTTAAAATATATAAATAATTAGAGTGGTATCGTGTGGCAAGCATCTCTTTATAATCTTAGGGAGCTTGTTTTTTGTTTTAAGAATAAACTTAAAATGAAATTTATTTGAAATTTCTTAGCACAGGGGAAAGTTAAATAAAACACGAATGAAGAATTTTAATCAATTCTAAAAACGTAAAGTCGATAGCACAAATATTTTATTTATCAATTTTAAATTTTTATAAATAAACAGAAGTGGAACCACGCTTCAAAAAAGCGTCTCTGTATTATGCAGAGACGCTTTTTTTATTGATAAAAAAGAAACTGGTAAAAGGAGGAAAGAAAGACATGAAATTTAAGGTAGAACAAGAGGTTTTTGAAAAATTTGAACCTTTAAAGGTAGGAATTGTACTATGTAAAGGCGTTGATAATAAAGTACAAAACAGTGAAATTTCAAAAATGTTTACAAAAGAAAAAGAAGATGTATTAAAAAGATTTGAAGGAATAGAGCTTGCAGAATATCCTATCTTTAAAAGATGGAGACAAATATATAAAAGCTTTGGTGAAAAGAAAAATAGATGTTCAGTAGAAGCTTTAATTAGAAGAACTATAAATGGAAAAGAGATACCAGAAATTAATCCGTTAGTAGATATTTATAATACAGCATCAATTAAATTTGAACTTCCATGTGGAGGCGAAGATTTAATAAAAGTAAATGATGATATAGTATTAGCAGAAGCTGATGGCACTGAAGAGTTTTTACCACTTGGTGAAGAAGAAACAATTAATCCAGAAGTAGGAGAAATAGTATATAAATCAGGAAACACTATTCTTTGCGGTAAGTTTAATTATAGAGAATCAGATATAACTAAATTAACACCTGATACTAAAGATGCAGTTTTAGTTGTAGAATCAAGCTTGCCTGAAGATGATAAAAAACTAGAAGAGATGTTAACATATTTAGCACAAAATGTGGAAAAGTATCTAGGCGCTAGTTGCAAGATGTGTATTCTAGATAAAGAAAACAACGAAAAAGAAATATAAAAAAATGAAACTGGTAAAAGGAGGAAAAAGAAAAATAATGGAACTTTGGAAAGGAAGATTTGAAAAAGAAATAGATCCGATTACAAATGACTTTAATCAATCTATAAGAGTAGATAAAAGAATGTATAAGCAAGATATATTAGGTTCTATTGCACATAGTAAAATGTTAGGTGACCAAAATATAATTCCAATAGAAGATTCTAAAAAAATCCAAGAAGAACTAAAAAAGATTTTAGAAGATATAGAAAATGGAACTCTTTTGATAGATGAAAATGCTGAAGATATTCATACATTTATTGAAGGAGAATTAACAAAAAGAATAGGAACAGCAGGAAAGAAACTTCATACAGCAAGAAGTAGAAATGATCAAGTAGCATTAGACATAAGAATGTATCTTAAAGATGAGATAAAATACATAATTGAATATATAAAAAGTTTAATAGTTGTAATCGATAAAATATCAAATGAAAATAAAGAAACGGTTATGCCTGGATATACTCATCTTCAACGAGCACAACCTGTAACTTTTGGATATTATATGCAAAGTTATAAGCAAATGCTTATAAGAGATATAAAAAGATTAGAAGTAACTTTTGAAGAAGTAAATGTTTGTCCACTTGGAAGTTGTGCGTTAGCAGGAACAACTTATAATATTAATAGAAATCTAGTAGCATTAGAACTTGGATTTGTAGATAGCGAAGGTAATCCTAAAATAACACAAAACACATTAGATGCAGTATCAGATAGAGACTTTGTAATTGATTTAGAAGAAAATATAGCAGTTATAATGATGCATTTATCTAGACTTTCTGAAGAAATAATTCTATGGTCTTCTTGGGAATTTAAATTTATTGAATTAGATGATAGTTTTTCTACAGGATCGTCTATTATGCCGCAAAAAAAGAATCCTGATATAACAGAACTAATTAGAGGAAAAACTGGTAGAACCTACGGAAATCTAGTACAAGGATTAACTATGATGAAGGGCTTACCTTTAGCATATAATAAAGATATGCAAGAAGATAAAGAAGCAGTTTTTGATTCTATAGATAATGTAAAAGCATGTCTAAAAACAATAACACCTATGCTAGATACTATGCAAGTTCTAAAAGAAAATATGGAAAAAGCAGCTAAGAAAGGATTTATAAATGCAACAGATGTAGCAGATTATTTAAC
>OCVV011016572.1_pt1 | contig 12244 bp, 12 predicted proteins | sample 1539721 | NCBI WGS metagenome assembly OCVV01 (sample SAMN02144230, study PRJEB22623) | gut metagenome | biome: sheep rumen | host: Ovis aries | place: New Zealand | reverse complement strand
TATTTGGTATAATTGGTATATGTATCTTTTATACCCCTTTGATAATAATCAATTGCTTTAGCTACCTCAGCATTCGTATAATAAAATAATTCCTGTTCTTCCTCTGTTAATTCATATTGCGATACAAATCTTACCATTCTCATTTGTGGTAAAGAAAGCGCTAAAAAAATTATTTCATCTCTTGTTAAATATTTAACCACCTCTATATCAGAACATACAAATAAATCATCATAGCCATTATGTATATCTTCGCGAATTAGGATTTCACCGCTACCTATTACCTGCGCTATTGGGCAATTTTTTAAATTAGAATCACAATCACTATATCTTATAGTATCTTCTAAATTATAGGCAAAATGATATCCGTTTCCGTTAAGTCCAAATGAAATTTTGCCATCACAATGATACTTTTTTCCTGTAACAAATACCTTTCCATACATATTTGTACAATTGCAATTAAACGATTTATATCCTTCTATACTAATTAAATTATTATCATTATCATATACTCCCTTAGGATACTTATACACCATAAAATCACCAAATTAATTATAACACATTTTTTTATAAACATTATATTTACACTATTTATAAGTACTTTTCTTAAGTTAAAAAAGTAATTTTTTTAAAAAATAATGTAAAAAGATTCTCTGATTTGAGAATCTTTTATGAACCAGAACTTTTATATTTTTTTAACCCCACTTTAAAAATTAATACTGCAGGAATAATTAATAAACAAGGAATAATTGGATATATTATATAAATATTGTTAGTAGTTCTTCCTGTTAAATATTCTATAGGATAATAATTTAATAATGTAATTGGTATTAAAAAAGTAAATATTCCTCTAACTATTTTATTAAATATTCCCATAGGATACTGACAAACATGTTTTGTTCCATCAGTAAATATATTAATAAATTCTATACCTTGTATCGTGTAAAAAGTTACACTAGCACCTATTATAAATAAACTCATTATAACTATGAATGAACCTAATATCATTGTTAATAACATGAACAATTTTTCTATATTAAAATTATTTAATACTTTAATAGAACTATATATAAATAATACTAATGTACTTAATACTCTAGTTATTTTTTCATAATATATATCACTACCAATAATTTGTAAATATAAATTTCGAGGTCTTATCAAAAGTAGGTCAAAAGATCCATCTACTATTAAATTTGAAAATTTATCAAAACCTCTACCTAAAAGTTGTGCTAAAGAATAGCCTAGCCAAATAATACTAAAATTAAAATATAATTCATATATATTAAATTTATCTAATAAACTAAATTTTGAAAACATTGATTTAAGGACAAATATTTCAACAAATACAGTTAATAACTGGGTTATCATAGTAAAAACAAAAGATACTTTATATTGCATTTTTACTTTTAAATGCATAACCATATAATTAACTAATAAACTCATTATCCACCTTGTATGCACACTTTTTTAAGTGCTACTTTCATTATCATTTGTCCTATAACTATTAATGCAATAATCCATATTAATTGAAGTATTATCAAATTAAAGCATTCACTAACTCCTATATTTCCACTATATACTCTAAATGATAAATCACCTATTAACCTAAATGGCAAATAATTACTAACATCTCTAACAATTTTTGGCATAAGAGGTAAAGGAAATACTGCTCCTGCCAAAATATCCCCTATTAAAAATATAATATCTGATATTCCTTTTCCTTCATTAGTAAAGAATGCTATTGATTGAATAATCATTAATATAGCACTTAATACTAATGAACCTAATATTAAGGTAATAATAAATAATATTAAACTATATATTGATAAAGGTAACTGTAACTTAAATGGTTCTGGTAATAATAAACCTAATATGATAATTGGCAAAAATCTTAATGCTACTGCTGAATATTTTTTAGCAAGACATTTCACATACCACCAATTATATAAATCATATGGTCTACATAGTTCATAAGCTACTGTTCCATTTTTAATTGATTTTAATATTTCATCATCTTTTACTCTTATATATACTAATGTTAAAAAAGATTGATTAAGCCATACATATGTAATTAATTGAGATAGAGTAATATCTACATTATTAGATACATGACTATAAAAAGCTATGAAAACCATGCAGTTTAAAACGCCCCAAAATAATTGTGTAGATATTCCAGCTAAAGCCGCTGTTTTATATTGTAATCCATTAATTACTTGTGTTTTAAAATATTTTAAATATCCTGTCATAGATTATAATCCTCATATAATTTAATGATAATATCATCCATACTTTCGCTTAAAACATTAATATCATTGATTTCACATACTTTTGAGTATTTAGATACTACATCAGAGATAGTCGTCTTCTTCATATCAACATTTAATAAAACATAATTACGTTTTTTCTCAATTACTTTAGTATTAGGAACACTAATAGATCCTTTTAGCTTTGTATATATAATTTCTAATTTTTTATTATTTGAAAATTTATTTTTTATAGATAACAATGATCCATCATATAGCTTTTTTCCATTTCCTATAACAATTATTCTATTAGTAAGTGCTTCTATATCACTCATATCATGACTAGTTAATATAATTGTTACTTTCTTTTTTGTATTTATTTCTTTTATAAATTTCCTAACTTGAACTTTTGAAATTGCATCAAGTCCTATAGTAGGTTCATCAAGAAATAAGATTTTAGGATTATGAAGTAATGATGCGGCTATTTCGCAGCGCATTCTCTGTCCTAGACTGAGTTGTCTCACTGGTGTTTTTAATAAATCACCAATATTTAACATATTAATCAATTCTTTCTTTGTATTAAGATATTCCTCATTTGGAATTTTATATATACTCTTTAATAACTCAAATGAATCTTCAACTGGAATATCCCACCAGAGTTGTGATTTTTGTCCGAATACAACACCTATATTTGCTACAAACTTTTTCCTATCTTCAAAAGGGTTTAAACCATTAATAGATATATATCCACTATCTGGATTTAATATTCCACATAACATTTTAATAGTTGTACTTTTTCCGGCACCGTTAGGTCCAATATATGCAACTATTTCTCCTTCATTAATATCAAAAGAAATGTCAGAAACTGCATTAACTATTTTATAGTCTCTTCTAACTAACGCTTTAATAGCGCTAAATAAACCAGAATCTCTTTCTAATATTTTAAAGGATTTATTTAAGTTTTTTACTGTGATAAAACTCATATACTTCCTCCTAATCTAGACACCTAATTAATATATTTGTTATAACGCAACATGCAAAAATTATTTTATTTACTTTTTTTTAAATACTGAATACATTCTTCATACATTTTTCCATGAGATTTTTTAAACATATTGTTTTTTATCATATTTTCTATTTCGTTTGTTGGGAAATATTTAGCATCTTCTACTTCTTCCTCTTGAAGAGTAAGTGAATTAACATCAATATCAGCTTTAAGATAATATAAATCTACAAAGCAATCTGAAGCTTTAATTGTTTTAAATAAAACAATTTTATCTTTATATAGTGAAATATCTATTCCTAATTCTTCATTAACTTCAGTAATAATTCCATCAAAACTTGATTCACCCATTTTAGGATGTCCTCCAGTAGATGCCCATTCACCACCTTTTATTTTCGAACGTTTTTGCATTAAAAACATTCCATTACTATTTTGAATAAAAATAACAACAACTAAATAGTATAAATCTTGAGGTGGATGTTCACCAGCATAAATATATTTCCCAGTTAAATTTCTTTCACTATCATATAAATCTCGTTTTTCCACATTATCCCATCCCTTCTTTATAACGCAAAAAACCACATTTACATGTAGCGCCATACAACAAATATTCAATTTAAATGTCATTCACTATACGCATGACAACTCAAATATAACACAAAAAACTACATTTTTTTCATGCAGTATGTATAAAAATATATTAAGTTGTGCAAAACGTCATAAATTTTATATCATAAATTTTTAAAAATTGCAACAATTATTTTTAAGGTTACAAACTATTTCCCAAATTCAACTTCTGGGAAATAATAAAAAACTAAAAAGAATAGCATTTAAACTATCCTTTGTTTGCATTTATATAATTGCATGCCATTACCGCAGCTTGTGCTCCATCACTAACTGCCGTTGTTAATTGTCTTAAGTTCTTTTCTCTGATATCTCCGGCAACAAAAACACCAGTTAAATTTGTTTTAGTATCTTCACCAGATATTACATATCCTTTTTCATTAGTATTAATGTTTATTAATAAATTTCCTGTTTCTGGAACTTGTCCAACAGCAATAAATAATGCAGAAACTTTCAGGTTCTTAATATTTCCCAAGTTATCTTTAATATCAATATCCTCTAAACAATTGTCCCCATTTAATTTAATTACATTGCTATTTAATAAAAATTCTACATTATCTTTTTCATTTAATATTTCAACTTGTTTTTCATTTCCTCTAAATTCATTTCTTCTATGTATTAAGTATACTTTTTCGCATATTTGAGATAAATATTCTGCTTCCCCTAAGGCAGCATCTCCACCACCAACTACTGCTACAGTTTTATTTTTAAAAAACATTCCATCGCATGTAGCACAATAAGAAACTCCTTTTCCAGTTAATTCTTCTTCTCGTTCTATTCCGAGTTTTCTTTTATCAGCACCTGTTGCTATTATAATAGCATAACATTCATATGTATTATCTTTTGTAATAACTTTTTTTATTTTAGAATCTGTTTCTATATTAATTACTTTCTCAAATTTTACTTCAGCGCCTAACTCTATTGTTTGATTATACAAACTAGTAGCAAATTCTACACCACTAATGTGTGGCATTGCTGGATAATTATCTATTCTAGATGTAGTAATAATTTGTCCACCATATGTTTTAGCTTCTAAAACTAATACTTTTTTATTAGCTCTTGTAGCATATATTGCAGCAGTAAGCCCGGCGGGACCTGCTCCTATTATAATTATATCGTACATAAAACACCTATTTTACCAGTTCTAATATTTCATCCTTAGATTTTAAGCCAACAGATCTATTTATTTCTTTTCCATCTTTGAACAGAATAACACATGGAATGCTCATAATACCATAGTTACGTGCTAAATCTTCTTCTTCATCAACATTTACTTTATAAACATTATGTGTTGTAGAAATAGTATCCATAATTGGGCTTAGCATTTTACATGGCCCGCACCAATCTGCATAAAAATCAACAAATACTAATTCTTTACTATTTAAAACTAATTCATTAAATTCTTTCTCATTAATTTTTTTACTCATTTTCATCATCCTCCAAATTATTAATTAAACTATATAATATTTTGTATAATAATTGTGCTTCTTCAACAGACAAATTAATACATTTTCCAACTTTTTCTGGAATTGTTATAGCAGAATTTCTTAATTTTATTCCTTTTTCTGTTATTGTGATAATTACATTTCGTTCATCATTTATATCTCTATTTCTTTTTACGTAACCTTTTGATTCTAACTTTTTTAATAATGGTGTCATAGTACCTGAGTCTAAAAATAATTTTTTTCCTAATTGTTTGACTGTTAATTGTTTTTCATCCCATAAAATCATCATTGTTATGTATTGAGTATATGTTAAATCTAATTCATCTAAAAATGGTTTATATTTTTTTACAATTTCTTTGGAACACACATATAAAGGAAAACATAACTGATTTTCTATTTTCAATTTATCATATTTCATTTTAAATATACTTATTTATTTCCTTTTCTATATCATCAAAATTTATAATTGGTTCAAATCTATTTACAACATTTCCTTCTCTATCAATAAGAAATTTAGTAAAATTCCATCTAACACCATTTGGATCCTTACTTGTTCTACTAAGCTTTTCTAGTGATTTCATAGTAACAACATTTTTTAATCCTTTAGGAGTCTTATATGGTTGTTCGCTACAAATGTATTTAAATAATTCAGATGCATTTTCACCATTCACTTCAATTTTTTTAAACCTAGGAAATGTAGTATCATATCTTGACGTACAAAATGTATTTATTTCTTCGTCAGTTCCTGGTGCTTGATGTCCAAATTGATCACATGGAAAATCTAATATTTCAAATCCGTTATTATTATATTTTCTATATATATTTTCTAATTGTTCGTATTGTGGAGTAAATCCACATCCTGTAGCAGTATTTACAATTAGTAAAACTTTACCTTTATAGTCACCTAGTGAAACATCATTATCTTTTTTATCCTTTACAATTATATCATATATATTCATTATATTTCTCCTTTTTAATTGTATGCAATTTAATTATATATAATTTATTATTTTTTGTCAATAAAAAAATAGTAAATGTTTTACTACCTTTAATTTATAAACTTATAGTATTCACTTACAAGCGTTCTATAGCCTAATTTTTTTAAATCATTATATCTTATATTATAATTTTTTTTACAATGTTTACCAGTATATATGTATCTTAACTCCTGTTGCATATATTTATCTATTTCTTTTAAACTTTCAGAAGTATTTATACTAGGAAAATACCATAAAGACCATGTCAATTCATTTGTATTATTGTAAGAAAAAAATTTATTATTAAACTTTCTAATCATAACAGATAATGCCTTGTAATTATCTACTTGTTTTTTTAATTTCCATCTATATATTTTCTTTGCAGCTCTCTTTATTTTACCTTTGATCTTATTTTTAGAAACACTTGATATATCTATTTTATTATTACAATAACTAAATCCCAGAAAATCCCATTTATCATTTGGATTAATATATAATCTCTTATCTTCATTTATAGATAATTTATTATCATTTAAATATTTATCTAATATATTTATATAATAATTCATTTTATCCTTATCAGTAAAAAAAACTATATCATCAGAATACCTTAAATAAAATATATTTTCTCTTTTAAAATATTCATCCAAATCTAATAAATAAATATTTGCCAAAAAAGATGATATAGGTATTCCTGCCATAATACCTTTTTCTTCACTAATTATTTCATTATTAAATAACACTTGCTTATTTAATAGCAAATTACTAATAAAACTATACAATCTATTGTCATCATAAAGAAAAAGTTTTAACTTATCTAGCAATAATGTTACATCTACGCTATTAAAATAATTACTTATATCTATTTTATATCCATACATACTAGATATTTTTTTATTATCAATTATTTTTTTATTAGCATCCTTTACTGTAACTTTTCTTCTAAAAGAAAAACAATTATCACTATATTTATTATCATATCTTTTAGTAAATAAATATGTAATAATTTTTAATATATAATTTTCATCTTCATTATACGTATATATTACTCTTTTTTTAGAACTACTAATTTTATTTACTAACCTTTTTTTTGGAATAGAAAAATTATAACTATTATTCTTTATTCCTTGCGCTATAGATAAATATTTTTTTTCTTTAATATATTTTTCTAATTCAAATATTTCATTCTCAAATGTTGATACCTGTTCTTTTTTATAATTTAAATATTCTAACCATATATCATCATTATCTAACATTTCTATTATAGAATTCATTTTATCACCTAAATAAAAAAACAAGAGAGAACTAATTGAAATTGATTTATCAATACAGAACTGAACTAATAAAAGTTACTTGCAAAACTATATTATTATTAGCTTCATCCCATCGCAAGTGTATAAATACATCTCTCTTGCTTTATAGATTATATATGAATATTAAATTATTGTCAATTATCTTACAATAATATCATCTCTACCTGCTCCAGTACCAATAAACTTAACTGGAGTCTCTGTTATTTCTTCTATTCTTTTAATATATTTTTGTGCATTAACTGGCAATTCTTCAAAAGATTTACAATGAGAAATGTCACCAAAATTGCCATCAAATTCCTCATATATTGGTTTAGCATTAGTTAAAAAGTCCATATTTGCTCTAAAATACTCTACTCTTTCACCATTATATTCATATGCAACACACAATTTAATTTTATCTAGCTTTCCTATTGTATCAACATGATTAATTGCTATACCTGTTATTCCGTTTAACATAACAGCATAATTTAGCGCTACTAAATCTAACCATCCACATCTTCTAGGTCTTTTTGTAGTAGTACCATATTCATGACCTAACTCTCTAATTTTATCTCCTACTTCATCAATTAATTCAGTAACATATGGTCCCTCTCCTACTCTTGATGAATATGCTTTAATAACACCATACACTTCATTAATATATTTAGAACCAATTCCACTACCAGTAGAAACTCCACCTATTGTTGGATTACTAGATGTAACGAAAGGATAACTACCAAAATCTATATCTAACAATGTAGCTTGTGCACCCTCACACAAAATATTTTCATTATTCTTTATTGCTTTATGCAGCATTGTAATTGTATCACATACATATGGTCTTAATATTTTAGCATACTCACAATATTCAGAATATACCTTATCAAAATCTATTTCATCATAACCATATGCTTTTAATATAACATTTTTATTATTTATATTAGTTCTTAATTTTTCTTCAAAACAATCTGATATAAGATCCTCCATACGAATTCCGCATCTTTCATACTTATCACAATAAGCAGGGCCAATTCCACGTTTAGTAGTACCTATTTTATTACCACCACGTATGTTTTCTAATAAACCATCTAATTCAATATGATAAGGTAATATTACATGTGCTTTATCACTAATATACAAATTATCAACTGCATAACCATTTTCTTTTAAATTATTTATTTCTTCAATCAATACCTTTGGGTCTATAACAACACCATTACCTAATATTGCTTTTACATCTCTATTCAAAATTCCTGATGGAATCAAATGAAAAGCAAATTTTTTACCATCTACTTCTATTGTATGTCCAGCATTATTCCCACCTGAAAATCTAACGGCGTATTTAGCATCTTTAGATAAATAATCTATTATCTTACCTTTTCCTTCATCGCCATAAAAGGCACCTAAAACTACATTTACATTTCTCATCTTATCACTCCCATATTTATTATACAATAGTTAAATTTTTACAAGCAATAGTTATATTTAAAATTTAATTATCTTTTCCCAACTCAAATATGGTTTACCAAAATGTCCATAATTTGTTGTACTTCTATATATAGGTTTTCTTAAATCTAAATAGTCTATTATACCCTTTGGAGTCAAATCAAAAGTATTAATAATTTTATTTATTATTTCTTCTTCTGCTATTTTATTAGTACCAAATGTGTCAATATATATTGAAACAGGTTTTGCTACCCCAATAGCATAGCTCAATTGTATTTCACACTTATCTGCATAATTGTTTGCTACAACATTTTTTGCTATAAATCTTGCCATATATGAAGCAGATCTATCAACCTTGGTAGCATCTTTTCCAGAGAATGCTCCTCCACCATGATGAGCATAGCCTCCATATGTATCTACTATAGTCTTTCTACCAGTTAATCCACTGTCCCCTAAAGGTCCACCTATTACAAATCTTCCTGTTGGATTTATAAAATATTTTGTATCTTTGTCTAATAATTCCTTAGGAAGCACTTCATTAATAACATATTGTTTTATATCACTACTTAATGTATTCAAATCAATACCATCTTTATGTTGTATAGAAATGACTATGGTATCTATTCTTTTTATGTTATCGTCTTCATATTCTACTGTAACTTGAGTCTTTCCATCAGCACCAATATAATCAATTATTTTCTTTTTACGTACTTCCGTTAGTCTTTTTGATAATAAATGAGCAAATGATATAGCATATGGCATATACTCAGAAGTATCACGACATGCATATCCAAACATAATACCTTGATCTCCTGCACCCTCACTAACTATTTTTCCATTTTTTTCTTCTAATGACTTATCAACACCAATTTTTATATCTGGTGACTGTTTAGATATATTAATTATTACTTTACAAGTTTCATAATTAATATCTGTATTTTTAAAATAACCAATATCTTTTATAGCATTTCTAACAATACTTTCTATATCTAATTCAACATTAGATGTTAACTCTCCTGTTACAAATATAGTATCCTTTCCTGCAACAGTCTCAATAGCAACTCTTGAATTACTATCATGTTTTAAATATTCATCTAATATACTATCAGATATATAATCACATAATTTATCTGGATGTCCCTCAGTAACACTTTCAGATGTAAATAATCTTTTCATATTTTATCCTTCTTTCTAAATATACGTTATCTAAAAAGAAAACCTTTATACAATAGTACAAAGGTTTCAAACACTAATTATCAACCAAAGTACACATATACTTTGTCGGTATTAGCACCTTCCTCATTAGAGGGGTTGCTGTGGAGTCATAGAGCCGATTCTCTCGTCCACTCTTGATAACATATATTGAACTAATTATAATCATTATTATTTATTTTGTCAACATGTTTTTAACTTTATTAATTTCAACATGCTATATTAACACATAATTAGGATTTTACATTAACTACAATTTAATTAATGAATGTAAATTTTATTTACATTTTTTTAATTATATTACCTTTATCAAATATATAATAAGGCTTTTCATTAATAACTTGTATACTCTTTTCAGTAACTACAATTGTATCCTCTTCTGGAATTGCATATACAGGTTTTATCTTAGATAATTCAAGTAAATATTTTGTACTTATATTTGTTCTTTCAATATCTCTATTTGTATAATGACATAACAAAGAATATCCTTTTAACATATTAAAACCTATATTGTCTTTTAAACCTACCTCATTCTTATCATCTGTATTACACGAATCTAAATCTCTGCCAAATATAATCGCACCAGCACTACCGCCATTTAAAATTAAATACATATTATCACTCTTTCCAGTACTTTATATAATTAGTATACTCTATAATTTTAAGCATTCCAATAATCAATATTTACAGATTTACATATTATATATATTATTTTTCAATAAGATTACTTTTTATATAACAAAAAAAGCATCGAACGATGCTTAATATTCTAAATGGTCGGAAAGACAGGATTTGAACCTGCAACCCTCTGGTCCCAAACCAGATGCTCTGCCAAGTTGAGCCACTTTCCGATAAATAAATGGTGCGCCCAAGAGGAGTCGAACCCCTAACCTTTTGATCCGTAGTCAAACGCTCTATCCAATTGAGCTATGAGCGCAATTGCTTTCTCAATACAGAATTGATTATAGCACATTCCATTTATTTTTGCAAGTCTTTTTTATTTATTTACATTATTTATAAATAATTCAATATCATTAGTATTATTATTACTATCTTCTTTAGCTGCAGCAACTATCTTATTCGTTTCTTCTAAAATATTATAATTAATATCATTTTGATTATTTGATATTATAAATGCTATTACATCAGTATCAGCTAATGTAGTATATGCTACTAAATAGTTATTATTCTTTGAATCAGTCACTTCATATACAACATATTCTTTCGTATTAACAACTTTTGTTCCATAAGATTTAACAATGTAACCAGAATTAGTTAATAATTTTTTATAAGTATCTTTTGAATATTTTATAGATGAATATTTTGTATCACTATTTATTTTCGTATTTATAGTAGTATCATTTGTTTTTATAACTAAACTATCACTTACTAAGCTAAATTCACTATTATCTAATAACTTTATTTGATATCCATTAAATAGTACTACATCTGTAGGATTTGTAACATTATTACTTACATTTTTTAATTTATCTATTTCACTTTGTAACTTTATATTTTCATTATCAATTTTACTTAATTCATTTTTGTCATTAAATACTGTATACAGTAAATACCCTATAGCGCATAATGCAAATATCAAGATAATTATAAGAAAAGTAACTCCACTATGTCTTTTTTTCTTTGGTAATTCCTCATCATTTGATATTTCTTCTTTTAATTCAGTTTTCTCTTCTTCCTTAATTAATTCTACATCTGGTTTAATAATTTCTTCTTTTTCAGATTCAATAGTTTCAACAATCTCTTCTTTTGGTTCTTCTTCAGATGTACTAACAATTATTTCTTTTTTCTCTTCAAGCTTACTATCATTAGTTGTTTCATTTTGTTCAGCTTTAATATCGCTTGTTTCTTCGTTTTGTTCAATTATTTTATCTAAAGGATTAGCTTTCTCTACTGTTTCGTTTTGTTCTTTTTCAGATTCTAGATTATTTACTCCAGAATTATCTGTACTAGTTGGTTCTTCTTTTTCAATTTCAACTTCTTC
>OCVV011084844.1_pt1 | contig 12249 bp, 12 predicted proteins | sample 1539721 | NCBI WGS metagenome assembly OCVV01 (sample SAMN02144230, study PRJEB22623) | gut metagenome | biome: sheep rumen | host: Ovis aries | place: New Zealand | reverse complement strand
GTCTCCTTTTCTTCATACACAATCTTCAGTCCACGTTCATAGAAATCTTGAAAGACTAGTGCCTCTGTAATAGCAATCTTACTGAAACAACGCTCTATCTTTTCCATGCTATAGAGAGCCAGGAGATAGAAGTGGTCCAGTGTCTTGAATCTGTAGTTGATCAACTGTACCAGTATACTATCGATAGCGTTATAATATACGTATCTCGGATAGTCCGTGTTATAAAGATCTTGTAATGTACCCTGATAATCGATCTTGTTGATACCCATCGATTCGTGTGCTATATAATCTAGTTTGTACGAATCTTTTATCGGTATCACAACAGCATCTTCATCTCTCACGATAGCTAACATGTCGACGATAAACGTATGATCAGGCATCGGAAGTGTGATCTGGTCACCGTACTCAGTAGTATAACGTTTCTGTGTGAGATGACCGGTACACGATGCATTTTTCAGGTTCACGTTCGGAAAATAGTTCTTGATACGGTTAACAATATATCTCCAGTCGAAAAAGATACAGTTCCAACCAGAAAGAATAGGAGCCTTGGCAACTATGTACTTCAAAAAGAAGTTCAACATGTCTTCTTCCGTTTCGAACTTGATATACTTAAACTCTGGTGTTTTCAGATTCAGTGTCTTATAGAACTCGGTTCGATCTAAATATCCGTGAAACTGTTCATCTACCCACTGATTCTCCTGTTCGTTCAACTCACGAGTTGAAAGCACGATACAGTTCATCTCAGGTGACACGACTGAGATCGTCGTTATCGGAAACTTACCTTCTTCAGGATTCGGAAACTCATCATCATCAGGTATGTAAGTCTCAATATCGAACGTGTAGACCTTCGGAAAAACTTTACCGTTAATCAGTTTCTGATATTCCGGATTCATTTCCTTGAAATATCGTTTAATATCAAATTTACACGGTTTCTCAGTCCACTTAACGTCACAATTCGCACCGTCCCAGGTCTGGAACGGTCCAGTAGGTGTCTTGTAGTACGTCTTGAAACGGTTGACGTTGAACTGGAGCAACTTTTTTGCTCCCTTGTCATCGATGTAAGAAAGATCGAGACTACGAGTACGATCATTATAGTTATAATCTAGTATCATATGTTAAATATATAGGTAGATATTATTTACTTTAGAGAAAAGAATACAAATCTGTACTTTATACTTATTATTGATAAAGATGAAGTACACTAATATTAACATATTAGATGATAGGAGAAGATTTAAGTATATAATAGAGTATAAAGACGACGTAGAAAACGTATCACGTGACACACTCAGTTATGCTCTAGATGATCTACGTGTAGATTTCTTTCAAGACACTGTCAAGTACGTACGTGTGGACAACTACTGGAAAGAATATGTTGGTAGTACCGTAAATGATTATATACCAGAATATTACAATCTCAGCTCTGTAAACCTCTATTTTCCGAGTAACTCAGTCGAATCATATACTGAGAACTGGTTGTATGCTTTGACCATCAACACCTGGATTCACGGACACACAGTATATCTGGGTACCTACATAATCGACAGGAGAGATGCTATAGCATGTAACCGTCAGAGAGTGTTTCTGAATAGTAGATATTACGAGTACGTAAACGTCAAGTTCATCGACCCGTATTCAATCACTTACTCAGATGACTGGAAAGAGTTTAGACAGCATGTCTGTGGAGAAACAGAACTCAACGGTACTGAACAAAACAACACGGGTTCGATACTTAATTTTACCCTTTATCCGATATACTGGAACGACGAACAGTACTGTAAGCTTGATCCTTATATCGGTGGACAGAATGCAATCAACATGTCCGACAACGTACACGACTACATCAACTGTGAGGTGGACATGAGTCAGTCTCGTACCACACCAGAACAAGTAGTTCATTCACAGATAATCTTCAACAGTGAGTACTACGATGAGACAGGTCCTACGATTGAAAACCTAAAGAGTTACATTCAAGAGACGTACAGTATAGTAGTCAACGACTTGAAAGTGGAGTATGAACTAGCCGTTATCGATGAGGAAAACATCTACAAGACTGTGACCAAAACCGTGGAAGATGTATATTGTGATTTCTCACGAGATGAGTTGAGTTTTGATAGTTGGTCCGGCTGGAAAGAAGGGTTGAAGTTAGTCGTCTCCGCGACCCTGATAGTGGATATGAAAGAGACACTGTTACTTCACTCTAATGCCTTGAACATGACACAAGAAGTGATGAAGTACTTCATCGGAGAGAACCCACTGAACTACGTAAACTTATCATTACTAGATATGAACAATTATACAGTAAACGCAGTAAACAAGATTGAGAAGAAGATAGTACAGATTGAGAAACCGAATGACTACAAGTCTAACCTGATCAAACCTGTTTATTTCCGTGTCAGAGAACTGAGTAGTCTCGTCATCCATCCTGCTGTTACAGAAAACATATGTATCAACCTGGATGCTTATCGTTCACAGGTAGATACGTTCTACATACAGATAGAGGATGCGGTATTCGTAGAACGTGCTCGTACTAATACCGGTGTCATCTTTAAGATTGTAGGAGCTAATTTGAAGAATGAGGTAGGACAGGGGACTTTCTATATACTCAATCAGGACAAGGAATTGGTTACAACAGGTAAATATAGATACGAACAATGATAGATTTTTGTCTCAATCAAACACCAGCTACTATCAATAACGAGATTGATCTTATCAAACAACAGATAGAACTACTGTTTGATACCGATAAGATGGAGGTATTGGGTAGCCCTGAGTTCGGTACTCATTATGAAGAGTTCCTGTACGACCTAGGTATGAGTGCTGAAACGATAGCTGATAAGATATCAGCTGACATGAACACACTCAGTCTTTTTGGTTATGAACACAAGGTGAAGGTTGATCTCTATCAAGGAACTGAGAACGACATCATACTTGTACATATCTATCTCACGAAAGATGACACTTATGAGATGACAATAAAAATATCTTAAGATGAAGATTTTTAAGTTATTAGATACCAGATATGAAAATTTTGTCAATACCGTCAAATCTTATCTTTCTAAGGTATTGACTGACTATAACACTAACTACGGTAACAACACGATCTTCGGACAGTTGATCAACGTGGTTACCTCTGCTATACAGAACTCACAGTTATACATAGAAGACTCACTTGTCGAACAGAACAAGTACACGGCACAGCGTAAGAAGAGTATCTATTCACTAGCACAGTTATCCGGCTATAACCCAAGTCTGGGTAAGGCAGCGGGTGCACAGATCAAGCTGTCATACATACCGAGTAACGTGCAGAAGCTGAATCTAATAATCAACAATCATCAGAAACTGACGTGTACTCAGAACGGTTTGACTTATAACGTGATACTCCCACAGGAAGCTATCGTGGTTAACGTCGATCAGGATAACAGTAGTAAGTACTTATACGTTGTCGAGGGAGACTTCGAGACACAGAGTTTTGTCTCAACTGGTGGACAGCTCTACTCACTCAACGTCGGTTTCTCAGGTGATGCTGATATCGACTACCTCGAGGTAAAGGTAAACAACGAAGTCTGGGAGCGTGTTGACAGTCTATATGACATGTCAGCCAATAGTAAACAGTATTGTGTACGTACTTCTCTAGGTCGTGGGTTCGACTTAGTTTTCGGTAACGAAGAGTTCGGTAAACCACTACAAGCTAATGATACGGTAGACGTAACCTATCTCACACACGACGGTGAGCTGGGTAACATAGACCTGAACGTGGAGACCTATTTCACGTTCAATGATCCGTTACAAGACATATCCGGTGAGACAGTAGATGGTAACAGCATATTCAACGTCACACTAGCATCACACGACTACGCTACCTCGGGTACTAACTCGGAGTCGAAAGATCAGGTACGAGAGATGATCGGATTGAACACTCGTAGTTTAGTCCTCTCGACACCTAACTCGTATAAGAACTTGATCAACAAGTTCTCTTTCTGCGGATACAACAGGACCTGGTCAGAACCAGGTAGTCTGATTGTTAACTCACTGATCATGAGAAACTACAAACAGTTACTTAAAGACGGAAAAGATTATTTTAACTTACATGAAGAAGATTTCCGATTAAGTGAAGTACAAAAAGAATCTATTCAGAACTTCATAAACAGAAGTAATAACCAACTTGCAGGAGTAGTATACAACATCTATGATCCTATCATATGTAAGTATGCTGCTTATGTATATATCAAGCTCAAGTCAGCTAATTATGATCGTTATTATATCAGTAATCAGATAAGAGACCTGGTAGGTGAGTTCTTTGCAGATATCAAGAGTGACATCTTCATACCGAAGTCTGATCTCGTACATCTGATCAAGAGTAAGATAGATGCAATAGATAGTGTTGATATATATTTTCTTAGTGAACGTAACGAGACCGCGATGATTACCAACCAATATGTAGATGAAAAGATCACATATAACGTCGCCAAGGGGACTTACGAGAGAAAGACTGAGACAGTATATCTGTTTGAACAAGAAGATCCGAACCTAGGTCTGGATGCACACGGAAACATATATCTCGAGAACGACATGCAGTTCCCGGTACTCATGGGTGGATGGAGTTATATAAGTAACAATGATAAGAACGATCTCACATATGTTGATGATCCGTTGATTATAGTTTTTGAATAATTACGATATGAAAAGCTTACAAGAATCATTATTAGATGATGATAATAGTGTATTAAGATACGCTAAGGATAAAGTTGAGTACTTAAACCAATTCAAAAAGTTATTTACTGATGATCTTACATGTTTTATAACTCCTGGACTCAACGATGTTAGACGGCTAGATGAACAATCTATTGCTGAGAATTTCTCAAAGCTGTATGATCGTTCTTCAAATCAGTTAAAAGTTGAAAAGCTCAGTCTAGACTTCAACGAGTATCTGATTGACGTGATCAATAACTATAGTGGACCCAAAATTAACGTAAGTCAAGAGATAAGTCTTGGTAGTTTATACAGATCAGGGATTGAGGTAGATCTAGATAATGTCAAACTAGAGAACATCATAAGTAAAAAGTCTACTACAAAAACAGTACTTTTACATAGTTGTACCTTCTCTAAGAATACAATAGATAAACTACCCGATAATTCGTTGATTGACATTGCTTCCGACTGTTTTTATGATCACTTAACTGATACTTTGACAGATAAAGGTAATCACAAATATCAATTTTCGAGTTCATCAGCACAAAAGATACTGAGAGCCCTATTTAATATTTCTAAGATCTTCATAAGATGACGGATAAACTAGTTAAAGAAAACGGGTACTGGATAGTCTATCGTTGTAGTGATACCTGGGGCGAATGTCCAGTATTTAAGACTAAAGATAAGCATCAAGCTGAACTATTATTAAGTAGTATATGATAAGATTCATTGATCTAGATAACGGAATAGTGTATAACGGTAACAGACCGTATATCTTCTGGTTCGACAGAGAACAGAGTACACAGATGATCTATGTCAAGAAAATATGTGTACTGAGCGACGTACAGGAACTACACGTTTCGATACCGAACAACCTCGTGTTTCGGTTTCTTGACATGAGTAGGATCGACGAACTATCAGACCTCGAGATCAATGATTTCACGTACAAAAACATAGAACAGTTATATACTAATAGTTTCATCAGTAGCGGTACGGAATACACCGGACTGTATGTACACATGTTGTACATCACAGCTTGTAGCGAGAACATAGGTGAGTTTCATGAAGAGTTCACTCTCGACAACGAACAGTTTGAGATAGCAGCTGATTTCTACGCCGAGAGAGAAAATCTGAAGATTAATCTTTCTAACTTTGGTGTCGAGATACCTGAATCGATCCAAAACGCTGTGTACGACGCTAACGTACATGAAGAAACCAAGGATAATGTATTACTCAACAGAAAGTATAAAGAGCTGTTACTCAACTACTGGGACATAATAGCAAACGTGGGATCATACAAGTCACTACTCAACTCACTCAAGTGGTTCGAGTACGGAGACTTGGTCAAGCTAGAAGAGATCTGGAAACATGAAGAGTGGGGTATGAACAGGTTCAATCGTGAAGAGTTGAACCTATTACTTACCGAAAAGATGAGATCGACACTAGCTAACTTCTCAAAAACGACACATCTCGGTCTCTATCTCGCACTACAGAAATACCTGACTGTCGACGGAGAGGTACAGTACGAGAAACTAGATGACATCACCGTTACAAGTACTGACGGGTCTGGTTCAGTTACCACGGATAGAAAAATAGAAACTGATATAGATCAAGACCTGTTACTTGATGATGAAGATGTAGATATAGATCAACCCAACTATCAAGGTCTGATAGGTGAGATGACACCTAAGCTGAAGAATAAACTATTTAAGTGGAGTGTAGAAGACTTAAGTCTCAAGATGTATCTACTCGGTAGTTTTTATGAGTCGTATTTTGTACCTATACATCTGGACGTGATTCATTCAACGATAGAGAGTATCGTGTTCACCAATACTATCAAGTGTCTGAATGCACATTACATGGATAGGTTTGACTACATGATCGACGTCGATTCTTTTACCTGTTCGGTTAAAGATAATAGTGTGTATAAGTTATACGACGTTGAAGTACAAGGATATGATGATCCTCGATATCACATTTCAGTTCCTAATAATGATAATATCATCAATACTGACATGGTAAACGTCTACGACCGTGATACACTTGATGATAACTATCCAGAAGATTTCATTTTCGGTGTTACGTACGACAAGGTAGGTAGTATGAAGCACGACGATGAAGATTCAAGTGACGACACAGTCAATAATAGACTCAAGACTTATTACCTGAACAGATATAACGGTATCGGTGTCGTCATTCCTTTTAACTGTATACTACATGTCGAGGAAGACGATTTCGTAAATCAAGAGACTATCTTAGTCACGAACGGTGACATAACCAGGACACTGAACAAACATACACTCTATCCATATGTCCAAGGAAAGATAGAGATCAAGTTTAATCTCTTACTCACGAAAGAGGGTGAGAACACTATCACTCTTTATTTCTCCACTGCAGGAGGAAGAAGTTACATTAAGACACTTCACGTGACCGTGGTCGGTGACACTAGATGTAACATCAAGCTCTACAAAGTTAAGTCAAATAAGGTACTAAAAGGACTGAACGTGAACGACTACAATGATGAACTGAGCAGTAACGGTTACCTAAACGAGTTCATGAAGTATGTCCGTCCTTATAACCTCTACATGTACACACATAACAGGTATGTCGGTGACATCAGTGAGGCCGAACATCCTCTTCCCGAGTTCTATCAGACGTTCATACCTGGAGTCACACAGTGCGGTAAAGACGATGACGGAGTGAAATACAATAGAGTAATCATCTTCGATAGTGAAGCACTTGAACACCTATCTGATACAGAAATAGGTGAGTTACAGTCACTGTTCAACGTTGCAAAGAGAGAGATACGAGATCCTAATACTGAAACAATAATTAAAACATACTATACTCTCGTGAGCAAGAGTTTTGTCAACGACTGGGATGACGATACAAAAAGTAAGATGGATAGTATACAACAATCACTATACGGTTACGTAGTTCGTTCGTCCGACGGTTATTTCTTCCAACACCATCATCTGGTCGAACTAGGTGCTTGTCAAGAGAGCTGTCAACTGGGTGACGACATCAGTTATTATACTGTCACTGATAAAGACACACTGTGTGTGGTACCTGATCTGAAGTACAGTAACGTCACTTATCAGGAAACTGAATGGGTGTTTAGAAACGTATCTACTGCGGTACCGTACGAGATAACGATGCATTCGATCAAGGAACCATTTGTTAATGATAATGTTAAGAGTAAGTTACTTCCAGGATTCTACGACGTGATATTCAGGTATAGGTTAGATAATGGAAAAGAGATGGAAGAGGTACATCTCAAGAGTGCATTCCGAAAAGTATAAAAGAAAAATCTATTCGTTGATTCTTCCGCGAATAGATTTTCTTATTTTTGTATACTCGTCGATAATTTATCGGATGTCCGTACATCTCGATCTCACGCTCTCGATTCTCTTTCCTCACTCTCTTGAGAGCTTCTAACATAGTGTCTTTCTTTTTCATATACTAATAATAAACTATACTTTGTATATGTAAGGTACCCAGCGTCCTTTACTGTTATCATCCAACCCACAACCTGCATAAAAGTTATCTGTCTCGTCCTCTATACCAGCATACAACTGATCAACGTACTCACTAGGTTGATACCTGTTCTTTCTAAGTAACAAGATAAAGACGTAGATTGTGGACACATGATGAACTTTCTTTAGATATTTTGCTACTTCGCTTATCGTGTAACCACTGTCGCAGAAGTCGTCTATCAGTATCACCGGTTTATTGGCTACATCCAGATCTGGTATCCATTCGAAATCTAAGTTCCCGTGCTCCTGCCCGTGATACGAACTCACCTTGATGTTCTTATTAACGATGTTACGCGTTTTGATACAATCGTGTTGTTCCATTCTTTCCATCACATGAGCTGTGAGGTACATACCTCCGTCAAGTAGTGTGATGATCGTCGTGACGTCATTGTATACTAGATCTCTAATATTCCAGAAGATCCTTTCAATAGCTGAAGAGACTACTTCTTCCGGATAGATGATTGAATCTGAGATTTCCTTATTCATGAGTATATATTTTAGTTTATTTGATATATTAAAAAGGAGAGAATCTTTAGTTTTCTCTCCTCTGTATCTCCGCTGAGATTCGAACTCAGGACCCACAGCTTAGAAGACTGTTGCTCTGTCCAACTGAGCTACGGAGACCTCTATCACTGACAACTATCAGGAAAATACAGTAGTGTAATACCGTCTTTGTGTATGTCCACGTCCGGATACCTTTGTTTGAACTTGTTCATTTCGAATCCAGTAGTGAGGAAATGTATGCCGTTTCGTGTCGGTACCTCCATCACAACCTTATCACAACTCTCTCTGTCATCCGAAACAGGGTTTAATGAAGCAATATAATCTCTTATCTCCTCCTTGTCGTACCCCAGGTCATGATCTACGTCAACGAGATACAACTTCTGTGTACCTGCTTGTGAACCTGACTGTCCACAGGCCACGTTGAAGTTTGATGACAGACTCTTCCAGTCTTTATTACCTATCTCTTCTGAGAGTACCCGGATAGCCATCAGTCCCACTTTCTCAGCATCGAGAGTGTTCATCTTGATATAAGCGCGAGCCCTATTCTGTTCACATTTCTCGATGATATGTGGTTTGAACCTCTCCAGCTGATCGGTGTCGAAGACGTAGAAGCTCTCGATCGGTCGTGAGTAACCTTTCATCTCAGGATTCTCTTTCTTACGTTTGATAATCTGAATGAAGTAGAACGACTTCTCGTCGTAGAACTTCATGTGTTGTTTTATGAGTTCAAAGTTATCTATCATGTATTTATATATGAAATAATGAATATTATTTAATGTTATAGTATGATTTTCTAATATCTATTAGTAGTTGGTTAATCAGATGTTGATCGACTGTATCTGGTAGTGTGGTCGAAGATTTGGCCTGTTCCAGTCTTTTCATCAAACTATTTGTCATCTCCAGTATCTGTTCATACTCATATTTATGGTTCTTGATGTCAAGTAGATACTCTCGGTCCTTACGAACGACGTTAAACTCTCCTGTCTCAGCCAGTTCGCATGCCATAGTCAACAGTCTTATACAGTGCATGATGTTCTTTGCATCGTAGTTCTTCATCAGGTTACTTTGATAACGAACAGGGTTACGTTTTTGTTCCCACTCTTTATATTCTTTGTATTGACGACAGTGAGAAGAGTATCCATCTTTGTTATAACTGAGATAACATATTGGAGTGTCACCTTTGATGATAGAATCGAGATGTACGTCGTTTGAGGTACCCGACTCTTTCATGATCCCGTGATACCCTTTCGGTTTTAGATCATCGTAGAGCTGTATCAAATGACCTATATCGTGCTGATGAGTAGGTACTCCGTAGTTGGTTAAGAGGTTAGATAAGAACTGATTTCCGTATCTATGTTCGATACAGTATCTAGTAAACTCTTCTTTTGTCTTGAACTCCATGTGTAGATGCTGTCCCCAGTCGTAATATACACCGTACATCTGATTCATGTTCGGAAGATGGTTCAGTCCACAGTATATCTGTTTCAGTCCTCGTTCTTGTAACCACTTAGCTATCGGTACAGTACCCTGTCCATGGAACGTGTAACAGAAATCTAGTGGTGTCTTTCTCTCGGTTACCGGATTAGTAATCTTTTTATTCAGTCCACGTGCCTTATAGATCTGTGAACGAGCGTAACCTGAGAGCGTGTCTAGTACTTTCTTTGTCAGGAACATGTCACGTACTTTAAACAGTGGTTCTATCAAAGGGTTTTTATATAGTACACAATCCTCGGGGACAAACAACATCTCCAGCATGTTCGGATCACCGACCATCAGTAACCTGATCACTTTCTCTATCTCATAGAGATTGTTGTCATTCTTCTCGTCAGCTACATAATCTACGTCAGATAGACTTAGTAGTTCATCTTGAGTCTTGATGTAGATACTGGTTGTGTCCGTATCAGACTGTTCGGTAGCTAATCCATGAGAGTGACTCCCACGGATACATTGAAATAAGATCTGTTCCTGTTTCATTTTTGCAGTTTATATGTTATGTCGTTTCCTGTTACTCTATATCTTACTCCTTTTACTACGATAGATGCCAGTGATAGACTCGAAAATTTACTTATCTCGTATAATCTCTGGTTAGTAGTGTGATGGTCTAATCCACCGTACTCTTTCTTGTAGGGTCCAACTTTGATATAATCCAGACTGTTTAACCAAGGACCCGACAGTTCTAGTAACTGCTGTACTGAGTCTCGTCCCGAATAGAGTGCTACTTTAAGATCGGTATATTCCTTTCTAATAAACTCTACTAATTCTCGTAGCTCATCGTAGTCATTATCTCCTCCCATGAAGCATACACAGCTTATACCAGGTTTAATTAACCTGGTGAGTGTCTGAGTGGTCAACTCCTCACCTATGTCTTTCCAGAGATGTTTGGAATGACAATCCACACAGTGTATCGGACAGTTGGTAATGTTGATGCAAAGTGTTATCTCATCAGGTATCTCAGCAAACGTTATTTGATAATTCCAGTATTTCATATTTGTTTCAATTCTCCTATATTTTTCCTTTGATCTCCCAAAAGATCTCTGTAAAGATATAGAATTCATAATCTATGACAAAAAATATGTTAAATCAAAGAAAAATAATCTTACATATTTATATATTAAAAAAGCGACAATCTTTAGTTGTCGCTTAGTTATGTTTATGTATATTTTTTACTATAACTTACTTAAGTCTACTTGATATCCGTAATCAGTCTTATCTGTGACTGATTTTTGCGGATCACATGACGGAAGAATGACACTAAAGTCACCTTGAAAATAATAATTATTGAAATATATACCACCTGATCTATTATTGGCTTTAATTTTATAAATTATGTCTTTCGAGATTCTTTCCTGTTCATTTTTTAAGGTACACATCTTAAAGTCGATCACGTAATTGTACTTCGTTAGTGTTATAGAGCTCGATGGTCTATATTTTTTTTCTAATTTTACGTTGTCGATAAAGTCAAGTGTTTTTAACTGTTTGATTATCTGATTCATCTTTTTTTGTACCAGCTTATCTCGATCCTGTATATTCTCAGTGTTTTTGAGTGTCTTGATCAATATATCATCTTTGGCTACGTTAATTGTACTATCTCTACTTAGTTCTAAACCAGCTTTCCTCAGTGCATCAGCTATCTCTTTACATCGAGTCAAGTACTCACTTCGCATCAAAACCTGATCATCATCATCTAAAAGAGATTCGTATAAACTTCTCATACCTGTTATATTACTTTTTAAATTTAGGCTTGTATTCTTTTTTTATAGGACAGCTTTTAAAAATAAACTTACTATACGATACGTTAAAAACGTCCCACTTAGATATATCACCGTTGAATTTAGAATCACGAAACATAGAGATCATATATATTACATTACTTACGTTCCATTTTGAGATATCACCGTTGAATTTAGAATCAGAAAACATACAATTCATATTCTCTACTTTACTAACGTTCCACCTGGAAATATCACCGTTGAATTTAGAGTTTTCAAACATACAACCCATATACTTTACATTACTA
>OCVV011346628.1_pt1 | contig 12251 bp, 12 predicted proteins | sample 1539721 | NCBI WGS metagenome assembly OCVV01 (sample SAMN02144230, study PRJEB22623) | gut metagenome | biome: sheep rumen | host: Ovis aries | place: New Zealand | reverse complement strand
ACTAACCAGCTGATTCTGTCAGCTGGTTAGCTCTCTTATATTTTGGAGGATGAAATGGAAAATGAGTGGACTAAGGAAAGGGTCAAGCAACAGTTAAAGATAATAGAAGCAAAAGGATTTATTCCTATTCCCCCTGAAATCTATAGGAAGGACGATGGTGTTATAGGTCAACTTCTTGAACGAGAATTCGGCGTATCTGAGAATAACCTGCACATTGCTGATCTGGGCACATACGAGCTCAAAGGTGCAAGAAATTCATCATCTAAGAAACAGGGAAAATTAACACTCTTTCATAAAACATCTACCTCGGGTTTAAAACCCGTCGAGATATTTGAAAGGTTTTGCTATGTGGCTAGATCACGACGGAATGGTGAACTGAAGAGAAAACTATTTACCACAGTAAAGGGGAACCGCGTAAACAATAGAGGCTTTATTCTTAAACCTTCTAAAAATGGTGGGGTAGACTTGTACTACAAAGATGAATATTTAGCTTCCTGGGATTTTACAGATGGTGAGCATAAAATAAAGCAAGTGCTTTTAGCTTTTGCGGAGACTCAAGGGAGTTTTTTGAGTAGGGACGAGAAGTTTCATTTTACAAAGGCTTTTATTTTAGGAAAACCTAAAAGAATAGACAAGGCTATTGAAAAGGGTGTTATAGCGCTGGAGTTCTGTATTGATCAGCCAATCGATGGGAATAAGAGCCCCCATGATCGTGGTCCTCATATTCGAATTCCATTTAACAAACTATCAGAATTGTTTGATGATGTTGAAGAAATAAATCTGATATGAGGTATTAAAATGAGAGACCAAGATTTAAGACAACTGCAAATGAAACTGTTTGAGATAAAGCAGATGGGTTGGATTGAGAATCAACGCCCTGGAAATGTTGGAGGAGTAGGCAACACATTAGAAGATTTATTAGATGTCGCGGAGAATAATTATCAGATACCGGATTTTGGAGAATGGGAACTAAAGAGCCAGCGTAGGAATACAGTGTCGTTGCTCACACTATTCCATTCAGAGCCCAAACCACGTAATGCACGGATTGTCCCTCAGATCCTTTTACCCAAATATGGATGGCCACATCAGCAGGCCGGCACAGTGTATCCGGTTAACGAGAGAAGTTTCCGGCAAACAATCAACGCAACGTCATATAGCGATAGAGGATTTAAAGTTGAAGTTGATTGTAGATATGGGCGGATTTATGTTACTTTTGATTTCGATAGAATCGATCCAAGGCATGACACTTGGAGGCGATTCATCAGAAACAAGGTGGGGACAGGAGATATTTCACCGAATCCTTATTGGGATTTTGATGAGATTTCGAATAAACTTAGAACTAAACTAAACAATTTAATGTATGTCAGAGCCGATAATAAGATTGAGCGTGGGCGGGAATATTTCAGATATAGAGAAATTGAAGCGTATGTTGATCCATCGTTAGATAGATTTATAGAACTAATGGATGAAGGCTTGATTTATATAGATTTTGATGCAAGAACAGGGCATAACCATGGCACAAAATTTCGGATCAGGCCATCAGCCAAAGAGAGGCTTTACGATCGGTATATAAGAGTGTAATAAAAATATGAGGCGTTTCTGTAAGGGAAGCGCCTCATATTTTTAACTTTTAGCTTTTGACTTTTTTTCTGGCTGAGGGGGTATGAAGTCCAAAATGTATTCAAACGTGGTACCCATTGTAATATAGCTGCTGGGCCATCCAAAAATTCCGATTCTATTGACAAGATTACGACGATCCCAGATTATTGTGTTTCTGAATTCATAACCCGCCGCTCTCATGGCGCTTATCACATTTAAGTGGAGAGGCACCCGTTTGCCCTCGATCCAAGCATCTGTGATATTTATCAGAATATGTGCCTTAGGATCAAAGACAGGCAACATTGATTCAAATATTTCTGATAAGGCTTTTTCAAATTCTTCGGCGTTGAGAGTTCCGAGGTCTCGAGGATCTTGGCTATACTGCTCAACTTTTCCATATTGATCATTGTTGCGAAGATCTCCCCTGCGACTTTTGTTTTTTCGTTCCCTGTTTAAAATATTAGCGTATGGGGGTGAAGTGAAAGCCAATTTCACTGTGTTAGGAGAGATTCTATTAACAATGTTTCTAGCATCATCGCATACAGCCAATTGCTTACAGAGGTTACCCTCCGGAGGATTAGCCACACGCGAATTTGAAAGATCAACATATTCCTGTTTCAAATCAAAACCAATTGCATTACGATTAAGATCCTGTGCTGCGAGCAGTGTGGTTCCAGATCCCACAAATGGATCTAATACGAGCTCTCCTTTGTGTGTGAACTGTTCGATAACACGCTTTGCCATTGTAAGTGGGAATACCGCGGGATGGACTTTTTTGTCACGAACATCACGAGGTTCGTAGTTAAATTGCCAAACGCCGATCTGGTTTTTCATCCATTCGCGTGGCTCTATACAGGATAGATATCCTTTTTTACAATCACAAAGACGTGAGTTTTCAATTTCTATATAATCGGGTGTAGGCACTGTTAATTTTCTCTACTTTCTTTAAATCTATTTTGAGCAAATTCAAAAAAGTCCTTATTGATTTCAAATCCTATACAGTTTCTATTAAGCCGATCACTAACGACCCAAGTAGTACCGGTTCCTAGGAACGGATCAAAGACGAAGCCATTTTCGGGGCAGCCACATTTTACAATTCGCTCAATTAATTCCTCGGGAAATGTCGCAGTGTGGTTACCTCTAAGAGCTTGTGTATTAATAGCCCAGACATCACCGGGATTTTTCATTCTACCATTTGCACCAGGGACTTTTATAGCATCAAGATCAAAATAATAATGCTTGTTAATTACAAAATGGAAAACATGCTCATATGTATTATTAAGACGATCCGTCACACTAGCTGGTATCCGATTGGGCTTTTGCCATATAATATCATCTCGCAAGAGCCAACCACGCTCTTGCATTTCTATCGCAAAGCGTGAGGGAATTAGCAAGAGCTGTTTATTTTGGTATAATTTTCCGTTTTGTTTTATTTTGGGTTGTAAAGGTTTTGTTGTAAAATATTTTTCTTTGCGATCTTTTTGTGCTTGGGTAATATTGCCGTCTTCATCCAGATACTTTTTCCAAGCCCCCGCTCCTGAACCGAAGTATGTGTCTCCCATATTTATGAAAATATTTGCCTCTTTCTTTAAATACGGTTTTAATTTATCAAAAAAATCTGCAAGCCCAGTGACATATGCTTCGGGTGTTCCTTCAGATCCTATCTCTCCCGCACCATTATATACTCTCTTAGCCCAGTAAGGAGGCGAAGTAACAAGAAGATCGATAGACGCAAGTGGGATTTGCTCAATTAATTCCAGTGTATCACCACAAGCTATGGTATGGTTCATAATAAGTCTTCCTCCTATGCCTAATGACAGAGCTATTATAGATTAAAAACAAACTACTATCAACTTATAAAACTGGATTTTTCTTTCATCCATTTTGGCAGTAGATAGTAATTGTTAATACTGATCTTCGAATATTTGTACTATTCCCAACCTATAAGTTGACAAACGTTTGTTCTTGCGCAATCGGTTTTAAGGTGCTATACTCATTCTAAAAGGAACAAATGTTTTGGTAGAAAGAGCGTGGTGATATGGGAGAGAATGAACGAGCTAATTTTGGGAAGTACTTAGAGCAGCTACGGAGGAGCCGCGAGAAAACGCTACGTGAGACCGGTAAGGCGATCGGCGTATCGCCTCAATTTTATAGCGAAGTAGAGAAGGGGAGAAGGAATGTTCTGACGAAAGACAGGATGGAGAAGCTGGCAGACTACCTTGTGCTAAATGAGGAGGAACGTCATACTCTCTACGATAAGGCGAAAGATGCAAACAACGCAGCACTTCCTATGGATTGTGAGGACTATGCGGCGGATCATGCATTCGTCGCAGAGGCGCTCAGGCTGTCCAAGGCAACCGGCGCCGGTGAAAAAGAATGGCAGCGACTGTTAGATGACTTAAGGGCTCGGAAGGGATAATAATGTACATACCTACTTTCAGAATGAAGAGGAACGGCTGTCCAATACTTAGCAACGAGGACATAGAGCGAGACGCTGAATACTTCATTTATGATTATGACAAGACACTTCTTACAGATCCAAGGGCAGTAGATATCGAAAATTTTATGGAGTACTACCTCGGACTTACTCCAGAGTATGCATTTCTGACACAGTGTGGGCTGATCCTCGGCAGGATGGTATTCAACAATACGAACAAGCTTGCTGTATATGTTCCGAACGAGAAGAAGGCGGATTACATATTTGCCAAACGGGGGACAGTTGTTCTTGATAATACACTGCTCGAAGATAGAAATGAGGTTTGCATGCGGTCTACGATGGGCCATGAGTGCGGCCACTGGATCTACCACAAAGCGTTCTTTACGCTGAGTCCGAATGGGACACGATCAATTGATATTGCAGACCAGGGAATAACCGCATGTCGTGAGGCTGACATCTTTGGCAGCAGACATCGCCTTGTCACCGACCATGACTGGCTGGAGCACCAGGCAAAGATGTTCAGCGCCTGCATTCTGATGCCGCGCAGTGCATTCATAAGATATGTGATGGACCCAAAGCTCCGGAACTACGTCGAGAACTGTCCGGCTGAATGGGATTATGACAACGTGCTTGCAACGTATGCAGCGTTGCGGTTTGATGTGTCCGTTCAGTCAGCCAGAATACGGCTGTTCCAGCTCGGCATGGACTATGAAAGCGTGATACGGAAGAAGGGTTTTGCAATATGATAATGCACTCTGCGGGTGCAGGGTGCGTAATTTTTGCAAAATTATTCAACCACAAGGTTGACGAACGTATGTTCGGAATTTTAAAATGTACTGGAGCGATACAAAGCCTATTGACATGTTTGTACTGTACTGATACAATACAAATGCGATGGAGGTGTACATATGTATGATTTACAGAGAGAAAGGGAACTCATAGAGTTTTCCAGTGAACCTGCTGACCTGACGCAGGAAGAAGAATATGAGTTTTATAAAAAGTATGCTTTACGGACAAAAGAGGATGTCCTGACTGAAATCAGGGAAGCGCAGAATCAAAAAAAGAAAATAAGGCATAAGGACAGGTCAGAGGATTTCCACAAAAGACTGAACGCCCTGCTTGATACTTTCTATGAAGAAATAACATCTCACCTGCTCATGGAACCGCTTGACAATTTTTGGGGGTACTCGTTTGAAGTTCGGGAGACAGGGATAACGCTTAATCTCGAACACCTGATGTTAACATATGACTTCGTTGGCAAAGACTATCCCAATTGGTGGGAATACTCCGCCACCCATACTTTTTCACGAGATGATGGGTTTCCGATATTAGAGGTAAAGGCCAGGCTTTTGACATTAGAGGAGTACGGGAAAGCCTATGGTGTAGAAGCGGGAAGTGTAAGACAGTGGATCCGCAGGGGAAAGCTGCGGAGTGCGTGCAAGTTCGGTAATGAATGGAGGGTGCCGGAACTGACGGAAAGAACAGGAAGGGAATACTTAGGCGGCCATTATCTTTGGAAAACTGATCTTCCGGATCCACCGTCAGAAGTTCCTGATATCAATGATGCAGATTCTCTGAGCATTTTCAGGAACCTCCATACGGGAGAATGGACGGCGAGCCTGGAATGCATTTATAAGAAAGGAATGGAAAGAACAATCGTCCTGGACAATAAGGAAAAAGAGAAGCTGGAACTGTATTTGATAAGCCATCCGTTAGTTGAATGCTATAATAATTACATCTTTGGAGTCAGGCAGAAAAATGGCTCTCAGTATGAAATGATGAAACCGAATGAGAGGTTAAAGAACAGGAGTATCTCAGAGCTGCATGAACAGATACTTAGGGCGGGCGAAACTGTCAGAAGTCAAAGCACTGATTCCCAGCAATAAAACGGGAGGGATTTTATGTCAGAAGAATTTGAAATTGTGAGTGATGAGGGCAAGCAGTTCTGTAAATGTAGATTTGATAGCGAGGGGAACCCCATATTTATCGGGAAGAATTGCCAGATTTCAATCAGCCGGTTAATGGGCCAGGCGTATAGTCGCCTGCCTGACAGGAAGAACAGATCTAAGACGATAAAAAATGTAAAGATGAAACGGTAGGTGCATTCCAGGAACCCCTGCGGTATGGCCGTCAGTCACTATCGGAGTATTTTCCACCGATTGCCTGACGCGGAAACGAGATCCTAATCATGCTGGCAAACCTGAGGGAACCGGATTTTCAAAAAGAATATATGGCATCGCTTATGAGCGTAGCCTGACGGCTTGGAAACCGTCACGAGCGTAGCCGGAGCGGTCTAAGAACACTATAAGTGTTTTTAGGCTGCTCTGGCTTTTTTTGTTCTTCAAGACTAAGAAGTCGGTAATTTTCAGTTTTTGATTATAAAATCGGTTGCTTTGCAGGCATGGAAATACGAGGAGAAAAACGCTCGTGTTGAAAATTTTTTGTAAAAATGGCTGTCTTTTGGGCGTAGGAAAGTAGAGGAGGTGGGGATTTCACTTGTTAGAAACGATAACACCTGCTTTGTTGTGCAATACAGGTGCCGAAATTGCTTTTTGGTAAATGTGCACAAAAAAGCATTGAAAATTTCTCTACTCTGAAAACCCTGAAAAACCCTCAAAAACGCAATTTCCCTCAGATACAAAAACAGACGAAGGAAAAAATGTCACATCTATCTATGGGAGGACCAAATGTATAGTGATAGCTCTTAGAAACTAAGCAAGAACAGTTACTCGTCAATAAAACACACTAATAAAACTGCATATGCCTAAGTGCGCATGAAGGCAGGATGTCAGCATATTGATCTTTTTGCCGGTCCAGGAGGACCAGCAAAGGGAGCAGATGCTGAGACCCTTACTTTCGTGCGCTCTTTTTTGCCCGGGAGTAAGGCCGGTCCTTCTGAACCAAGATCCTGCCTTCTTGCGCCAAACAACGCAAGGAGGAAAAACAAATGGCAAAGAAGGACAACACACGTGATTATGATGGCAGAATTCTGAACGAGGATGAAGTTCTCGTAAAGGTACCGATCAATGATGTTTTCGCAGAAGAGAACATTACGAACCCCGACTGTATCGGGAAACTGACCAAGGCTGGCAGGAGCATCAGGACGATGTCTGTTGCTGTCCCTAAAGACTGCGAGAAACTGGCAAAAGCTCAGCTGAATTTTGTACAGAATGAGGAACTGGGACATTACCAGAAAAAAGATACAGACTATGTAAACTGGGATCAGGAAGAAAATGCGGGGGACAAGGCCGCACCACAGAAGTCACCCGAAGACATATGTATTGAGGCAGAAACTCGTGATGAGAATGCAATTAATTTTAAAAAACGCATGAAAAGCATAATCAGTAAAGCTCCACAGACTGGATATGCCATGCTCGTCATTATGGAAGACCCGAGCTGCAAGGGAGAGGTCTTTTATGCAAAGATGCACTTACAGCGGTCATCGGCCTTAGAGATTAGGGAAAAGGCAATGAAATACATCCGGCCAGTACTCCATCATAAAGACGTGGTGGTTGAGAAAGAGAACCGTAAAAAGCATGACGACTTCTATCGCAGCGAGGCATACAGACTCCTTGACATCGTAGCAGAAAAATTCAGATAAAAAAGAGCGGCTCCATGTAAGGGGCCGCCTCGCTTTATGATTTCATATAAAAGGAACACTCGTACCCATCCGCGTTCAGGAGCAGGCCAGGCATCCACGGAGGTGTCTGGCCCATCACTTCGCAGATACCTTCCACAGACGTATCCTTCGGGCATTCGATGATGACCTCGTCATGGACGTGCCCTACGATGCGGTAGTCACGGAGAGAGTGCATCGCATAACAGAGTATGTCCCGACTGATGGCCTGTACGATGTTTTCCACGAATTTCGGTCCGTAGCTTTCAATGCGACTCCATTTTTTCGTGCTGTCCGTGCCCATGTAGGTTATGGATTCTCCTCCGAAACGGTTCATGCCCATCTGCGGCTTCGCGTAGGAGAGCCTCCTGCCGGACGGCAATGTGATGAATAACATCCCTGCTTTATAATAGAACGTTACGTCACCAACGCTCGATGCGATATGCTGTCGCACGGCAAGTTTTACGGCTTTGTCTACTTTCCACCAATACTGGACAATGTTTGAATTTGCGTTGCGCCATGCATCGACAAGCGGTTGTAGTTCCTCCTCAGACAAGCCCATCTCGAGTGCACCCATCGCCCTTAAGGCACCGACAGACCCGCCGTATCCGCAATTGTGGACGAGATGTCCCGATACGGTAAAACGGTGATGTCTTCCGGCATTTCGTATGTCATAAAGTCGAGCCGTGCGCTTATGATCCTCCAATTCTTCCTTTTCTCGGATACCGAAGTCTCCGCGTTCTGAATAATCTGATCCCGGGTTAGCCCTGATGACAGCTTCCGTATAACAACATTTTCTGAATAAGGCCAGTACTTCTGCATGAACCCGCCCAGTACAGACCTCCGCTGATTGATGCAGTTCACTCTGTGTTCCACAAAGCGCAGATTCCCCGGGGCATAGTCCCCGTTCGTATCGATGCGGTCGATCTCCATGTTTCTGTCCGGAAGCCCAAATTGCTCTATCAGATATAGCCCAGCTTCTGTAACGCTTGAAAAACGAAACTTGATCCCTCTTTCTCCATAGTTGTGGTAACCCGGATCGTTCGGGTTCTCGCATCTCTGTTTTGCAGCAGTCAACCTCCTGTCCAGCCATAATGGTATCTGCCTTGGCCGAGAGCAGCTCTGACATCCGTTTGATTTGCCGGATCGCAAATTGTCCAAAAGCTGCCACTGCACACTTCCACAGCCCTGGCACTCCGTCAGTACATAACAATGGTTCCAGTTCTTGTTCCATCTCTTCTCCGGAGATATGATTTTCACCCAACCGTATTGCTTGCCCACCATTTCCGGTTTGTACGAGATGTGCGCCGCTGGCGGCGGCGACTCCAAAACATATCGGCTCCGGTTTCCCTTCAACCCAGACGAGGTGGTCGGATGTTGCAGTAAGTCCTTCATAAGTAATCACCTCACGTTCTCCCTTGTAAACGACGCCGTCATGCCACACCCATGATTCACCGTCCCAGACTTTCATTTCTGTGGTTACATTCTCAATAGGCACAAGCCCCCTGTCCGTCAGGACGGGACTGCCTTCTGCGATGCATGCCAGTTCCGATATCTTCCCTTTCTGCCTGAGGTGCCCGTTGATGCCGTGCTTTTCAACAGGAACGCCAAACATCTGTGATGCTGACATGCAGTAGATGTCCCCGCCTGTGCGGAAGACTTCGTTCCGCCATGTCTCGCCGGCAAGATACGAGAGCACCCTCGCCTCAATGGCGGAGAAGTCCGCAACAACGAACTTGTATCCCGGCGCCGGGATGAATGCCGTGCGGACAAGCTCCGAGAGCACCTGTGGCACGTTGTCGTATAGGAGCCTGATGATTTCATAATCTCCCTGCCGTACAAGAGCCCGGGCCTCTGCGAGGTCGGGCATATCATTCCTCGCGAGGTTCTGCAGCTGCACGATCTTGCTGCTAAAGCGGCCGGTGCGGTTCGCGCCGTAGAACTGGAACATGCCATGGCAGCGACCGTCACTGCAGACAGCGTTTTCCATTGCCTGGTACTTCTTTATGCTGCTCTTGGCAAGCTTGAGCCGGAGGGAGAGGACTTCTGCGACCTGCGCAGGAGCACCTGAAATCGCTGCAGCCACTTCCTTCTTGCCCAGCGTCTCCATCGGGAAGCCCTGCTCCCGGAGCCATCCCTGCAGCTGCACGACGGAGTTCGGGTTTTCCAGACCGGTAAGCGCCGTCATCCTCTTTGTGATTTCTTCCTTCGACAGGGCATCGATGTGGACCGCCTGACGGACAAGCTCCCTGTCAATCATGATGCCCCGGTCGTTGATCTCCTGGTCCTGGTGGTATTCGTCCCATACGGTGTCAGGAACAGGGTAGTTTGCAAGGCGCCTGTGTATCTGCATTTCCACTTCCACGTCACGCCTGTTGTATTTCTTGAACAGTTCCCATTTCTCAGGGGCGTGCTCTGGCAGATTCCTTGTCCTGCCGCCGTTTGCTTTCGTGGCTTTGCACGGAACACAAAAGTAGCGGATGAGGTCCTTGCCCTCTTTTAGTTTCTGCTCCGCAAGGCCCAGTGCAGCCCCGCAGCTTTCAAGGGAAATAGGCAGGCCGTTGTAGGCTGCAAGGACCATATCGCAGTACCAGGAGCCGGGATCAAGGTACCCTCCGTTCAGATATCCGATCCGTTTCAGGTATTCGGAAAGGCAGATCCGCTCGAACGCGGCATTATAGCTGTGCTTCTTTACGGCTGGATCGGTGAGCGCATCCAGGACCGCACCCGGGATGCTTTCACCGGATGCAAGGTCGAATTGTTCCACCGGTCCGTCATCTACTGATGCGCCAAAGAGTAATATCTCAAACGCAGGAGAGCCTACATATCTGTAGGCCCCCGCTTTCTTTATGTCCACGTCTGAGAATGTTTCCAAGTCAATCATGAGCTTGTCCATACTCATACGCCCTTTCTATTAGTCCAGAAAATCGTCCTCATCATCTTCGTCAGCGAAATCATCCTCCGCACGGCTGTGGCTGCCAAGCGGCTCCCCGTCCGCCAGTTTCTGCAGGTTGTTCAGACCACATGCGATGCCCCTGTTGCCGTTTACGTTAAAGGCATAGAAGTTCAGGCTGGCCCGGCCATAGATCCCCGAGTACAGCTCTGACGTGTCGATGATCGGCTGGCAGTCAGCATCTACGACGCCAGGCTTATTGGTGCTGTTGGCGTTGATGAAGTAGCTGTCCGCATATGCTGCATCATCCGGACGTTCCTCATCCCCGTCGCGGAGAGGCGTCTTGATGGCATGCATGGACGGGACGGTCTTACCGTTGCCCTTGAGCTTACCCTGGCCTTCCTCATAGGCAGCCTTGATAGCTGCTTTGATTTTATTGACGGTCACCGTGTCGGACTTCGGGATAATCAGCGAAACGCTGTATTTCGGTGTGCCTCCGCCAAGAGGGGTCTTGGGTTCATTGACTGTGAGATAAGAGAAGCGAGTCTTCGGTCCTGTGATGACTTTTGTCGGAATCTTGTTTTTTGACATATGTTTTTCCTCCTTATATGTCTGTGAAATCATTTGCTGCTGTATTGAAATCCGGACGTTTGTCAGACGCCGGAACTAATACCGGTTTTCCTTGCGGCTTGTATACGAGGCCGCCAAGGAGTTCACTGAACTGTTTCTTTCCAAGCTGCTTCTGCATCGCTGTGACGCCAAGCAGCTTCTTTTCATAGGGGTCGAACCCTGCCTCAATGACAGCCTGCGCGACTTTTGCTTCGTCTGAGTACTTCCGGTTCGACCTTCCCTCGACGACCTTGTAGCCGTCGTAGTGGACACCGGCGAGTGCCTGCGTAAGTGCGTATTCTTTTACATCGGTAGCCCATGCGACCAGGTTGTCGATCTTCGGCAGGATATCTGCGATTTCCGCATCATCCAGCATGGCGGGCTTTGTAAACTCATGCTTTGCCAGCTCCAGGCCATAGTCTGCACGGGCCCGACATGTAGCCTTCACCTTGCAAAAGACGCAGTGGTCACCGGCACAGAAGGTGCCTTCCCCTGCTGCTGCCAGCTTTGCGATCGGTGCGAGTACCTGATCGGCCCACTCGAGAAGCGATTCGGCCGTCATTTCATAGGTGTCCACGTTGTCACGCCGCGGCTGATAGATAGAGAGCTTTATGCGGTCGATGCAGTAGAGACTGCCGAACGTGTCAAGGGCTCCCAATGCGTAGCACATGAGCTGCGTGTTCTTTGTGGCAGCTACCAGGACACCGACGCCATATTTGTAATCGATGATATGCAAAATTCCGTCTCCAACGATTACACAGTCGCCAGTGCCGAATCCGTTCTCCACCCAGCGGGAGTAGTCCAGCCTCTGCTCGACGCAGACAAGCGGATCTGCACACTGGGTCCGTGCTTCTTCGACCTGTTCCATAACGAAGTCACGGTAGCCTTCTGCCGAGGACTGCATCTCCTCATCGTAGAATTCAAGATCTTCAGTAGGATCCTCCGTCGGTCTTCCGAGAGCCTCCAGCAGGAGATGCTCACAGAGTGCGTGGGCATCTGAACCCTGCTTGGCGTAGGGGCTGCTCTGGTCCGCTTCCTGTGCACAGAGCATGGCAGAAGGTGGACAAGCGAGCCATCTGTGTGAGGATGATGCGGAT
>OCVV011296139.1_pt1 | contig 12251 bp, 8 predicted proteins | sample 1539721 | NCBI WGS metagenome assembly OCVV01 (sample SAMN02144230, study PRJEB22623) | gut metagenome | biome: sheep rumen | host: Ovis aries | place: New Zealand | reverse complement strand
TCACTATCTGACAGGTGCGGGTTCTGTCAGGTAGTGAGGTACCGGGGAGCATCACTATCTGACAGGTTCGGGTTCTGTCAGGTAGTGAGGTGTGGGGCGAGCTCACTTTCTGACAGAAGCGAGATCTGTCGGAAAGTGAGTGCCTCGGGGGCGGAAATCGAGCGAAAAGCCAGACGGGAGCCACCACTTTCTGACAGGTGCGGAAAGTGTCAGGAAGTGAGGGGCCGGGCGGCACCACTATCTGACAGGTGCGGGTTCTGTCAGGTAGTGGGACTTGCGGGGGTCGCGCCAGCCGGACGCCGGCCACAGAGCGCGCGGGACCCGCGCAGCAAAAGGCCGGACCCGCGCGTGCGGGCCCGGCCGAGGGTACGATGGTGGACGGCGAGGGATTCGAACCCCCGATCTTGTGCTTGTAAGGCACCTGCGCTAGCCGCTGCGCCAGCCGTCCGGATGCGTGGTGAGTTTATCACACGCGCGGGCGTGCGGGCGGCGCGGGCGCAAGCTGCCGTATACTTTCCCACATGGATACCATGACTCTTGCGCGCATAGCTCAGCTTCTGAGCACCCAGGGCCTGCTTGACCGCGTCTCCAACATGGACGACGCGTCGGCCCAGACCCGCGTCACCGGCGCGGACTGCGACTCGCGCTTCGCAGCACCTAACCACCTCTTCGCGTGCAAGGGGGCCGCGTTCAAGCCGGCGTACCTTGCGTCCGCCCTCGAGTCCGGCTGCATCGCCTACCTGTGCGACGACGCGCGCGCGGACGAGCTTGCCACCGTGGCGCCCGGCGTGCCGCAGCTTGTGGCAAGCGACCTGCGCCGCGCCATGGCCGTGGCCTCCGCCGCGGCGTGGGGCCACCCGGACCGCGGCATCGACGTGGTGGGCATCACGGGCACCAAGGGCAAGTCGACCGTGAGCTACATGCTGAAGCAGATCCTGGACGCCGGCAGCGCCAAGCCGCGCGCGGCGATCCTGGGCTCGATCGAGACGTTCGACGGCGTGGAGCACTTCGAGAGCGTGAACACGACACCGGAATCCCCCGACCTGTGGCGCCACGTGCGCAACGCCTCGGACTCCGGCCTGCCGTACCTGGTGATGGAGGTATCGAGCCAGGCGCTCAAGTACGACCGCGTGGTTGACCTGGGCCTGGACGTCGCGTGCTTCCTCAACATTGGGCGCGATCACATTAGCCCCGTGGAGCACCCCGACTTTGCAGATTACTTTGGCAGCAAGCTGCGCATTTTTGACCAGGCGCGCGTTGCGGTGGTGAACCTTGACACCGACGAGCTCGACACGGTGCTTGAGCACGCCCGCCACTGCGAGCGCGTGGTGACGTTTGGCTGCACGGACGCCGCGCGCGAGGCCGGCGCGGACGTGTGGGCCGCAGACGTGCGCCCGTTCCAGGGCGGCATCACGTTTGCGTGCCACACCCCCAGCTGGACGGGCGACGTGACCGTGAGCATGCCGGGCCTGTTCAACGTGGACAACGCGTGCGCGGCCATCGCCATGTGCGAGGTGCTGGGCGTGGGCCGCGAGCAGGTTGCGGCCGGGCTTTCGCACGTGCGCGTGCCCGGGCGCATGGAGCTGCTGCTGACGGACGACCCCAAGGTGACGGCCATTGTGGACTACGCCCACAACAAGCTCAGCTACCAGCGGTTCTTCAGCTCCATCGTGAAGGAGTTCGCCGGTCGAGACGTTATTGCGGTGTTTGGTGCGCCGGGCGGCAAGGCCTACGAGCGCCGGCAGGAGCTTCCACAGGAGGCCTCCAAGTGGGCGGACTACCTCATCTACACCGAGGAGGACCCCGCGCACGACTCCGTCGCAGACATCTGCCAGCAGATGAGCGACGCCACCCCCGCCGGCCAGGCGCACGAGGTGATCCTGGACCGGCAGGCCGCCATCGAGCGCGCCGTGGAGCTGGCGTTTGCGTCCGAGCGCGGGGCCGTGGTGTGCCTTCTGGCCAAGGGTGACGAGACCCGTCAGCACGAGGGCGACCGCTTTGTGCCGTGCGAGACCGACGGCGATATCTTCCGTCGCGCGGTGGAGCGCACGCTGGCGAGAAGAGCAGGCGCTCCCGGCAGCGACTCGGCCGACAACAAGTAGCTTGTGCGCGGCGTCTTGCCCATGGTGGCGAGGCGCCGCTCCCTTTAGGAAGTCTTGCGTGCCGGCGCGCGGCGCCGGACGAGAGGAGCATCATGCCCGGACTGTCGCTACCCACGTTTCCCACGGACCCAGCACGCGTTCCCGAGGACATGGCCCAGCGTTTCTCGCGCATAAAATACGTAATCACCGACACGGACAACACCATGGTGAGCCACGGGCAGGCGCTGGCGGCAACGGACGGGACTCCTTCCGTGGAGCTGGCCCAGACCCTTGTTGACCTGCGGCGCGCCGGCGTGAGCGTCATCCCGTGCACCGGGCGCAACCGCGCGATGGTGCGCGAGGACGCGCACATGCTGGGGCTGGGCGGCTGGATCGGCGAGATGGGCGGCATCCTGTGCCTGCGCGAGGGCGCCACGAGCGACTGGCGCTACTTCACGGCGGACATGCCGTACGACCCCGGCTGCGGACGGACGCCGCACGACCTGATCGTGAGGACGGGCGTGGTGCAAAGGATGCTCGGGCGCTGGTATGACTGCCTCGAGACGTATCATGACAACAACATCGGCTTCGAGTACCGCGAGGTGACGGTGGGGCTGCGCGGCGCCGTGCTGGAGGACGAGGCCCAGGCGATGCTGGACGAGACGGGCCTCCCGCTGTACCTGGCGGACAACGGCTTCGTGAGCCGGATCACCGGCGACACCATCCTGCCGCGTCGGCCGGACGGGACGCTTGAGGACGTGCACACGTACCACATCACGCCGCGCGGGCTGGACAAGGGCAGCGCGACCGCGCGCTACATCGAGCTCATGGGGTGGGACCCGGCCGAGGTCATATGCTGCGGCGACTCTCCCGCGGACTGCGCGATGGCGCCGCACGCGGGCACGTTTCTGCTGATGCGCAACGGCATGGGCAACCCCAAGAGCCAGGCCGCGCTCGCCGGTCGTGGCAACGCGTTTGTCTCTGCTTTGGACTCGACGGATGGGTTCTGCCAGGCCATGCGCACCATCCTGGCGATCAAGCGGCAGTCGTAGGGGCGCGGGCGGGACGCGGTACGTGCGCCGGGCGCGTCAACTCGGGCCTCGCGTGTACCGACGGCCGGCACCGCCACTCCCCCAAACGCCGAGGGCCGCGCCCGGGATGGAGGCGCGGCCCTCGGCCATGCATATGGGGGACCGGCGCCGCCGAAAGGGGGAGGCGACACCGGCAATAGGGAGGTCAGGCTCTTAGCGCAGGTGCCAGATGTCCTTCTCGTACTGCGCGATGGTGCGGTCGGACGAGAAGTACCCGGCCTTCGAGATGTTCACCAGGGCCTTGCGCTGCCAGGCCTCGCGGTCCTCGTAGTCCTTCAGGACCTGGGCCTTCGTGGCGCAGTAGTCCGCGAAGTCCGGGAACGTCATGAACCAGTCCTTGTTCAGCAGCTCGTCGTGCAGGCGGTTCAGGTTGGTGGCGTCGCCCTGGGCAAGCATGGCGTCGGACGTGAGGAAGTCCACCGCGGCCGCGAGCTCCTCGTCCTTCTCGTAGTAGCTCCTGGGGTTGTAGTCGCCTCGCTTGTAGCGGGCGATCACCTCGTCGGAGGACTCGCCAAACGTGTAGATGTTGTCTGCGCCCACGAGCTCCGCGATCTCGACGTTCGCGCCGTCCATGGTGCCAAGCGTGACGGCGCCGTTCAGCATGAACTTCATGTTGCTGGTGCCGGAGGCCTCCTTGGAGGCAAGGCTGATCTGCTCGGAGATGTCGGCGGCCGGGATCAGGTGCTCAGCGGCGGTGACGTTGTAGTTCTCGATCATGACGACCTGCAGGTACTTGCTGGCCACCGGGTCGGCCTCGATGACCTTGCCCAGGCAGATGATTGCGTGAATGATGTCCTTGGCGATGGTGTATGCCGGGGCGGCCTTTGCGCCAAAGATGACCGTGACCTTGTGCTTGGGCAGCTCGTCGGCCTCGAGCTTCTGCAGGCGCTGGTACTTGCGGATGACCCACAGCAGGTTGAGCTGCTGGCGCTTGTACTCGTGCAGGCGCTTGGACTGCACGTCGAACACGGAGTCCGGGTCGACCACGGTGCCCTGGTGCGCGGCGAGCCACGTGGCAAACGTCTGCTTGTTGGCGCGCTTCACCTGGTCGAGCTGCGCCAAAAACGCCGGGTCGTCCGCCAGCGGCAGCAGCTGCTCAAGCTGCTCCGCGTCCGTCTTCCAGCCCTCGCCGATCTTGCCGGAGACCAGCTTGTTCAGGCCGGGGTTGCACTCCACCATCCAGCGGCGGAACGTGATGCCGTTGGTCTTGTTGTTGAACTTCTCGGGGTAGATCTTGTAGAACGGCGCGAGCTCGGAGTCCTCCAGGATCTTGGTGTGCAGCGCGGCGACGCCGTTGACGGAGTGGCTGAAGTGGATGTCGATGTTGGCCATGTGCACGTTCTGCCACTTGTCGATCACCTGGACAAAGTCGTCCTCGTACTGGCCGCGCACAAACGCGTCCAGCTGCTGGATGATGGGCACCAGCTGAGGCGCCACGCGCTCGATGAAGCCAAGCGGCCAGCACTCCAGCGCCTCCGCCAGGATGGTGTGGTTGGTGTAGGCGCAGGTGTCGCGCACGATGGAGACGGCCTCGTCAAAGCCGATGCCGCGCTCGCCCAGAAGCCGGATGAGCTCCGGGATCACCATGGTGGGGTGCGTGTCGTTTATCTGCACGGCGGCGTACTGCGCAAGGTCGTGCAGGTTGCTGCCGCGCTCCACGCACTCGTCCAGCATGAGCTGCGCCGCGTTGCTCACCATGAAGTACTCCTGGTACACGCGCAGGATGCGGCCGGCCTCGTCGGAGTCGTCCGGGTACAGGAAGAGCGTGAGGTTCTTCGCGACCTGCGACTTGTCGAAGTTGATGCGGTTGCGGATGACGCGCTCGTCCACGGTGTCCACGTCAAACAGGTTCAGCGTGTCGCACTGGCTGTGGTAGCCGGTCACGTCGATCTGGTACATGGTCGAGGTGACGGAAAGGTCGCCAAAGTTCACGGTGTAGTGCTTGGGCGTGCGGCGCATCCAGCTCTCCTGGCCCCACCTGAGCCAGTAGTCCGGCGACTCGTACTGCTTGTTCTTGTCGAAGCTCTGCCTGAAGAGGCCGCAGTGGTACGCAAGGCCCACGCCGGACGCCGGCAGCCCCAGCGTGGCGCACGAGTCCAAAAAGCACGCGGCCAGGCGGCCCAGGCCGCCGTTGCCCAGCGACGGCTCGTTCTCGAACTCCTCCAGCTCGGCCAGGTCGCGGCCGGCCTCGGCGAGCTCCGCGCGCACCTGGTCGTACAGGCCCAAATTGATGAGGTTGTTGCTCAGCAGCTTGCCGATCAGGAACTCCGCGGAGATGTAGTACAGGCGCTTCTTGCCCTGGTTGTAGCCCTTCTCGGCCGCCGCGTCCTTCGTGAGGGCAAGCAGGGCGTTGAAGAGCTCGAGCTCCGTGCAGTCCGCGAGCGGCTTGTTGGCATAGGATGCGAGGCTGAACTCGGTCATGGTTGGTCCTTTCGGTCATCGCTGACGTTAACAAGCACTATAGTTGCAGCGGGTGGCCCACTTCTTGCATCATGGTGCCCTTTATTAGTACTAAACTAGCATCGTGACCTGAAACGACTGACGCGTTTCCAGCACGCAAACGTTTCCAGAGCGCAGGCGAGAAGAACGGGGGCATCCGGCCGATGGACTTTGCCAGATACGAGCAATACCGCGAGACCGGCGTGCACGAGGTGCCGGGCTTTGCGTACAACACGTACCTCTGCACCATCCCGCAGGACTTCGCGCGCGTGAGGCCGCACTGGCACGACCAGATGGAGATCGTGTACGTGAAGCGCGGCAGCGGCACCGTCAGCACCAACTTCGTGCGGCACCGCGTGCACGCCGGCTCGATCGTGCCGATCCTGCCGGGAGAGATCCACGCCATCGACGGGGACGAGGGCTCGCGCATGGAGTACGAGAACATCATCTTCTCGCTGGACATCCTGGACAGCCACGAGCCGGACGACTGGTGCCGCGCCAACGTGCTGGAGCCGCTGCGCGAGGGCACGCTGCGCTTTGCGCGGCCCGTGCCGGAGGGAACGGAGTTCTACGAGCGCGTGCGCTGGGCGCTGGACGGGGCGGACGCCGCGTGCGCCGTGAGGCAGCCCGGCTACTCCATGGTGGTGAAGAGCAGGCTGTTTATGCTGATGGACGCGCTGTACGCCTTTCGCAGCGCGGACGCGCCGGAACGCGCGGAGCCCGCGGCGGAGCGCCTGCGCACGGTGCTGCGCGAGGTAAACGCGAACTACGCCGCGCCGCCGAGCGTGGAGGGCGCCGCGCGGCTGGCAGGCTACAGCAAGGCGCACTTCATGCGGGTGTTCAAGAAGGACATGGGGATGACGTACAGCCAGTACGTGACGGAGTGCCGCCTGACGGCCGCGTCGTACTACCTGGAGAAGACGTCCGAGCCGGTGGGCGCCATCGCGCAGTCGTGCGGGTTCGACAACTTCTCGTACTTCAACCGCAGGTTCCGGCGGCGCTACGGCATGACGCCCACGGAGTTCCGCGCGAAGGCGTAGCACGCGGCGGGGCGGGCGCGCGTCCACGGCGGGCACGGCCCCACTTCTGGTGAGCACGCGGGGCGAAACTTCGCTAGGATTGACTAACGCAACCACAGGTAGGGGCCCGCACGGGGCCCACGGAAACGACGGCCGCGCACGCGCGCCGGCCGCGCGCAGGAGGGAGGCGCACCGTGTCGTTTGATCCAAACCGCGAGGACTACCAGCGCCTGGGCCTGCGCTTCGCGCGCTCGCTCGACGGCGGCGACCCCTCGGGCGCCGCGAAGGCGTTCGCGTCGTTTGGGCGGCGCTTCTCGCAAGACCGCGACTCGCTACCCCAGACGGACGCGGACCGCGCGTTTCACCTGGTGGCCCGCGCCACCATGGTGATCGACTACAAGCTGCCGTTTGCGGAGTCCGACGCCCGCGCGGCCGAGCTCATCCAGCGCGGCCACACGCTGCTGGACGAGGCCCTGGCGCTCGACCCCAACTGCCACGACGCCACGCGCATGCAGCACGCGGCAACGATTGCCGGCTTTGACGCGTTCTTCCACTACCTCGAGCAGGGCGAGAAGGACGTGCGCCGCTCCTGCACCGCCGCGCGCGACGCGGCGCTTGCCAAGGACGAGGGCGAGCGCTCGCTGCTTGAGGCGGAGCTCGCGATGCGCCCGTACCTGCGCTGGCTCGCGACCATGGCGGACAAGGCCCTCATCTGCGGCCGCAACCGGCAGTGCCTGGACATCTGCCGCCGTGCGCTGGAGGCAGACCCCAACGACGCCGCGGACGTGCGCTTCTCGGCCGCGCTGGCCTACGCCAAGCTCGAGGACGCCGCCGGGCTGGACGCGCTTGCGAAGCGCTCCGCGACCCTGGGCGTGCCGCGCCGGCACGAGGGACCGGACGCGTGGCAGCTCATCGCGCGCATGTCGCTGGCGCACAGCCGCTGCGACAAGGACGACGCCCTGCGCCAGCTGCGCGCGCTTCTTGCCGCGTACCCGCACGCGGCCGCGACGCTGGTGAGCCAGCGCGAGCTGCCGGACGGCGTGTTCTGCCGCCTGGCCGTGCCGCCGTACAGCGAGGACGAGCTCATCGTCGCGACGTCCGAGGCCACGGTGCTGTTTCAGGAGGGCCGCGACAACCATGGGCGCGGCGCGCTGGGCTCGTGGGTCGCGGCGCAGGCGCAGCGGCTTGACCCCCGCGACGTGGCACAGCTTCGCGCGGAGGAGGGCGACAGGTGATGGACGGACGCGAGGAGCTGGTGCTGAGGCTCGCGGCAAAGCGCCGCGCCAAGCTGGAGCTTTCTGACAGCGGCTACGCCGAGCTGCTGCTTGCCGTGCGCGAGGACCCGGAGCGCTTCATGGAGGACGGCTCGGACGAGGCCTTCGCCGTGGTGGCGCGTGCCGTCGCGGCGCTGGACGAGGCGCGCGAGGGTGACGACCTCCTGGACGACGGCGAGTTCTTCTCGCAGCGCGCGAAGCGGATGGAGCACCTGGGTGACGAGTGCGTGCGCGCCCTGGCGCTGGACCCGCACTGCACGGAGGCGCAGCTGCTGCTGGCGCTGGCGCAGGACACGGATCCGGACCTGCAGCTGAACGCGCTGCTTGCGATAGACAAGGACGCCACCCGGCGGCTGGGTCCCGTGACGCAGGCGGCCGGGGCGGACGCGTGGTCGGACGTGTTTGCGCGCGGGCGGCTGCGCGTGAAGGCGGCCATCGCGCGCACGTGCCTGGACTCCGCGCGCTACCGCATGGCGGATTCCGTGGCGCGCCAGGTGACGGCCGCCACGCACGCGGACCCGCTCGGCGCGCGCCACACCAGCGCGCTCGCGCTTGCGCGGCTGGAGGACGAGGCGGCGCTCGATGCGCTGGAGGCGTCGTTCGGGCGGCGCGGCGACAGCTGGACGCAGCTCGCGCGGCTGATTCTGTTCTACAAGCTCGGCCGCATGGGCGCCGTGCGGCGCGCGCTCAAGGGGCTGGACACCCTGTGCGAGGGCGGCGTGTACGCGCTGCTGCGCCCCGTCATGGTTGACACGTACCTGCCGGACCGCCCCGCGGCCACGCCGTACAGCTTCGAGGAGGTCACGCTTGCCGTGCACGAGGCGGACCCCATCGTGGTGGACGTGCCGGACCTGGTGACCTGGGTGCAAGACCAGCCCGGCATGGTGCAGTCCGCGCGCGCGTTCGCGGATAATTCGGGGCTGGAATGGTAGCCGCCCCGCACGCGGCGCCAGTCTGGTATACTGCTTGCTTGCGTCCCCATCGTCTAGTGGCCTAGGACACCGCCCTTTCAAGGCGGTAACACGAGTTCGAGTCTCGTTGGGGGCACCATTGCACGCATCGGGCCCGTCGGCACACGCCGGCGGGCTCTTTTGTGTTACAGCTCTCTGCACCGCGCGCCCCAGCCGGCACGCCCCGGCGCACGGTCGGCAGCCGCGCAGGCAACCCGAGGAATTGCAGTACGCTGCAAAAATCGCTATTCTTGCAGCACGCTGCAATTCTTGCTAAACTTGCAGCACGCTGCAAACATACGAAGGGTAGGCCGACATGAAGATAACCTCTTCCGCCGAGGCGGGCGCCCTCGTCAAGTCTCTCAGGGAGTCGCGCAAGCTCAGCCGCAAAGAACTCTCGGACGCCTCGGGAATACCGCTGCGAACGGTGTATGCGGTCGAGAAGGGCGAGCTCAACAACCTGAGCCTGGACAGGTTCATCGCGCTCATCTCGGCAATGGGCGCACACCTTGACGTTCGCGTCTCGGACACGATCTCCAGCAAGGACGCCGAGATGAATCGCCTGATCAAGATGATTGCGACAGAAAACCTCGACGCAGACATGTGGGGAATTGCGCCGTAGGCAACCGTCAGCCCGCGCCGCACTCCCCTACCCGCGCGACAGCCTCTCTCGCACGCGCGCCGCGATGCCCGCGGCACTCAGCCCCGCGCGCTCCAGCAGCGCCGCCTGAGAGTCCGCGTTCTGGTACGCGTCCGGCATGCCCAGCCGCAGCAGAGCCGGCGCGCCCCCGTGCTCCGCAAGGCGCTCCGCCACGGCTGCGCCCAGGCCGCCCACCACGCTGTGCTCTTCCACCGTCGTCACCAGCCTGCGGCCGCCGGCAGCCAGCGCGTCCACGGCCGCAACGTCCAGCGGCTTCACGCACAGCATCTCCAGCACCTCCGCGGCCACGCCGTCCGCGGCAAGCAGCCGAGCCGCCTCCACGGCGCGCGAGCAGATGGTGCCCGTGGCCACCAGGCTCACCTCCGGCGCGCCCCCGGGCGAGAAGATCCGCTGCGCCTGCCCGGCCACGGCCGTGGTCCCGTCCGGGTGCAGGTTGACGCCGTCCAGCGTGTTCGTGCGCACGTACGCCGGGCGCGGCGCGGCGGCCAAAAGCCGCAGCACGCTCGCGAGCTCCGCGTTGTCCGCCGGGCAGAACACCTCCACGTTCGGCACGCCGCGCATGAGCGATATGTCCTCCAGCGCCATGTGGCTCGCGCCCAACATGCCAGACTCGCACCCGGCGGAAACCCCCACCAGCGCCACCGGAGAGCGCATCATGCCCAGGTTCACGCGAATCTGGTCGTACACGCGACCGGTGATGAACGTGGCGTAGCTCGGCGCAAACGTGGTCAGTCCCTCGTTCGCGAGCGCGGCCGCCACCTCCACCTGGTTCTGCTCCGCGATACCGCACTGCACAAAGCCCTCGGGCAGCACCTCGCGCATGTGGTCCAGGTTCAGGCGCCGCCCGTAGTCTGATACCACAACGGAAAGCCCGCCGTCCCGCTCGGCAAGCTCGCCCATGACCTCGCCAAACACCTGCTTCGGGTTCATGGCCGAGAAACGCGCGGACTCCTCGGCGGTGACGGCTCCGGCAAGGGCGCCCCTCCCGTCCGCGGAAGCGGCCATGGCGGCTGCGTTCTTCTCGCCCCGCGCGCACGCGCTACTCATTGCGAATCGCCTCCTCCCGGGCGTCCAGCTCGCGCATGGCCCGCTGGTACAGCTCCTCCGTCAGGGCCTTGTCGTGCCACTCCGCATGCCCCTCCGCAAACGAGAGCCCGTGCCCCTTGCGCGTGCGCGCCACCACGGCCCGCGGGCGGTCGCCGGGGTTGCGCAAGGCATCTGCCAGCTGGATCACGTCGTGTCCGTCCACCTCTACCACGTCAAAGCCAAACGCGGTGAACTTTCTGTTGATGGGCCCGTTGTCAAGTATCTGCGCCGTGGGGCCGTCCAGCTGCATGCCGTTGGCGTCCACCACCACGGTCAGGTTGGCCAGCCGCTTGTGGCCTATGAGCGCGGCGGACTCCCACACCGATCCCTCGTCGCACTCGCCGTCGCCCACCACGCAGAACACGCGCCCGGGCAGACGCTTGCGGCGCAGCGACAGCGCGAGGCCCGCGGCGTAGCCCAGGCCCATGCCCAGGCTGCCGCCCGAGATCTCAAACCCGCGCTGAGGGTCGCGCTCCGGGTGCTTGAAGATGCGCGCGTCCGGCCCAAACAGGCCGCGGTCTACGTCGTCCTGGCTTATGAGGCCGCACTTCAGCATCATGGGGTACAGCGCCACGGACGCGTGCGCCTTGCTCACGATCAGCCGGTCGCGCTCGTCCCACGGCGTGCCGTCCCTGCCGGTGTGCATCACCTCGTCCAGAAGCACGGCCACAATCTCTGCCATAGAGAGCGCACCGCCAAAGTGCAGCGGGCTTCCCATGTAGCGGTGCCCCCACTCCACCACGCCGCGACGCACCGCAAGCGCGTCCAGGTCAAGCCGGCGGCGCAGGGCGCGCGTGGCCTCGTCCTCCGCGGCGGCGCCCTCGCGCGGACGCGCGCGAATGCCGTCCAGCTCAAGCGGGCCGGGGAAGCCGTCGCTCTGCATGGACACGCCCACGATGGACTGGTTGGGCCCCAGCCACGTGAGGCTCCACTCTATGGGCGTGCTGTCCGCAAGCTCGATGTTCTGCTCAAGCACCATCACCGGGTCAGACGCGCCGCACGCCAGGCACGCGGCGTGCTGGGCCCCCGCGCGGCACGACGAGTAGTGCATGTGCGAAAGCGCGATCTTGCGCCCGGAGCACCGCTCCACCGCGTCAAACAGCGACTCCGTAGTGAAGTCCGCCTGCTCCAGCCCCGGGCACGCCTCCAGGTTCGACCAGCTCTCCTGGCACACCACGGGCCGTCCGCCCACCGATCGCACGCGCCGCATAAACAGCGCCGGTTTGCCGGGCTCCACCTGAAGGCTCTCCGCCACCTCCGCCGGAGCCGGCAGCACGTCCTTCTGAAGCACCTGCGTCGTGTACCGCACGCCGCCGTCGCGAAGCGACGCCGCAAAGCTAAACGACCGCGCGTTTCCCGGCCGAGAGATTCCTCCGTCCGCCACCACGGTCCCGCTCCCCTTGCGGCTCACAAGAAGCCCCTCCGCCACCAGCGTCCCGATCGCCTTGCGCACGGTCCCGCGGCTCACGCCGTACTGCGCCATCAGGTCCGCCTCCGAGGGAATGTAGCGCCCCCGCCGCCACTCGCGGTTGCGGATCTTGCCGCGCATGATCTCGGAAAGCTGCACGTTCAGCGGATCGGGCGAATCCGCCGAGAGGAACGTGGGCTCCGCGCCCGAAGCCCCGCCCGCCGCTTCCGGCGCGTCCGGGG
>OCVV011094228.1_pt1 | contig 12253 bp, 8 predicted proteins | sample 1539721 | NCBI WGS metagenome assembly OCVV01 (sample SAMN02144230, study PRJEB22623) | gut metagenome | biome: sheep rumen | host: Ovis aries | place: New Zealand | reverse complement strand
GACAGAAAAGCCGAGCTTGATGCCATGCATCCGGCTGCCCGGGAAGCTGCCTTGCGTGACCTTGAGCAGCATCCGGAAAAGAAAATTAAAATCTGCGGGAAGAGGGAAGGCTGGAAGGTCTACCCTTACGATGCCCTCAACCGTGTCGATGCGGGAACGGAGCTTGAATTTGTCTCTCCGTCAGTCCTGGCTCAGAAAGTTTCCGGCAGCGAATACGAATTCATCAATCCTAAGACAGGCGAAAAGCTTGACTGGGTTAACGCAGACCACGACTGTGCCCTTTACACCGGCCTTCCCATCGAAGAAAATACTCTTGTACGCGTAAAAGACCCTGACTATGTTGAGGGACAAATCCGAAATCGAGGGCGTTAAGCGTTCGGGCCGATAAAGCCTTACGCGGGATTGGAGCACGCTTTGCTTGCGTAGCGAAGCGGAGCAATGGAGCGTCAGCGGAAGTGCGGAAAGCCCGTAGCGAGTTGATTCGTTCAAAAAAAATGAAAAGACTGACATTTGCTTTACTCTTTCTTCTTGCAGCTTCTCTTTCTTTCGCCGAATTCAACGACGGGAAAATCACGAAATTCATTGAATTCGACATGACTTCTTCGACAAACAAGGGAATTGAGCGACACAAGACCCTTTATTCAGGCGAAGTCGGCCTTGTTTCCCGCTGGGCTGAGGGACTTCTTGGCCTTCAGGCCTACGAAAATTGCTTTGATTTTACGGTAAATGCCAGGGGCTGGCTTCCTTTTGCCAGCTGGAACTTTGAAACGGCCAGAATTGCCATTGGCCTTGGTGGAATCTATCACTATCAGCGATACAAAAAAATCAGCTCGGAGCACGATTTCATTTTTGAGACCCTTTTCCGCTACAAGAGCGATTCTGGAACCACGGTTTCATTTTCTGGCGGCTATGCGGGAAAGGCAACTCAAATCGACGCGCTAAAAGATTTTGTGCCTTACATTTACGACAAATATTTTTATGCCGTCATGCAGGTGAACAAGGTCTGGTCTAACGGCATGGAGCTTTATCTTGAGCATGGCCTGCATGACCTCTACCGCTATCCACTCTTTGCTTCCCCCCATTATCTCGTCGGTCTGGCCTATAATTTTGATTTTGGGCTTAGAATTTCCAGCGATGTCTCTGTCCGAATCGTTGACGGATACACAACGCCGCCATATATCGACAGTTTGCTTGTAAAATTTGCAACGAGGTTTTCATTTTGAAATCGCTTTTTCGTCTTGTAAAAGTTTTCTGTCTCACCAGCCTGTGCGTTTTTTGCATTCTTTCGTGCTCGAATTACGGTTTTTTCTGGGGGCTTTTCGGTGAGGACGATGTTGATGACCGCTCATCTTCCATGAAAAATCTTCAGTCAGAAATTCCCGATTTTGCTTCTCAGACAAAGGCTTCTTCCTCCAGCTACAGTGTCTTGATTCTTACCGACATGCATTTTGGGGCTACAAAGGAAGATATTGATGAAAAAGCTTTTTTGAATTGGCTTGAAAAGCGTTTTCAGGATACGGATTACAGTAAAATTCCCCGTTTTGCGATAAATCTTGGTGACACGGCGGACGGCGGTCACGACAGCGAATACAGGCAGTACCTTGACTTTGAAAAAAAAATCAAGGCTCTTGCCGGAAAATACCTCTATGGTGAAAATGACGAGACAGCCGATAGCGACAGGAAATTCAAGGTTTACGGAATTCTCGGAAACCACGACCTCTACAATAACGGCGTGACCGGCTTTATGAAGTACATGTATCCCTACAATTCAAGCTATTTTTTCCATATTGACCAGAATGATGACAAAAGCGGCTTCAGTTACTATTTTTTGGATACGGCCAACGGAACTACGGGAAAGGACCAGCTTGATGATTTTAAGTCAAAAATCGAAGCTGACCCAAGACCGAAAATCGTTCTAACCCATTACCCTGTTTGGGCTGGCGGAGCGGACGGGGCTTTTGCCTTTATGATTCTTCAGAATACAATGGAAAGAAACATTCTTCTCACTTATTTCGCAGAGAACAATGTCAGACAGGTTTACGAAGGTCACGCCCACGCCAACTATGGCTATGATTTCACGAAATTCCGTGAAGATGTAATAGGCTCCCTGCGTTTTTCAAGCCGGGCAAAAAAACAATGCGCTGTCTGCACAGTGAATGAAGAGACAAAGCAGGTGTCAACGGAAATCATCGAGTTTTAAGTAAAAAAAACATGCTCCCGCCGGGGCAAGGGCATTATAAACCGCTTTGTCTGAAAAAAAACGGCTTCCAGTCGTGAAACGACTTATCGAAATCGCAGGCTCGCCTGCTACACGCAGTTTGTGCTTGTAATTATATACGGATGTCGCTTACGCGACAGCACAAACTGAGTGTTTTCGTAAGCCGTTTCGCTCCTTCTCGCCGTTTTGCTTTCCTTCACATTTTTTTAACTTTCTCCCCCTTCTGTTTTCCGTTTTCAACTTTCAGTTTTCCGTTTTCATCTTTCAACTTTCATCTTTCATCTTTCTTTTCCCACTCAACATTGACCATTCGCTTTTCTATGTTCTGGATGCGCTGGAAAGTGAGACAGGTGGCTTTGTGGATGCGAAGGCCTTTTTTGTTGGTGTAGCCTACGATTGGGTCTCCTGGCTGGGGATTGCAGCAGCCGGCAAGGTTCAACTCTACGTTCTTTGTGCCCTCAACGATGATTTTACCGGTGTAGGTCTTGCGCTCGGCAAGCTCCGGGTTCTCGCCTTTTGCTGAGCGTTTTTTGCGTTTTTCTTCCTGAATTGCCCGGCTCCGCTCGTTCTGGGCGTCTAAATCACGCGCCCTCTGCTCGGCCGCCGCCTTGTCCTCGAAAGTCGGGTCATTGGCCAGAAGCCATGAGTGTATTCGCTGGCGGGCCTTGCTTGTCTTGACCACTTTGAGCTGGTTTTCTGTCGGGTGAGCCTGGGGGTTCGTAATGACTTCGATAATCTGGGTGTTCTGCAAGGGAGCCGTAATCGGGATGATTTTTCCGTCAGCCTTGGCACCTACGATTTTTTCGCCGACTCCTGAGTGAATGTGGTAAGCAAAATCAATGGCGTTGCTTCCCTGAGGCAGCTGGACTACATCGCCTTTTGGTGTGAAGACATAGATTTCGTCACCTAAAAGTTCGCCCTTAAGCTCCGCAAAGAAAGTCTCGTCGCTCAGGTTTTCTTTTTTGAGATTCTGAAGCTGGTTGAAGATTCCCAGCGAGTTGACATCAACCTTGTCGTGGTTCATGCCCTTTTTGTAGAGCCAGTGGGAGGCGACACCGTGCTCGGCCATGTTGTGCATGTCGCTCGTTCGAATCTGGATTTCAAGGGGCTTTCCTTCGCAGACGACGGTAGTATGAAGGGACTGATAGCCGTTGGACTTTGGCATGGCGATATAGTCCTTAAAACGACCGTCCATGGGTTTCCAGAGACCGTGAACGATTCCAATCAGAGTGTAACATTCAGCGTTGGTCTGGCAGATTACCCGCAGGGCAAGAAGGTCATAGAGTGAGGAGGCCGGAACATTGCGTTTCTGCATCTTTTTGTAAATCGAGTAAAAATGCTTTGCCCGGCTTGAAATGCTTACTTTGATTCCGACTTTTTCAGCTGACTTGTAAATTGCGTTGACAGCTTTTTCAAGATAAGCCGCCCTCTCGTCTTTTTTTTGGGCGACTATTGCCTTTATCTGCTGGAAAACATCGGGGTTGGAATATTTGAGGCTCAAATCCTCCAGCTCGCTTTTTACGCTCTGCATACCAAGACGGTCGGCCAGGGGTGCCCAGATGTCGATTACTTCAGATGAAACGAGTCTCTGTTTTTTTTCGTCGATTGATTTGAGGTTTCTCATGCGGTCAAGCCTGTCAGCCAGCTTTACGAGAATGACCCGCACATCGTCAATCATTGCGAAGAGCATTTTTCGAATAGCGTCTGCCTGCTGAATCGTGGTGGCGTTGATTTTCATTCCGGTGATTTTGGATGTGTCACGCACGATTTTAAAAACAGTCTCGCCGAATTTTTCTTTTACTTCTTCTTCGCTAACTCCTTCGATTTCAAAAATGGCATGAAGGAGACCGCAGATTACGCAGTCAATGTCCAGCTGGGCTTGGGCAAGAATTGAGGCGACACGCATTGGATGGAGAATGTAGGGTAGGCCGCAGGCTCGGGAAATGCCTTCAGTTTTTTTGCAGAGGAAAGCCCAGGCTTCACTAAAGCGGGCTTTTTCTTCGTCTGAGAATGAGTCGAAAGTCTTAAAAAATTCGCCCAGAAGAATATCCGGGTCGGTCTCCGTGTTGTTCGTCGTTATATCGAATCCCATATTCCACCACCATTATTAAGATAGCAAAAATTCTGGCGTTGTGCTACAATTCTTCCATGACGATAATTTCTTCAAAAAGTAATTTGTCGGGAGCCATCACTGTTCCCGGTTCAAAATCTCATACAATCCGTGCGCTCCTTCTTGCAACTATTGCGGAGGGCACTTCTCATATCAAAAATCCCCTGCCCAGCGCAGACTGTCTTTCCACGGCCTCGGCTGTTCCTCTGATTGGCTCTGAGGTTGACCTTAATCTTCTGTCCGAGAATGAGCCTGGAACGGAATGGACTGTTTATGGGGCTGGCAAAAAGCTTCACCTTCCTGATGATGTCGTTAATGTCGGCGATTCCGGCTCGCTTTTGTATTTCCTTACTCCCATTGCGGCCTGCTTTGAGGGAACTTCGGTTTTCACGGGCGACGCAAGCATCCGTAAGAGGCCTGTCCTTCATGTCGTTGACGCCCTCAATCAGCTTGGGGCAAAATGCTTTGTTACCCGGCCCGGCTCTAAAAGCTGTCCTCTTGTAATCACGGGCTCAATCAAAAAAGGCGGCACTGTCCGTACCCCCGGCGAAATCTCAAGCCAGTACATTTCTGGCCTTATGATGGCCGGAATTCTCACCGACAAGCCAATCAAACTGGAGCTTTCAAATCCAAAAGAAACCCCTTACCTTACGATGACCCAGAAATGGCTCGAAAAAGTAGGCGTTAAATGCCAGGTTTCCGAGGATTTTAAGCATATAGAGGTAAGCCCATGCAAGTCTTTCAAGGGCTTTGATGTCACGATTCCGAGCGACTGGGAGGGAGTCGCTTTTCCACTGATTGCAGCCCTCATTTCCGACAGCAAAATCACCATTGAGAATGTCGATTCAAGCGGAACTCAGGGTGATGATGCGATTGTTTCCATATTACAGTCAATTGGTGCTGATATTGTCTGGGACAAAAAAGCCGAGACTCTTACGGTTTCTGGCGGAAAGTGTTCTAAAGACGGAATCGGCCGCCTCACTACCGAAAATTGCCCGAAGGGAGAGCTTCATGTGAATATCTCGCCTTTCCCGGACGCAGTTTGTGCCCTTTCTGCAATCGCCTGCTTTACGGAAGGCACTGTCGTTATCGAAGATGCTGCAGTCTGCCGGCGAAAGGAAACTGACCGCCTCAAAGTCCTTAACATCGAGCTTTCAAGGCTGGGTGCCGAAATAGAGGAGTGTGAGGATTCCCTGGTCATTCACGGCCACTCGCCTATTCTCAAAGACGGCTCACCGAACCCTGCTTTTAAACTGCATGGGGCTGTCTGCGAGAGCTATGATGACCACCGCATGGCAATGTCCCTTGCCTGCATGGGTCTGGGCCTGGATCAAGACGAAAAAATCATCGTGAATGATGCGGAATGCTGTTCAGTCAGTTTCCCTCATTTCTATGAAACGATGAACAAAATAAATGCAAACTTTAGAGAAGAGGAGTAGATTTATGCTTACGGACATTGAAATTTCACAGCAGAACAAAATGATTCCCATCGTGGATGTGGCAGAGAAAATCGGAATTACCGAAGACAGCCTTGAGATGTACGGAAAATACAAGGCAAAAATCACCATGGAGGAGCTTCGTGCCCTTCAGAAAAAGGCATCTGACCCAAAAAATCGTGGCAAACTCATCCTTACGACAGCTCTCACTCCGACTCCAGCCGGGGAGGGAAAGTCTACAGTCTCCATCGCACTCGGTGACGGTCTCAACAAAATCGGCAAAAAAGCCGTAATCGCCCTCCGTGAGCCTTCTCTTGGTCCCTGTTTCGGCGTTAAGGGCGGGGCTTGTGGCGGCGGCTATGCCCAGATCGTCCCCATGGAAGACATTAACCTGCATTTTACAGGCGACATTCACGCAATCTCAATCGCCAACAACCTGATTGCCGCCCTCATCGATAATCACATCAAGCAGGGAAATCTTCTCGGAATCGACCCCCGCACAATCTCATGGAAGCGCTGCGTAGACCTTAATGACCGTGAGCTTCGTAACATCGTCGTCGGAATGGGTGGCGTGGCCGACGGAATGCCCCGCGAAGACCACTTCTGCATCACCGTGGCCAGCGAGCTTATGGCAATTATCTGCCTTGCGACATCTATCTCAGACCTTAAAAAGCGTATTTCATCTATTACAATCGGAAAGACCTTCGACAAGAGGCCGGTTAAATTCGGCGAGCTTAAGTGCACGGGAGCAATTGCAGTCCTTCTCAAGGACGCAATCAAGCCGAACCTGGTTCAGACCCTCGAAAAAAATCCTGTTTTCGTTCACGGAGGCCCCTTCGCCAACATTGCTCAGGGCACGAACTCTGTTAACGCCACGATTTCTGCCCTTGCCACAGGCGATTATGTCGTTACTGAGGCAGGTTTTGCCGCAGATTTGGGGGCTGAGAAATTCATGGACATCAAGTGCCGGGCTGCAGGAATTTCACCCAGCGTAGTCGTAATCGTAGCCACTGTTCGTGCCCTCAAAATGCACGGCGGCATGGCCAAGGCTGACCTTTCGACTCCCAGCATTGCCGCCCTTCAGGCAGGCTTTGAGAACCTTGCCGTTCATATCGAGAATGTAGCGAAATTCGGTGTTCCTTCTGTTGTCGCCGTCAACCGTTTTGTCACTGATACTGAAGAAGAAATTGCCTTGCTCGAAAAACTCTGCGAGCAGAAGGGAGCAAAGGCTGTTCTCTGCGAAGGATGGGGCAAAGGCGGCGAGGGTGCCACCGAGCTTGCAAGAGTCGTTGCCGAGGTCGCTGATTCCGGCAAGGCAAAATTCAATTATCTTTATCAGGCAAACCTTTCTTTCGCCGACAAAATCCGCACAATCGCAAAAGAAATCTACCGTGCAAAAGATGTTGAATTTGCACCGAATGTCCTCAAAAAGCTCCGTGAATACGAGGAGCAGGGCTACAAGGAGCTTCCGGTTTGTATCGCAAAGACCCAGAACTCAATCAGCCACGATCCTAAGCTCATGGGCGCTCCAAAAGACTACATCTTCCCAATCAGGGATGTTCAGCTTTATTCCGGGGCCGGCTTCGTTGTTGCCCTTGCAGGCGAAATTATGACAATGCCGGGCCTGCCAAAGCTTCCGGCCGCCCTTAACATCGACATCGACGACGACGGCCACATTTCGGGACTGTTTTAAAATAACCACAGATTACACAGATTAACACAGATTAACACAGATTCTAATTTTTATATCTGTGGCATCTGTGACATCTGTGACATCTGTGGTTTATATCTTGAGGTTGCTATGTTCAAATTCTTTATTAAAAAAAATTTTTGTGACGGCTGGGATAACTTTTTCTTTCTTGTTCTTTCCAATGCGATAACAATCGTGCTGCTTTTTGGGGCTTATTTTGCTCTTCGTGCCGCCGACTCTATAAATCCTTACCTTCCCTTCGCAGCTTTTATCCTTGTTTCGGGAATTCTCATGGTTCAGCTTTTTGCCTGGGGTGCGAACGCTGCAAAATTGGCTGACTTCCGCTCACCTTCCTTCGCCGTGTTTTTTTCAGCCTTAAAGTCTGTCTGGAAAATCGGCTTTGCCTTTGGTGCCATGATAGCACTATCCCTTCTTCTTGCCCGTTTCGCAATCGCCTACTATCTTACCCTGTATTTCAGGGACGGAAATGTAATCGGTCTTGTGGTTACGGCAGGCTTGGGCTGGTTCCTTTTGGTTTCGGCAATTTCCCTTCAGTATTTTATTCCGCTTTACTTTCTGCAAGAAAATAACGGTTTCAAAAAGTGCCTTAAAAAGTCTTTCATCATCTTTTATGACAATGTTTTCTTTTCAATCGAACTCTTCATATATAATCTGGTGATTTTCGTCATTTCCTGTGTCACTTTCATGATTATTCCGGGGCTTAACGGAATCGTGCTTTCTTCAATGAATGCCCTCCGTCTCCGCCTTTACAAGTATGACTGGATTGAAAAAATGTCCGAGCAGGATCCTGACTTTGAGAAAAACAGGGACAAGCGCAATGAAGTGCCTTGGGACGAACTTCTGGCTGAGGACATGGAAAGCCTTGGACCGAGAAAACTCACATCCTTCATATTCCCCTGGCGATAGCCTTCCTCTGGCCTTGCTTTTCCAGAAAAGTCGGGCCGTGTGATTCTATTGATAGAATTCTTGTAAAGTTATAAACTTTATTTATCTGCAAAAAATTAGGAGAAACACAAATGAAAAAACTTCTTTCTGCTGCCGCTGCTCTTCTTGCCGCCGCCAGTCTTTTCACCGGCTGTAACGAAAAAAACAGCAAAATTAAAATCGGTGTAATCCAGCTCGTTGAGCACCCAGCCCTCGACAAAAGCTACCAGGGCTTCGTAGACGGTCTTGCCGAAGCTGGCTACAAAAACGGCGAGAACATCGTCATTGATTATCAGAACGCTCAGGGCGAGCAGGCAAACTGCGTTACAATCGCCAATAAATTCGTAAACGACCGGGACAATCTCATTTTCGCAATCGCAACTCCTGCCGCACAGGCTGTCGCAAACCTCACGAAAAACATTCCGATTCTCGTAACTGCCGTTACAGATCCGGAGACAGCAAAACTTGTAAAATCAAACAAAAAACCAGAGACAAATGTTTCAGGCACCTCAGATCTTACTCCTGTTGCTGCCCAGATTGCCCTTCTCAAAAAAATCCAGCCTAACGCAAAAAAAGTCGGCCTTCTTTACTGCTCAAGCGAGGCAAATTCAATTTTCCAGATTGACATCGCCAAGGAAGCATGTAAGGCAAACGGCCTGGAATTCGTCGAAGGCTCAGTTTCAAATTCAAACGAAATCCAGCAGGTAACACAGAGCCTTGTCGGAAAAGTTGACGCATTCTATGTCCCGACAGACAACATGCTTGCTGCCGGAATGGCAAATGTAGCCATGGTCGCAAACGAGGCTAAACTTCCAGTAATTTGTGGCGAAGACGGCATGGTAGTTTCTGGTGGCCTTGCTACTTACGGAATCAACTACTATGAGCTTGGTAAACTCACTGCAAAACAGGCTGTCAAAGTCCTCAAGGACGGAGCTAAACCTGCAGAAATGCCAATCGAGTACCTCGAAAAGTTTGACTTCACATACAACAAAGACACTGCCGCAAAAATCGGCATCACTATTCCAGAAAACCTGTAGTCTTTAAATGGGGGAGGGGAAAGTCTCCCCCTACGCGCCCACTTTGTTGGTCGCTACCCTCTCTGCGGGGACACCCCGCAACGCCCCGATTTTTTTCTTTCACTTAATCAATTCCTTTTCTTCGTTATTGTACAAAAAAAAAGCGGTTTATATTTTTCCGACCTCGCTATACTGAATTTACTGTATTCAAAAAGGGGAAATATTTTGAAAATTACTGCAATTAAAAAGTTTTTTGCCATGATGGCTTTTTCGGCCTTCATTTTAGCCGGATGTTCCGTGGACTCGGGCGATTCTGCAAGTGGCTCACAGCCTTCAAGCGTTGAGACTCCAGAAAAAACAGAGCCTGTAAAGCCTGAAAATCCAAGTGATGAAAACAAGACTGTCAGCGATGTTGATGTGGAAACTGAGTCTGAGATTGTCAGCGATTCAATTGCCTGGACTTTCAGCGATTTAGGTTCAGTTTCCATCGAAGGCGTTGCGGCTGATAAAACGAAATTTGCTGATGCTGAGGCTCTTTCGTCTGCACCAGTTTCTTATTCAAACTTTTCGGCTATTCCAAATACGAAGGAAGCTAGCAAATATTCCATCAAATCTGATGTCGAATATCCTTCTTCGGACAAGCGGCTTACGGCAAAAATCAAGGCTTTAGGCTCTGACGGACATACTCCAATTCAGTACAACAAATATGAGTCTTCTGCAACTTGCAAAGTGAGCGGGGCCAGCAAGGGTGGTCTGCAGCTTTATGATGATGCTTTTGTTATTAATGGCGTTGAAGGGCCTTTCTCAGTTACAATCAATTACGGTGCTAATTCTTCAGACGCAAAGACTGACGGCCGTTACGGCTACATCAAAATTGACGGAAGAGAATACGATGATGAGAGCGTAAAAAGCGCAAAATCCCTGTCTTCCAACGGTGTGAGCTTTACAGCCCGCTACGATGGAAATCAGACTGTCGATGTAATTGTCGGAGCCGGCCTCGACTTGCCCACCCCCTGCTGGATTCGCCTTTATGATGTCATCATTTCCCGGGAAGACATCCATACGACCACCGTCACTACGACAACTTATTCTGACGGAAGCAAGAAAATCGTGACTGAAGTAAAAGACTCTTCTGGAAAGCTGGTCTCTTCTAAAACAGAGACTAAAAACGCCCCTTCATCTTCAAATTCCGGCTCTTCAGAGCCTTCCGTACTTCCTGACCCAACTGACAGCGAGGAATACAAAAACGGAAGCAAAATCGGCAGCCGTTCCCGCCTTAGCGAGATTGACACGGCTACCATTACGAATGCAATCCATGTCTCGACAGCCCGGGAGCTGGAGGCGGCTATTACTAACGTTCAGGAAGGCGGGGCAATCATCCTTGCGGCCGGAATCTATTCTTTTGACCATCAGCTGAACATAAAATATGGAAACAATGGCTCGGCTTCAGGCCTTAAATACATCATGCCGGAGAAGGGGGCGAAAGTCACTCTGGATTTTTCTAGCCAGTCTTATGACAAAGACACATCAAAAAATGCCCGGGGACTTCAGATTGAAGGCGATTACTGGCATGTTTACGGCCTTACGGTTTATGGAGCCGCTGACAACGGCATCTTCGTCTGCGGAAAGCACAATATCGTAGAGCGCTGTGTCTTGCAGGCAAACCGGGACACCGGCCTTCAAATTAGCCGCAGGTCATCTTCAATCTCAAATTTCGATGAATGGCCGAGCGACAACCTCATTCTTAACTGTACTTCTTTTGACAACCACGATCCCGCAACGGATGAAAATGCTGACGGATTCGCCGCAAAACTCACCTGCGGAAACGGAAATGTCTTTGACGGCTGCATAGCTTACTGCAATTCTGATGACGGCTGGGATTTGTACGCAAAAAGCGAAACAGGCTCTATCGGAGTCGTAACAATCAAAAACTGTGTCGCTTTCGGAAACGGAAAACTCACTGCCGGCTCTTCTTTTGCTAACGGAGACATGAACGGCTTTAAGCTCGGTGGCTCAAACAACGCCGTTCCAACGCCCCATGTAGTCTACAACAGCATGGCCTTTGGCAATGGAAAGGACGGCTTTACTGACAATGGAAACGGCGGAGCCTTGCAAATCTACAACTGCACTAGCTTCGGAAACCAGAATTCCAACTTCAATTTCTACCGAACCTATGCAGGTGGCCTCTTTAAAAGGCTTGTCAGTATGCTGGGAAGCGTAAGCCCAGAACAAGTGGACAAATTCGGCGGAAAAGCTAAAGAGTGCTCTGTTGCGGCAAAAATTTCTGATTCAGTTTTCGTCTTGGACAAAAGCAAGAAAATCTTCTCTCTCATTAAAGAAGAAACCGAAATTTTTAACGGAAGCAAACTCGGCGAGAATGTTTCAGATCCTTATTCCAACGAAATTGTCTCCGCTACAGCTCCTGTCGCCGATGCCAGCGTGGACTCAGCCTGCCGCAACGAAGACGGAACAATCAATATGAAAGGCTTCCTTGAAATAAAGGAAGACTCGGCCTACGAAGGAATGGGAGCTAAGTTCGGCTCAGAAGCCTACCAGATTTTGCCTGTCACACTGAAATAGCAAAAAATCTCTCAAATTCTTAAAAAATCCCATCATTCATAAGAAAATGATGGGATTTTTCTTTTTAAATCCTTATTCTTATGTCTGAAAAGTCCAATTATCTGAAAGTTTTGTTGTTTTCCGATTTGTTAAAATATAAAATGACAAATTTTTTCAATAAAAAAAGTATGCATTAAAAAAGGGGGCATATATGAAAAAACTAAGGAAGACATTCGCACTTTTGCTTGCGATGTCTCTTGTATATGTAGGGGGGGGGGA
>OCVV011355173.1_pt1 | contig 12255 bp, 9 predicted proteins | sample 1539721 | NCBI WGS metagenome assembly OCVV01 (sample SAMN02144230, study PRJEB22623) | gut metagenome | biome: sheep rumen | host: Ovis aries | place: New Zealand | reverse complement strand
GGTGCGCGCCCTCCGGAACGAGATCCGTCGCGCACGGAGCGCGGCCGGCCGGGCGATCCGGCGCAAGGGCGCCCTGCGAAGCCTCGTCGAAACGGCCGCCCGGCTCTTCGGGGGATGAAACCCGCCCGCCCGCCCCGTATCCTCGTCGATGCCCCGTCGTCCCTCCCCTTCCCTTCGAGGAATCCCCCTTCCAACCGCAAAACCATCCCAGCCATGCAAACCGAAACCAAAACCAAGGTCAAGGGTGTCGCCGACATCCTCTTCCTGCTGGACGCCACCGGGTCCATGCAGTCCAACATCGACGCCGTGAAGGACAACATCGGGGCGTTCCTCGACTCCCTCGCCGCGCCGATCGGCTTCAACGCCGCGCCGCCGCTCAAGGACTGGCGCGCCGCCGTCTGGGCGTACCGCGACGCCGGATGCGACGGGGACCTGTGGCTCGAGCGCAACCCGTTCGTCCGGAGCGCTGGCGAGCTGCACGGACAGCTCTCGCGCATCGTGGCGCAGGGCGGCGGCGACGAGCCCGAGTCGCTCCTCGACGCGCTGCACGCGGTCGCCAACCTCCCCGCCGCGCCGAAGGGCGCGCAGACGGAGGACGCCAACGCCTGGCGCTACCGCTCCGAGGCCGCGCGCGTCGTCGTCGTGTTCACCGACGCCTCGTACCACCCGTCCCTCGCCTCCGACCCGGCGCTGGGGCTCGCCGACGTCGCCAACGCCGTCACCGAGGCGCGCATCCGCCTCTCGATCTTCGCGCCGGCGATGGAATGCTACGACGACCTCTCGCAGATCGACAAGTGCGAGTACACCCCCGTCGCGGTCGAGCCCGGCGAGACGCCCGTCGCCGCGCTGGCGCGCTTCACCGGCGACGCCGCGCACTTCCGCAAGACCCTCGAGATGCTCGCCAAGTCCGTGTCGGCGAGCGCCGCCGCGGACGCGCTCGAAGTTTGAATCCGCCGCGCGTCCGGCGCCCAAGACCATGCCCATCGTTCCAAGTCCCGGCGACCGCGTCCAGGGCGCGCTGCATCGCTACACGCTGCTGAAGCTCCTCAACAAGGGGGCGTGCGCCAATGCGTTCGGCGCGACCGACGAGCGCGGCGAGAAGGTCTTCCTCAAGGCCTACACCTCGCCGACGACGCTCAAGCCCTGGTACGACGACTACCTGCGCTACGAGATCGAGCTCAACGCCCGGCTCGGCGCGGATCCCGTGCTCGCCCAGCAGTCCGTGCGGGCGACGGACGTCTTCAGCGCGACGTTCGAGCACGAGGGGCGCGCCACCCGGAACCCGAACCTCTTCCAGGTCTTCCCGTTCGTGTCGGGCAACCGCAACCTCGGCGACCTCGCGGCCGACGGCTGGCGCGGCCGCCCGCTGCGCGGCGGCGAGCGCCTGATGGTCGCCGCGGTGTTCCTCGCGGCGCTGGCCCGGCTGCACGCGGCGAAGATCGTCCATGCCGACCTCAAGCCCGCGAACGTGCAGATGGTGCGCATCGGGGACGGCGCCGCGCCGCTCTTCCGCCCCCTGCTCGTCGACATGGACTTCTCCGTCCTCGCGGACCGGCGCGCGCCGTGGCACGGCGACGCCTCCGTCGGATACGTCGGCACGCCCGGCTACTTCTCGCCGGAGCATCTGCGCGGCGACGTGCCGACCGCCGCGTCGGACGCGTTCACCGCGGCGATCATCCTGTGCGAGCTGCTCTCCGGAAGGCATCCGTTCGCCGCCGCGCTCGGCGACGACGCCGAGCCGGGCGACTATCGCGACCGCGTCCTCGCCGGACGCCACGACTTCGGCCTCGAGGCACCGCGCTTCCTCCCGGGCGTCGCCGCGCCCGGCCTCGGCCGGCTCCTCCTGCGCGCGCTCTCGCCCGACCCCGCGCGCCGGCCTTCCGTCGCGGAGATGCACGCGGCCGTCGTCGCCGCGCGCCGCGCGGCGGACGCGGGTCCCAGCGTCGCGGGTCCCAGCATCCCAGGTCCCAGCATCCCAGGTCCCAGCATCCCGGGTCCCAGTGTCCCGGGTCCCAGTGTCCCGGGTCCCAGCGTCCCCGACCCGACGGCTTCCGGTCCTCGAACCCGCCTCGTTCTTTCGGGGTCCAACGGCGCATTCTCGACGGGCGGACGTTTCGCCGTGACGCGAACGACCCTCCGGCGCGTGGCGGGCGACGACGCGCGCTACGCGGGAGATGAGCCGCAGTTCCTCCTCGAGCGCGGCGCGGGGAGCGACTGGCTCGTCCTGCCGCCGCCGAAGCCGCCGCGCAACCCGACCTACCGCAACGGAGCCCCGCTCCGCGCGCCGGCGGTCCTTGCCGCCGGGGACACGCTCTCGATCGGCCCCGTCAAGGCCGCCTGCACCGTCTCGTTCGCCTGAACTCCCCTCTCCTTCGCGCCTCCGCCGGGTTTGCCCGGCGGACGGGGATGTGGTAGACTTCCGGCCATGCAAGACATCCATCTCGTCGCCGCCTCGGAGGAGGGGCTTTCGCAGGACGAAATCCGCGCCGCGCTCGCGCGGGCGCTCGAGGGGCGCGCGCTCCGGCGCGTCCTCGTGATCCCGCCGGACTTCACGCGCTTCCACTCCAACGCCGGGTTCATCACGAACGCGCTCTGGCACATGCTCGCCGGGCGCGGCGTCGTGGTCGACGTCATGCCCGCGCTCGGGACGCACGTGCCCGTCACGGAGGCGCAGTGGGAGGCGATGTTCGGCGACGTGCCGTTCGACCGGATGATCGTCCACAACTGGCGCACGGACGTCGTCAGGCTCGGCGACATCCCCGCGGAGGTCGTGTCCGAGATCAGCGAAGGTCTCTGGAGGAAGTCCCTGGCGGTCGAGCTCAACCGCCGGCTCGTCGATGGCGGCTACGACCTGATCGTCTCGCCCGGGCAGGTCGTTCCGCACGAGGTGATCGGCATGGCCAACCACGCGAAGAACCTCTTCGTGGGCGTGGGCGGGAGCGAGATGATCAACGGCTCGCACATGATCGGCGCCGTGTGCGGCATGGAGAAGGCGATGGGCCGCGACCATTCGCCCGTCCGGCGGCTCTTCGACTGGGCGATGGAGAAGTACGTCTACGGGCGGATCCCGGTGCTCTTCGCGCTCACCGTGACGACGGCGCCGGGCGGGAGGATCCGCACCCACGGGCTCTTCCTCGGCGAAGGGCGCGAATGCCTCACCGCCGCGGTGAAGCTCGCGCAGGAGAAGAACGTCGACTACGTCGAGAGGCCGCTCCGGAAGTGCGTCGTCTACCTCGACCCCTCGGAGTTCACGAGCACGTGGGTCGGCAACAAGGCGATCTACCGCACGCGCATGGCGATGGCGGACGGCGGGGAGCTGGTCGTCCTCGCGCCGGGCGTCGAGCGCTTCGGCGAAGACCCGGCGCAGCAGACGCTCATCCGCAAGTACGGCTACAAGGGGCGGCTGCACACGCTGGAGCTCTTCGAGCGGCCCGAGTGCGCCGACCTGCGCGAGAACATGGGCGTCGCGGCGCACCTCATCCACGGATCGTCGGACGGGAGGTTCTCGATCACCTACGCGGTGAAGAAGATCGCCCGGAGCGAGATCGAGGCGGTCGGCTTCCGCGCGGCGGACTACGACGAGACGGCGGCGAAATACGACCCCGCCACGCTGAAGTACGGCTGGAACGACGTCGGCGGCGAGGAGGTCTACTACATCCCGAACCCGGCCCTCGGGCTCTGGATCGACCGCTCCCGCCTCGCGTAGGGAACTTCTCGAAAAACCGCAACGCGCCGGGCCGGCGATGGCTGGACAACGCGCGGGGGGTTGCGGTAGAATGCACGGCATGACGCTTCCCGCCTCCCTCCGGCGCGTTCCCGCGCCCGTCGTCGCCGCCGTCCTCCTGCTTGCGCTCTCCGCGGGGCAGGGGGCCGCGCTTCGCGCGGCGCGCCATGCCGCCGCGCCCGCCGAGGCGGCCGGGGAGACGGCCGGGGCGCCGCCGCTCGTGGCGTTCGCCACCGTCGCGCTCGGCGGCTTCCGCGGCATCCTCGCGGACGCCCTCTGGCTCCGCGCCGACCGCCTCCAGCAGGAGCGGCGCTTCGTGGAGCTGGTGCAGCTCTCCGACTGGATCACGCGGCTGGAGCCCGACAACGAGGACGTCTGGGCGTTCCACGCCTGGAACATGGCCTACAACGTCTCCTTCCTCCTGAGCCGCCCCGACGACCGCTGGCGCTGGGTCCAGGGCGGCCTCTCGCTGCTGCGGGACCGGGGGCTGCCCCTGAACCCCGGCTCCGCGCGCCTCAAGCGGGAGCTCGGGTGGATCTTCGAGCACAAGATCGGAATGGACGGCGATTCCGCCGGCCCGTTCTACCGGACGCAGTGGGCGCGGGAGGCCGGCGCCTACCTCGGCGAGGACGGCGCGCCGCCTGCGGAGGGCTCCATCGCCGCGGACGAGCTGCTCGCCACGCTCCGCATGGATCCCGCCTTCATGTCCGGCATCGAGGCGCGCTACGGGCGCATCGACTGGCGCGTCCCCGCCGCCTCCTCGCTCTACTGGGCGCAGCTCGCGCTGGACGAGGGCGCCGACGGGAAGGAGGAGCTGCCCTGCCGCCGCATGGTCTACCAGTCCCTCGTCGCGATGGCGCTCGGGGACGGGCGCCTGGAGGGCGATCCGGAGGAGGAGGGCTGGACCTTCCGCGCGCGTCCCGCGACGCATCTGATCGACGCGGCGCTCGCGTGCATGGAGGACACGATGGGCCGCACCGAGTTCTCCGGCGTCCGGCACGCCTACGCCGGGCTGCTGCTCGACGCCACGGCCGTCCGCCGGGCCGAGGGGCGCGAGGCCGAGGCGCGGGCGCACTACGCCCGCCTCGCCGCGTTCCTGCGCGAGAACGGCGTGAAGGACGGCATCCCCCCCTACGAGAAGCTCCCCCCGCCCGGCGATCCGGCGCTCGTGCCGCTGCTCGAGCGCGCCGGCGTCCTCTAGCCCTCCTCCCGATGATCGTCCGCACCTCCTTCCGCCGGGCCCTGCCCTCCGCGCCGCGCGCGCTCGCCCTCGCCTTCGCGGGGGCGATCGCCGTCGGCGCGCTGCTGCTCTCGCTGCCCGTGTCCAGCGCGGACGGCGCGTGGCACCCGGGCGCGGACCGGCTCTTCGTCGCCGCGTCGGCGGTCTGCGTCACCGGACTCGACCCGATCGGCGTCGGGGCCTCGCTCTCGGCCTTCGGGCTCGCGGTGCTGGCGGCGCTCGTGCAGCTCGGCGGGCTCGGCGTGATGACGGCGGGCACGTTCCTCTTCGTCGCGATCGGGCGCTCGCTCTCCGTCACGGAGGAGCGCTCCGTGTCCTCGTCCTTCGGGGAGGTGCGCCCGGCGGACACGCGCCGCATCCTGCTCGGGACCTTCGCCTTCACCTTCGCCTGGGAGGCCGCGGGCGCCGTCGCGATGGCGTGGCGCCTGCGCGCGGCCGACCCGGCGCTGCCCCTGGCGGCGGCCGCCGCGCGCGGATTCTTCTTCGCGGAGATGTCGTTCTGCAACGCCGGATTCTCGCTCCACGCGGACAGCTTCGCCCCGTACGTGCGCGACCCCGGGATGGTGCTCGGCTCCGTCCTGCTCTCGACGGCCGGCGGCCTCGGCTTCCTCGTCCACGCCAACCTCCTCTCCCTCCGCCCGTGGCGGCGCAACCGCGCCGCGCGCGGCCGCATGACGCTCCAGTCGCGCCTCGCGCTGGAGGGGATGCTCGCCTCCGTCGCGCTCGGCCTCGCCGTGTACCTCCCGCTGGAGGGCGCCGGCGCCTACGCGGCGCTCGACCGCGGCGACGCCCTCGGCGCCGCGCTCTTCCAGTGCCTTTCCGCGCGCGCGTCGGGCTTCTCGGCGGTCCCCGTCTCGTCGCTCGCCCCCGCGTCGCGGCTATTCACGATGGTCGCGATGTTCGTGGGCGCGGCGCCGGGCTCGACGGGCGGCGGCGTCAAGACGACGACCGTCGCGGTGCTCCTCGCCACGGTGGCGGCGATGTTCGGGCGCCGCGAGGCGCCGGAGCTGCACGGCCGCTCGCTGCCGCGCCGCGCCGTGAACGACGCGATCGCGCTGCTCGCGATCAGCCTCGCGGCCGTGGCGGCGACCGCCTTCCTGCTCCTGCTGCTGGAGCCTCCGCGCGCCGGGCGCGCCGGCGCGCTCGTCTTCGAGGCCGTGTCCGCCTTCGCCAACAACGGCGCCGAGGTCGAGGGGACGACGGCCGCGCTGGCGACGCCCTCCAAGATCCTTCTCGTGCTCGTGATGTTCGCCGGCCGCGTCGGCCCCGCGACGCTCGGGCTCACCCTGTTCCGCCCCCATGTCGAGGACCGCACGAAGCGGCTCCCGGAGGAGAACGTCGTCATCGGATAGCCCCCATGAAAAAGATCAAGGTAGGCATCGTCGGAGGAGGCCGCTTCGGCCTCACGCTCGCGGAATCCCTCGCCGCCAACGGCGTGGACGTCACGCTCGTCGACCGCGACTGGAACGTCGTGCAGTCGCTCGCGGAATCCCCCATCCGCGCGATCCAGGGCGACGCGACGAACCCCGCCGTCCTGCGCGACGCGGGGTTCGCGGACTGCACCATCGCGGTCGTCGCCATCGGCGCCTCGCTCGAGGCGTCGACGCTGGTGACGATCCACTGCAAGGACCTCAAGATCCCGCGCGTGATCTCGAAGGCCTCCTCCGAGGTCCACGGGCGCGTGCTGGAGCGCATCGGCGCGGACAACGTGGTCTACCCCGACCGCGACCGCGCGTTCCGCCTGGCCGAGTCGATCCTGCACCGCAACCCGATCGACTTCTTCTCGATCGCCGACGGCTACGCCATCGCGGAGATTTCCGTGCCCTCGTCCCTTGCCGGACGCTCGCTGATCGACGCCGGCGTCCGCCAGGCGCTGGGCATCACGGTGCTGGCGATCCGCCGCGTCGCGGGCGACCGCGCCCGCCCGCGCGAGACGATCGTCGCGACCGGGCGCGAGGTGCTGCAGGCGGACGACCGGCTCGTCGTCTTCGGCCCCGAACAGTCGCTCGACGAGCTTTCCGACTAGCCATGCGCTAGACCGCGGCGGGGAGATGTGCTATGCTTTTCCCCCGTACCTCCCGCCCCCCTTTCTCCCCGCCGTGAGCTTCCTGCGCCCGTCGTTCAAGAACAAGTTCCTCCGCAAGGCCTGCACCGTCGTCGCGACGGGCTTCGGCCTCGGCTTCTCCCCCGTCGCCCCCGGCACCGTCGGCTCGCTGCTCGGCTGCCTGATCGTCTGGGGCTTCACCGCCGCGGAGCTGCCCGTCTGGGCGCAGGTCGCCGCCTGCGCGGCGATGGCGCTGCTGTGCATCCCGATCGCGTCGGTCGCCGAGGCCGACCTCGGGTTCCGGAAGGATCCCGGCCAGATCGTCTGCGACGAGTACCTCACCTTCCCGATCTGCATGATCGGCCTGCTCGGCGAGTGGCGGGAGCACGTCTGGCTCATGCCGCTTTGCTTCCTCGTCGCCCGCGCGCTCGACATCTGGAAGCCGCAGCCCGCCCGCCGCCTCCAGATCCTCCCCGCCGGCCTCGGCATCACGATCGACGACTTCGTCACCTCCTGCGAGGCGCTCGCCGTCGACTGGGGCCTCTTCCTCCTCCTCACGAAGTACGCCGGAATCTAGGCCGGCCTCCCCGTCACCCGTCACTCGTCGCTCCGATGGCCCGCATCGACTGGAACCTCCGCTCCCGCGCACGCGCCTGCATGAAGTGCGCGCGGCCCTTCGCCGAGAAGGAGACCGTGCGCTCCGGCGTCGTGCCGTTCGAGTCGCCGCTCGTCGCGGAGCTGTTCGCCGAGAAGCTCGCCGAGGAGGCCGCCGCGGCCGCGGCGGGCCAGCCCGTCAAGGCGCACCCCGAGTACGTCCGGCTGGACTTCTGCGAGGACTGCCGCAAGGCGCTTCCCGACCCCGGGTGGATCAGCGTCTGGAAGGGCCCCTACGTCCCGCCCGAGACGGCGCCCGAGGATCCGCTCCGGAAGGCCACGCCCGAGACGCTCCTGCGCAGCCTGCTCGAGGGCGACGACCCCGCCGCGCACGCCGCACCGATCTACCTGCTCGCCGTCATGCTCGAGCGCAAGCGCATCCTCGTCGAGCGCGCGCTCCGCAACGCGCCGGACGGCACCCTCGTCCACATCTACGAGCACCGCCGCTCCGGCGACATCCTGCTCATCGCCGACCCGCGTCTCTCCGACGCCGAGATCCCCGGCGTCCAGGAGGAGATCGAGCGTCTGCTCGGCCTCCGCCCGGACGCTGCCCCCGCGGCGGACGCCGCCGCCATCCCCGGCCCCGCCGCCCCGCCCGACGCGGACGGCGCCCCTCCGCCACCTCCATCCCCCTCCGCACTCCCATGAACGCAGACGACACCCCCCGGAACACCTACCAGGACGACACCCGCTGGCTCGAGGCCGAGCGCCGGACCGACGCGACGCTCTTCCGCCGCAACCTGCTCGTCGCCGTCCTCGTCTTCGGCCTCGCCTTCGCCTTCTTCGCGAAGACCGTCCTCGCGCGCTACGCCGTCCCGGGCCAGAGCGCCGACTTCGTCGCCCTGGCCACGGGCCTGCGCGTGAACTTCTCGTTCCGCTTCGCCGTCTGGCGGCGGCTGCTCGCGGGCTTCGTCGCGCTGTTCCCGGCCTCCTCCGCCGCCTACGCCGCGAACCTGCTCTGCACCTTCTTCTCCGCGCTCGCCGTCTCGCTCGCGGGGCTCGTCGTCGCGCAGCTGACGCAGCTCTTCGCCGACCGGGAGCACTACGAGACCGTCGTCGACGGAGACCCGACGAACCACATCGGGACCACCTCGCTGCTCGCGGGGCTCGCCACCGCGGCGGCGCTGGCCGCCTGCCCGCCCTACTGGACCGTCGCGGCGCAGGCCCATCCGCAGAGCTTCCACCTCTCCTGGCTGCTGCTCTCCGTCCTCTGCGCCCTGCGCTTCGGCGCCACGCGCCGCACGCCGTGGCTCGTCGCGTTCGCCGTCCTGCACGGGCTCGGCGCCTCCCAGACGCCGAGCTTCGTCGCCTGGGCGCCCGTCCTGATCCTCTACGCCGCCTGGGTGCTGTGGGGGGAGGACCGCCTCACCACCGGCGTCTTCGCCCGCATCTGCCTCCTGTTCGCGATCCCGTTCGTCGCCCTGCTCGCCTGGAGCGCCTGGGCGTTCGTCCATTCGCCCGGCGCCGAGCTGGTCCACAACGACCGGTTCTGGAAGGTCCTGCTGGAGATGGCCAAGGAGCTCTACCGCGGCATCTACTCCTCCTTCGACCGCACCTGGTGGCTCATCCTCCTCGGGCTCACCGTCCTGCCCTGGCTCGCGAGCCTCCTCGCGGGGCGGCGCGCCCTCAACGGCGAAGGCGGCTACGCGATGTTCGCGCTCCATCTCGCCATCGCCGCCACGACGCTCGTCGTCCTGCTCGACCTGCGCTACTCGCCCTGGCAGCTCGACCCGTTCTCCTTCCAGATCCTGCCCTACGCGATGACGGCCGCCACCTTCGGCTACCTCGTCGCCGCGCTGCGCGCCTGGATCGTCCACATGATCGGCTCCGAGCGCAAGCGCCGCTACGCCCGCTGGACCGCGGCCGTCGCCGTCCTCGCGGCGCTGCTCGCCCTCTACTTCGGCTGGCACAACCGCCTCCAGCCCGGCGTCCGCCAGCAGCGCTTCGTTCCGATGTACGCCGACGCCGTGATCGACGGCATGCAGGGCCGCCCCTGGCTCGTCACCTCCGGATTCTTCGACTCCGTCATCCTCGTCCGCGCCCACGAGCGCGGCGTCCCGATGCACGTCATCGACGCCAGCCGCCCGTCCTCCACGATCCGCACCACCGCCGACTTCCGGGACGCCCTCCCCGACGCCACGATGCGCAACTCCGCCGACATCGGCATCGTGCCGCTCCTCGGCGAATGGCTCTCCAAGCGCGACGACGCCCCCGCCAGCCTCGCCTTCGGCGTGAACCCCGACTTCTGGCACATGGGGCCCTGGGCCGACTACCCCAGCGGCCCCGTCCACCTCGGCGCCGCCCCCGCCGAGGTCGACGCCCTCGCCGCAACGGACCTCGCCGCGCCCGCCGTCGCGATGCTCGACGCCTTCGACCCCGTCCTCGACGCCGTCCCCACCAACGCCCCGCCGCTCGTCGGCTTCGCCGCCGCGGAGGTCCGGCGCCAGCTCTCCCTCTCCGCCAACAACACCGCGTTCCTCCTCGAGGGCCACGGCCGCCGCACCGACGCCTTCGAGCTCTACGGCCGCGTCCGCGAGTTCGCGCCCGAGAACGTCTCCGCCACCCTCAACTGGATCCACCTGCTCGAGGCGCTCCACCCCGACCGCAAGGACGAGATCGGCCCCGTCATCGAGGAGCTCCGCCGCCATCCCTCCCCCCACGTCTGGAACCTCGCCGCCGCCTTCGGCTACGTCTCCAGCCCCGGCACCTTCGCCATCCAGGGCCTCCAGTGGGCCGTCTCCGGCCACTCCGCCCCCGCCCTCTACGCCATGGGCCAGGCGATCGAGCGCGTCCCCGCCGCCGAGCAGAACCAGTTCCGCGCCCGCATGGCCGGACTCTTCCTCCGCACCGGCAACATCGAGGAGTCCGAGAAGGCCTTCCTCCGCGTCATCGAGGAGGATCCCGGCTCCCGCGACGCCATCCTCGGCCTCTTCCGCATCGCCCTCGTCAAGGGCGACTTCAAGGCCGCCCGCGACCGCCTCGCCGAGGCCCGCGAGGCCGGCGTCTCCGCCGCCGAGCTGCTCTTCGAGACAGCGATCGTCGAGATCGCCGCCGGCGAGCCCGCCAAGGCCCGCGCCATCGCCAACCGCATGCTCGGGATCGACCCCGACAGCAAGAGCGCCCAGATCCTCCTCGCCAACGTGGCGATCATGGACTACGAGAAGGCCGAGGACCGCATCGGACGCAACGCCGCCCTCGCCGCCCTCCACAAGGCCGTCTCCGAACTCTTCCGCATCGCGGGCCCGCAGGACTTCCAGGCCCTCCACACCCGCGCCCGCGCCGAGATGCTCGAGCAGAGCTGGGCCGCCGCCCGCGAGGACTTCCTGGCCGCGCTCAAGGCCGCCGACATCGCCGTCCGCGAGGGCGTCGCCGAGCCGATCGACCCCACGCCGCTCCTCGACTCCATCCTCCGCATGGACTTCAACCTCCTCGACAAGACCTCCGCCGAGCGCCACGCCAAGGAGCTGCTCCGCCGCGTCCCCGGCCACGTCTTCGCCAACTGGATCCTCGGCTCCATCAACCTCGAGCGCGAGGAGCTCGAGGCCGCCGAGGCCTTTCTCGAGAAGGCCCTCGCCTCCGCGCCCGACGCCGTCTACGTCCTCAACGACCTGGCCATGGCCAAGCTCCAGCTCGGCCGCCACGAGGCCGCCGAGGCGCTCGTCCGCCGCTCCTTCCAGACGACCCGCGAGCTCTCCGGCCCCTGGGACACGCTCGGCTGCGTCCTCCTCGCCCGCGACGACGCCGAGGGCGCCCGCGACGCGTTCGAGACGGCCCTCGAGCTCGACCAGGACTCCGATCCGCGCATCCGCCTCCACCTCGCCCAGGCCCTGCTCCGCCTCTCCGAGGAGAACAAGGCCCGCTCCCTCGTCGAGGCCCTCCTCCGCTCCCGCGAGAGCGCCACCTTCAAGGGGCAGGACGCCCGCGACTTCGACGACCTCGTCGCCGCCCTCCGCGTCCGCCGGTAGCCGTGCCTCCCGCGCCCCCTCCTCCGCCGCCCGCCGCCGGCTTCCTCGACTCCGGCGTCGGCGGCCTCTCCGTCGCCCGCGCCTTCCTCCGCCTCCGGCCCTCCGCCCGCGTCCTCTACACCGCCGACTGGGCCTTCTGCCCCTACGGCGAACGCCCCGACGAGGTCGTGCGCGACCGCGTCCGCCGCCTCGCGGACGACCTCGTCGCCCTCGGCTGCCGCCTCCTCGTCGTCGCCTGCAACAGCGCCTCCGCCGTCGCGCTCGACGCCCTGCGCGCCGACCACCCCGACATCCCGGTCGTCGGCATGGAGCCCGCCGTCAAGCCCGCCGCCGCCCTCTCCCGCACCGGCGCCGTCGGCATCCTCGCCACCGCCCACACCCTCCGCGGCCGCCTCTTCCGCGAAACCTCCGCCCGCTTCGCCTCCGGCGTCCGCGTCGTCCCCGCCGTCGGCGAGGGGTTCGTCGAGCTCGTCGAGTCCGGCGATCTCTCCTCCCCCGCCGCCCGTGCCGCGGTCTCCCGCGTCCTCGCCCCCCTCCTCGCCGCCCGCTGCGACCCGATCGTCCTCGGCTGCACCCACTATCCCTTCCTCCTCCCCCTCCTCCGGGAGCTCGCCCCCGGCGTCCGCTT
>OCVV011333149.1_pt1 | contig 12256 bp, 11 predicted proteins | sample 1539721 | NCBI WGS metagenome assembly OCVV01 (sample SAMN02144230, study PRJEB22623) | gut metagenome | biome: sheep rumen | host: Ovis aries | place: New Zealand | reverse complement strand
GCCCAAGTCCGGCAAAGACTTCACCAGCGCAGAGCTGATCGCTCACTGGGCAAGCCTGATCGAGAAGTATCCCATCTACTCCATCGAAGACGGCCTGGATGAGGAAGACTGGGACGGCTGGGTCGAGATGACCAGGCAGCTCGGCGGCAAAGTCCAGCTGGTCGGCGACGACCTGTTCGTCACCAACACCGAGAGACTGAAAAAGGGCATTGAGCTCGGCGCAGGCAACTCCATCCTCATCAAGCTCAACCAGATCGGTTCCGTTTCCGAGACCCTTGAGGCCATCAAGATGGCACACAAGGCCGGCATGACCGCTGTCACCTCCCACCGCTCCGGTGAGACCGAGGACACCACCATCGCTGACCTGGCAGTTGCCCTCAACACCTGCCAGATCAAGACCGGCGCTCCTTCCAGATCCGAGCGTGTAGCCAAGTACAACCAGCTGCTCCGCATCGAGGAGAAGCTGGGCGACAGTGCTGTTTATCCGGGCTTCGCAGCTTTTAATCACTGCAAATAAAATCTGACTGATATTTTGTGTCCTGCATTTTGTCAAGGCAGGGGGAAGTTCTCGGAAGACAGAGAACCGTCCCCTGTCTCTTTTTATTAAATTTCACAAAAATTGCTGAAAAGATACAATTATATTATGCTATTTCAACAATCTTTGTTATAATAGATTACATGTAAGCCGCGGGGATACCCGGGCAGGAATTCTGCAGTATGGCGGCATAGGCGGAAGGCGTGCCGGCCTCATGATTCGGATGATTCAAGGAGGATCAGATACAATGGCAGTAAATATGAGAAAAGTGGCAATTGTAGGATGCGGTCGCTCGGGTTCGGCAGTCAGCTTCTCGTTAATGCAGAGCGGACTCTTTTCTGAGATGGTGCTGGTTGATTCGCTGGCAAATAAGGCGGAGCGGGTTGCACATGATCTTGCATACGGTATTTCCTTTGTGAAACCGATGAATATTTATTCGGGCGGATATGATGATCTTGCAGATGCCGGCATTATTGTTATTGCGGCAGGCGAGCCCAGGCTCAGCACAGACTCCCGTATGGAGTTCATCCGCAAAAATGTCAATGTCCTGGAGAGAATTATCCCGAAGATCGCGGCAAAAAATACAGAGGCTATTTTCCTGATCGTCACGAATCCGGTCGATATCCTGACTTATGCCGCACTGAAGTATATTGAGATTCCGGAGAGCCGCATTATTGGTATCGGCACGATCCTGGATACCGCCAGAGTCAAATATCTGGTCGGCAAAAAGCTCAATGTGGATCCCCGCAACGTCCACGGGTTTGTTGTCGGCGAGCACGGAAAATCCGAGGTTGCCATCTGGTCGAGCGCCCGTGTTTCCGGCGTTCCGCTCCGTGACTTCTTCGAGATGCGCGGATATCCGGATCCGGATGAGTTCCTGGACGGAGTCATCAAGGAAGTCAGAAAGGATGCCGGCGATCTCAGCTACAGAAAGGATGATACCTTCTTCGGCGTAGCAATGGCTGCCCGCAGGGTCTGCGAAGCCATCATCCGCGATGAGAAGGCTGTCCTCTCCGTTTCCTCTCTGATGTACGGTGCGTTTGACATTGACGGCATTGCCCTGTCCATGCCTGCTGTCATCGGTGCCGGCGGCGTCGAGTGCCTGGTTCCCGTCGAGATGAGCGACGAAGAGCTGGAGGAAGTCCTCAAATCTGCGGCAACTGTCAAGTCCATCGTGGACGATGCCCTCGGAGAGGCCAGATAATCGGATCTCTGCCCTGTGTTTTGAGAAAAAAACCTGCAGCGGCAGGCTGACAGCATGAACAGCTGCCGCCGGGTTGATACAGGACTCAATCGAGAGTCTTGTCCGATAAAGTATAAATCCTGAAATAGAGAAAGCTGACAGATCAGTACGGCTGAAGGGCCGGAAGATCTGTCAGCTTTTTTCATTGCACCATATCCGTGGTCTCAATCGTAGGATATACGAAGAAAAATGAAACCTGCAGGCGGAAACTCATGCTGCGCATGGGCGCAAGACTCGCAAACGAGTTTTGAAATAAGACTCGCAAGAGGGGCCTGCATATTGCGGCTTGACCTGGAAGTCAAAATAGAATATTCTATTTAAATCAAATATATGTAATCAATACGATAGTACGGAGTGGCATTATGGACGAGAGAAGACGGGATACAGCAGGCGGCAGCAACAGGAAGGATCAAAAGGAGCAGGAAATCAGGTACTTCCCGACCTGCCGGGAAGGAATACCGGACGGGAATGTGCAGGAGGCGGCGGGAGTCTATCAGGCAGATCCCGGGCTGAAGAATGGCAAAAAGCAGGGAGAATACACTTTAGAGGATTATCAGGCCCTGCCGGACGATGAGCGCTGGGAATTGATCGACGGCTTTCTGATCAGGATGGATGCACCGACATCCGCGCACCAGATTATCCTTGGGGATTTGTATACCGCATTCCGCAGGTGTATTGACGATCACAATGCTCCCTGTAAGGCTCTGCTGTCTCCCCTGGACGTGCAGCTGGATATGGATGACCGGACGATCGTGGAGCCGGATCTGATTGTGCTTTGTGATCGGGAAAAACTGAAGAGAAAGAGGATTTTCGGCGCCCCGGATCTTCTGGTGGAGATTCTGTCTCCATCCAGCCATTCAAAAGATACTTTCTGGAAAAACAGTAAGTATCAGAAGGCGGGGGTAAGGGAGTACTGGATGGTGGACCCGGAGAAGAGGAAGGTCCTTGTGAATCTTTTTGAAAAGACAGAAGGGGAATACAGGTCAAGGGTCTATAACTTCGATGAGAAAATACCCGTCGGGATCAGCAAAGGGGAGTGCAGGATCGATTTTGCACCGATTCTGAAGGAACTGGAGGAGTTGGAGGAGCCGGAGGAAGTCTATGGCGGCGAAAACTGACAGAGACGCGGACAGGCGGACAGAGACAAAAATACTGTGTGACACGGACTGCAGGCATGCCCGGGGACGCTGTTTTCCGAAATGACATGCTCCTTATGAATTGACGGGAAGAAAAAGTGTTGTAAAATAATTCAAGACCCGGTCCGGGTCCTGAATCATCTGGCAATATTGAAGACACAGCCGGCGCGTTTAAGTGACTTTTATCATGAGTCAGCCGGTTTCATTCAATCCCGTAAGTAAGGAGAATATGAGAACGATGACCGCAGCGGGAAAGGAAAAAACGGATAACAGATCGAAAATGCTGACTACGGAAGAAAGGGCCGGCAACAGGAGAAAGGGTATTCTCTTTATTCTGATGGCAGCCTTTTTCTTCTCCCTTATGTCAGTCTTTGTCCGCATGTCGGGGGATGTCCCGACCATGCAGAAGGCTTTTTTCAGGAATATTGTGGCAGCGGTTGTTGCTGTCATCATCCTGCTTCGCTCAGGACAAAGAGTTTCACTTAAGAGAGAAAATCTGCCGCCCCTGCTCCTGCGGAGTATATTCGGCACGATCGGTATTCTGGCAAATTTCTGGGCGGTGGACAACCTGGGCATCGCCGATGCCAACATGCTCAACAAGCTCTCGCCCTTTTTTGCCATCCTGATGTCGATCTTTATCCTCGGGGAAAAACCCAACAGAATCGAGTGGCTGAGTGTCCTTCTGGCCTTTATCGGTGCGGCTTTTGTGGCAAAGCCTTCGGCGGGAATCATATCCCTGCCGGCCCTGGTCGGGATCCTGGGAGGCTTTACGGCCGGTACAGCCTATACCTTTGTGCGCCAAGCGGGACTGCAGGGGGTGAGGGGGCCCATTGTTGTGGCCTTCTTCTCGACCTTCTCCACGCTCGTCCTGCTGCCCAACCTGCTGCTGAACTATACGCCTATGAGCGCGCGGCAGCTGATCTTCCTGATCCTGGCAGGATGCAGTGCTGCGGGCGGACAGCTGTCTGTCACGGCAGCCTATCAGCATGCCCCGGCCAGGGATATTTCCGTGTTTGATTACTCCCAGGTCGTCTACGCGGCAGCCTTCGGAATCCTTCTGTTCGGGGAGTTCCCGGATGTCTGGAGTATAATCGGCTACGTGATCATTATCGGGACCGCCTTTGCCAAGTGGTATCTGCTGACGCAGCGGGCATGACTTTCCGAAAAAGCCTTTAAGGGAAAGTGTTTAAAGGAAAGTATATAAGGGAAATTCTTTAAAGCGAGTTCTTTAGGAATGGCCTTTCAGGGATGGTAAGAAAAGCCCTGCAGGGGTCATGCCCTGTGCTTTTTACGGTACTCTCTGGGAGGGCAGCCGTAAATGTCCTTGAAGATCTTTCCGAAATAGCTGTCGGAGACAAAGCCGCATCGCTCTGCAATTGAGGAGATGCTGTCGTCGGTGCGCTCCAGCCGCATCGCGGCCATCTGGGCCCGGTATTCGATGAGGAAGCGGATGGGCGGGCGGTTGATCGACCGCTGAAAGCACCTGGTACACTCGCGCGGGCTGATCCCGGCAGCATCGGCGATTTCCTCCAGGCCCAGGGGCTCGCTGTAGTGTGCATAGATGTATTGAAGCATGAGCTTCATGCGTTCCAGGTCGCGCTCGTTTCCCTTCTTCTCTGCCGCGCGGATCTCCTCTGTCTCTGTGAGCATCAGGAGGAAAAAACGGCTGATGATCTCCCGGACAGTGAGTTCATAACCGTCCGGTTCATCGCGCAGGACATCGGTGAGCTGCAGGATCAGTTCGATCATACGGATCCTGCGGGGCGTATCGGGCCGGATATGGAGAACGGAAAGGCTCTTGCTGCGAAGGATGGGGGCGAAATATTTGCGGTCGATATAGCTGCCGAATTCGCCTGCCAGAAAGCGGGAGTCAAATGTATAGGAATAGTAATTGACAGGTGTGGGAAAGTCACAGGCGTGCATGATATTTCTGTTGATAAAGACAACCTCTCCCTGTACGGCCGTCAGGTCGCCGTCAGGCGAGTGCATCTGATAAGAGCCATTGTCTATATAGTTGATCTCGATCCAGTCGTGCCAGTGCCATGGAATATGGTGTCCCGTAAACAAGCGGCTCTCATCATAATGACATACAAAGGGAAGTCCTCCGGAGTCCTCTGACAGAAGTTCTTCACTGCTGTCTCCAAGCGTCAGATTTTTCTTCTGGTACTGTATCATGTCTCAATCCTCCTGCTTTTAAGACTGTTTTGTTATATTTTATCACAGAAAATAGAGAGAAACCCTGAAAATATGCGGATTTTCAGGGTTTTATTGTTTTTGAAAGAATGTCCTGATTAAGAGAGTTCCTGTCGTGAAAACCTCTAAAAAGGACGGCTCTGCCATCCTATAATTCAGACATAAGAAAACACAAGGGGAGCACACAAGACTCCCGAAAGAAAAAGGAACAAGGCTGTAAGCCCCTGTAAATAACAGATACTCAAACGCGACACATTTTAAAAAGTACATCAAATCATGAGTTCCAGGGAGGAAAATAAGATGAGAAAGATGAACAGAATGAACAGGATGATGACCGGACTGATCAGCGCTGCAGCAGTACTCGCTCTGCTTGCCGGCTGCGGAAGTACCGCAGGCAGCAGCGCGGGAGCAGCGAACACAGCAAAAGCTGCAAATAATGCCGGCACTGCCAATACAGCAGAGGCTGCAGACGGTGCCTACAACATGGCCTACGTTGTTTCCACAGAAGACGAGTACCTGGGACTCCTCAGGGATGAAGTTGTGGCAGCGGCCGAAGAGAAGGGTGTCAACATGGAAGTCCTCTATTCGGAAAATGACGCTCTCAAGATGATCGACTGTGTCGAGGCGGCAAAGAGCAAGGGCAAGGACGCGGTCCTGATCAACCTGCACGCCGCAGAAGAAGCAAAGGCCTGCATTGAGGCGGCCGGAGATGATATGAAGGTCGTTTTCGTCAACCGTGAGCCGGATGATCCCAGCCTCCTCAACGAGAACGTAGTGGTTGTCGGTTCCGACGAGCACCAGTCCGGAAAATTCCAGGGCGAATACCTTGCAGACTATTTCAAGGGAATCGGCAAGACCGATGTCAACTATGTACTCCTCAGAGGAACTGACGGACTTGTACATACAACTCTCCGCTCTGAGGGCGTGGTCGCAGCAATGAAAGAAAACGGCCTCAATGTCCATGAAGTGGCATCTGTAGAAGCGGAATATGACAGAAATACAGCCAAGACCGAGATGGACACCGTTCTTCCCGGACTGGAGTTTGACTGCCTGATCTCCAACAACGACGCCATGGCGATCGGCGCCATCCTGGCCATGAAAGATGCCGGAATTGATCCCAAGTCTGTCCCGATCGTTGGAATTGACGCCACCGAGGATGCCAGAGAGGAAATCCGCAGCGGCAACATGGCAATGACCGTTTTCCAGAGCGCCAAAGGCCAGGCGGAGGATTCCGTCCAGGCAGCGATCAACATGCTGGACGGCAAAGACCTTGCCGAGGGCACAGGCTGTGAGGTGTCCGCAGAGAATCCCTACACTCTGTACTTCCCCTTCATCCCTGTCACCGCAGAGAACGTCGACGATATCTGAATCTGAAAAGATCAGGACCCGCCCGCGGGACAATTGAACCCTACAAGGTAAAGGGATGGCCTGTGTACCCCCTCAAACTCCTGTCGTACACAGCCGGCCATCCTCTTATCTTAAATAAAGCAAAGAAAATAACACAACCCTCAAAAAACAGCCTGCAGGCGGATGAAAAACATCAGTCTGCAGGCTGTTTTTGTCTTTAAAAAGGATTAAAACAAGCATTCTTCACAGCCTATGTCTGAAGCAGGATGTGAAGGTACAAGCGCAGGGATTATTCGTCCTCGGCGGGGGAGAACTGATCCTTGCCTACGCTGCACATAGGACACTCAAAATCATCGGGGAGATCCTCGAACTTGGTTCCGGGCTCGATGCCGGCCTCGAGATCGCCGAGATCCTCATCATAGATATATCCGCAGACATCACATACAAATTTAGCCATTGAATTTCCTCCATTACTAAAAAAGATTGGTAATATTACGCAACGATGATAAAATAAAACTCCTATTAGTACATTAGCAAATGTGCAATGCTGTGTCAAAGAATATTTCATACACATTTTTTGAGAGAGAGGATTACAGCAGTTTTATGCAGGAAAATACATTCACGCAAGGCAATATTGTCAGGGGAATGCTTCGGTTCTCGGTGCCCTATCTGATCACCTGTTTTTTGCAGACCTTTTACGGGATGGCGGACCTGTTCATCGTGGGGCAGTTCAACGGGGCGGCTTCGATCACGGCAGTATCGGTCGGCAGTCAGCTGATGCATATGCTGACCGTGGTGATCGCCGGTTTTGCCATGGGGGCCACGGTTCTGATTGCCCGCAGTGTCGGTGCGGGGGACCGGCGCGAGATCGCAGGTGCAGTCAGTTCAACCTTTGCAGTGTTCGGGGTGCTGGCTGCGGGACTGACCGTTCTGCTGCTGGCCTTTACGCTTCCGGTCGTTCACCTGTTAAAGGTTCCGGCAGAGGCCGTTCCCGAGGCGGCGTCCTATATGCGGATCTGTTTTGCCGGGATCCTGTTCATCACCGCCTACAACGTTGTGTCGGCTGTTTTCAGAGGCCTGGGCGACACGCGGCGCCCCATGTATTATGTCGCTGCCGCAGGCATCATCAATATCGGTCTGGACTGGCTGCTGGTCGGCCCCCTGGACATGGGCGCGGCTGGTGCCGCGGCTGCCACAGTGGCCAGTCAGGGCATTTCGGTCCTGCTGGGACTGATCGCGCTCAAAAAATATCACGCGGACGCCTTCCGCAGGTCTGTGCGGCCGGACAGTGAGAATGCCGGGAAGATCGTCCGCATTGGCCTGCCGATCGCTCTGCAGGAGGGGATGATACAGGTCTCCTTCCTGGTCATCACCATGATCGCCAACAGCCGGGGCGTCGAAGTGGCCGCCGCGGTCGGCATTGTGGAAAAAGTCATCAGCTTCCTCTTCCTTGTGCCGAGCGCCATGCTCTCGACGGTTTCCGCCCTCTCCGCCCAGAATGCGGGAGCGGGACAGCACGATCGAAGCCGCCGGGTGCTGAAGGTGGGCTGCATGATCTGCATAGGATTCGGGACGATCATCTTTATCCTGTGTCAGCCGCTGGCTCCCCGGATCGTCTCGCTCTTTGTGAAAAAAGGAGACAATATCGAGACGGTCGTGCGCTTCGGCGCAGAGTACCTGCGGACCTATTCGGTGGACTGCATTTTTGCAGGGATCCACTTCTGCTTCAGCGGCTTTTTCAGCGCCTATGGAAAGTCGGGATATTCCTTCCTGCACAATATCATTTCCATCATAACCTTCCGCATACCCGGTGCATATGCCGCGGCGGTCTTTTTCCCGGAAACGCTCTACCCCATGGGCCTGGCAGCGCCGATGGGATCACTTCTCTCCGTGGCCATCTGCCTGTATTTGTACCGGAGAGGAGCGGAGTACTGGGGAGGAGACGAAAACACAAAGCCGGAATCTCCCGGCTGATACAACAATACGGAGCCCGAATCTCCCGGTTAAGAAAACAATATGAGCCGGGATTCTGCAGCAAAGAAAAAGCACGGAGCCGGGACGCCTCCCGGCAAAGACAATAATAAAGAAAACCAGACGCAGAAGATTACTTTTGCAGCGGCAGAGAACCATCTGCCGGATCACAGTGAAAAGGACAAAAAAAGGACAGCCATCGCCGGCTGTCCTTTTTGCGTTCTGTTATGAATCTATGCGTTAGCGTTCTACTGCCAATCTTTACATTCTGCTTTGACGTCAGTTTTTTGAAGCTGTTCCTCAGGTGTACCTCTTGTATTCCGCCTCGAGGGATTCGGCTTCCGGGTTGAGGGCGCAGTATTCATCGTTTGCGGCCCTGCACAGGATGCTCATCTCTTTTTCCAGACCGACCAGAGAGGCGACGCCGAAGGAAAAGCCCCACACATCAATGCAGCATTTCTGCTTGCGGCCTTCTTTGTCGGAAGGCTTCATGCCGAGGAGGGACCTGCCGTAAGAGGGATCGTCGCAGGTGTCGATATAGCGATGCACCGCATTGCGGTATTCCAGATAGAGGACTTCTTCGCAGAGGGGGTCGCTGAAGGGACGGTCATCGATCTGCATCCCCTTCAGGATAGAGAGAACCTCCTTCTTGCGGAATTTGGGGAAAAAGCCGGGTGACTTAAAGACCGTGGCAAGTGAGATCAGGTTGAAGAGAAAGCGATCCACTGTTTTTTCGGGATGCTTTTTGTCTACATGCCTGCATTCGAAAAGGGATTTCCGATACTGATCGGCCGGCGTATCGGACTGGCCGCTGAATGCGTCCAGCTTGTTTTTGCGGATTTCGGGGTCAGTCTCTTTATAATAGGGCTCCAGCAGCGGATGCAGTTCCATTGCCATTTTCTGTCTCCTCCCGGATGGTCTCTGAAAAATCAATGAAGAATAAAAGTACGCCGTACATCAGTACGTGGAAAGTATGCCGTACATCAGTACGCGGTTTTAGTATCCCATGAATAAAAATCAAAGTCAATGCCGGCCGGACAGGACCGGGACTGCCCGAGGCTGGCGGGCAGGACTGTCGGGAGAGGGCCTGCTGCTGTCACTTCCCCGGCGGCGCGGACAGCGGCGAGAGGGGACAGCTGTGCGGAAAGTCCTCCTGCACGTGAATTCATAAATGTGTATATTTAGGCGGCGGAGTGTGGATAAGCCTGTGGACAGATGCCTTTTTTGACACGCAAATGTGTGATAAATGCGCGGAAAATGCGGGTTTGTGGATAAAAAAAGCGGCCTATTTCGTCAAAACGATGAAAGTGAAATAATCCGGAAAAAAGGATTGAAAAAGCCATTCTCCCCTCTTATAATCTGCGTCATAACATTTTTCGTCAGCAAAACACACCTGGAGAGGAGGCAGCGGATATGTTGGGGAGTATGGCGGCATCATTCAATACAGTGACATGCGGGAATGCAGTGCTGGGATGTCTGGCGGCAGTCTCGGCGGCAACCGACCTCCTGCGCGGCAGGGTCTACAACTTCGTCACAGTGCCCGGACTTGGCCTGGGGATCATCCTGGCGGCACAGCGGTCGGGAGCCATCGGGCTTCTGGAAGTCCTGTGTGCGGTGGGATTTACGGTGCTCCTGCTGAGCCCCTTTTACCGGGCGGGAGGCCTGGGCGCAGGAGATATCAAGCTCCTTGCCGCCGTCTCGGCCTTTATGCCGGCAGAAGACTATCTGAGATGCTTTGCGGGGGCCTTCCTCATAGGAGCGGGAGCAGGCATCCTCCGGCTTCTGCTCACGAAAGGCAGGGGGCACACGGTCCACATGGCCGTGCCGGTTGCAGCCAGTGTGATGATCCATCTGGCGGGACTTTACTGAAGGCGGAGAAAGAGGCGGAAGCGGTATAGATGAAAGGCAACATAGATGAAAAAAGAGAAGATGATAGCAGTCTGCGACAGTGATATTTCCTATGCCGGGCGCCTTGTGGAGTATCTGCGGCAGGAGGCAGCATTTCCCTGCGAGATCAGACTGTATACCAGCGCCCAAACTCTTTTGGAGGATCCGGATGCGCGCAGTGCGGATCTTGTGGTCATTGCCCAGTCCCAGTACACTGCCGGAGCGGCGCAGGCGGGCTTTGCCAATCTCCTCATGCTCAATGAGAGCGACGATTTTCTGGAGGAGCCTGAGAATATCAGCAAGTTCCAGTCGATCTCGAATATTGCCGCGCATATCCGCTCCAGGTACGCGGCGGGGGACGAGCCCGTCAGTCATTCACTCAGGCACGGACGGCCCATGGTGCGGATCGGGGTATATACACCGGTGACCAGGTGCCTGCAGACGACCTTCAGCATGACGCTGGGTCAGCTCCTTGCCCGCCGCCACAGAGTCCTCTACATGAATTTTGAGGCGTTTTCGGGGCTGGACAAGATGCTGGCGCGGGAGTTCCGGGGGAGTGTGAGTGACCTGGTCTACTACAACGAGTGTGCCAGAGAGAAGCTTGCAGGGCAGCTGGAGATGATGACGGAAGAGGCCGGAGGAATGCACTTTCTCCCGCCCATGAAATCCTTTATCGAGCTGCGGTCCATCAAAAGAGAGCAGTGGAGCAGCCTTCTGCGCACGATCGAGAAGGTGACGGAATACGAGTACCTGATCATGGATCTGACCGAGCACACGGACGGCCTTCTGGACCTGCTGCGCACCTGTGACAGGGTGTACACGATCGTGCGTGACGACACTTTTTCCCGCGCCCGCTATTTTCAGTACGAGGATCTGCTGCGCAGGATGAATTATGAAGACATCCGCATGCGGACGCAGTATTGTAAATTTCCTGTTTTCCGGGAAATACCTGCAGGAATTGAGGATCTGACGAGGGGAGAACTTGCACTCTATATCCGCCAGAACCTGCTGCAGGGCGGAGAAGAGGATCTCCGGGAATGAAAAAGAGAGGAAGAGGGGCAGTAAAGTGAGCAGTTATTCACAGACCCGGGAGCAAATCCATGAGGCGGTCCTGCACGGAATCGATTTTTCACGCAGCGTCGAGGACAGGGAGGTCCTGGAACTGATCGACGATGAGATCGTACGCGCAAAGCGCGCGGGAAGTCTGTCTCTGGATGAGATGAAGCAGATGCGCAGAGAACTGTTCAACGCCATCCGGCGCCTGGACATACTGCAGGAACTGATCGAGGACTCTACCGTCACAGAGATCATGATCAACGGACCCGACCGCATATTTGTCGAGAGGGAGGGAAAGGTGAGCAGGACAGACCGGACTTTTGTGTCGAAGGAAAAGCTGGAGGATGTGGTTCAGCAGATCGTTTCCGCCTGTAACCGGGTAGTCAATGAATCCTCTCCGATCGTGGACGCGCGTCTGGAGAACGGCGACCGTGTCAATGTCGTCCTTCCGCCCGTGGCGCTGAACGGTCCGATCGTGACCATACGGCGCTTTCCGCAGAAGCCGATCAGGATGGAGGACCTTCTGGCCTTCGGCTCTGTCCCGGAGGAGATTGCCGCCTTTCTGGACTGCATTGTGAGAGCCGGCTACAACATCTTCATCAGCGGAGGGACCGGATCCGGAAAGACGACTTTTCTCAATGCCCTCTCCGAATATATCCCCTCCGATGAGCGGGTGATCACCATCGAGGACAATGCGGAGCTTCAGATCCGTCACATCGAAAACCTGGTCCGTCTGGAGGCCAGAAACGCGAACGTAGAGGGATGCCGGCCGATCAGTATCCGGGAACTCATCCGCTCCGCGCTCCGCATGAGGCCGGACCGGATCATTGTGGGCGAGGTCCGCGGCAGCGAGGCGATCGACATGGTGCAGGCGATGAACACGGGGCA
>OCVV010965197.1_pt1 | contig 12258 bp, 4 predicted proteins | sample 1539721 | NCBI WGS metagenome assembly OCVV01 (sample SAMN02144230, study PRJEB22623) | gut metagenome | biome: sheep rumen | host: Ovis aries | place: New Zealand | reverse complement strand
CCTGAAACCCTAATGCCAGAAGGATCTGTTGAAATTTTTGAGCCTAATGGTAAATATGTTAATTTATTTATCGGATATGCAGGATATGGATCTGGTTATTATTGACCTTGTGGTAGAGACGTATTAATAAATGGAAATCAAATTCAACAAAGATATTCATTTCTTACTACTAGCAGTAATGCAACTGTAAGAACAACAGGTACAAAAACATATACTTTAAATAATACAAGTTATTATTATAGATTAAGTATTCTTCGAGTAGAAGCTTGAAATGATGATTGGTGAGGATAATTATGAGTACAACATTATTAAAACTTTCATCTAACAATGGAATTTCAATAGGAACATCTTCTCCTATTTCTAATCAAATAGTTTCTACAAAACCATTAAATTTACAATCTAATAATCTTTTAAATAATAAATTAGAACAAGAATTAGATGGAAAAAATCAGTTAATTTTTACAGATTCAGAAGGCGAAACAATTGGATGATTTGGTGAGCATTTTTATGATAATGAATATCAAGCCTTATCTATGTTTTCTAAAAGAAATATTAGTGGAACTGATTATTATAATGGTTTTTATTTAGGAATTAATTCTAATGGAAATCCTGTAGTAACAATGTACGATGAAGACTGTAGAAAAGCTTGACGAAGTGCTTTAGTACCAGATCGTTTATATTATGATGCTTCTTTTCCTAAAGTTTTTCCGATTACATTAAACTCATCTGCGGCAAATTATAGCCATATGCGAATTTATTATGCTAATAGTTCAGGTGTGTGCTCATCAGTTGATGTAATTAATCCAAATGGTAAAGATGTAGATATGTTTAATGGTGGAACAGGTAATAATAATGGACTTTTTTATCCTCAAGCTACTAGTGTACACATAGAAGATACAACAATTCGTATTTCTGGTTTTAATGATAATGTTTATACATATTATATGGATACATCTGAGTCTACAGCGACTAAAAGAACTACTACTTTAAGATTAGCTGTTTATATATATTGTGTAGAAGCTTGATAAGGATGGTGTATGAAATATGACAACATTATTAAATTTTATGTCAAATGCACAAGGGATAGGAATTGGAAAAGTATCTACTGAATTAAATTGTATAGATAGCGCACTTCCAATTACTTTAAAATCAACAAATTTAACAAATGATACTACTGTTACTACAGATATAAGTGGAACGGCTCTTGAATTTACAGATATAGAAAATACTAAAATTGGATTTATTCAACCATATTTTTATACAGACGGAGCTCAAGGAATAAAACTATTTACTCAACGAAAAAAAGAAGATGGAACTAATGCTTATAATGGAATTATTTTAAATATTAATTCAGACAATAAGCCATCAATTGCATTTATGGGAAATCAAACAAAAGAAGCTTGACATACAGTTTTAAAACCAGATGTGCTTTTTACAGGTGATAGTAGAGAAAGTTCAATAACTTTATCGGCTTCTGCAGCAAATTACAGACATATGAAAATCTTCTATGAATCAAAGACTGGAGATGTCACTCCATTATATGGTAGTGTATGTGTATATCAACCAAATGGAAAATATGTTAATTTATTTATTGGTGAACCAGGAGCAAGCGGATCAGATCGTGTTCCTTGGTGAAAAGGTTGAGATATTTGAATTGATGGCAATACTATTAAAGATCGTCCTACAGGTCGATATTATAATACTAGAGCGTCTACTAAAACGCAAAGAACAATTGCCCAACAAAAAAATATGTATATTACTAGAGTAGAAGCTTGATAGGGTCTAATTAAATTAGATTTGATATATATTTTTCATTTTAAAAGAAATGAATTTTATTACCAAGAGTAAAAGGAGATTTATATGGCAGGACAAGTAATTTCAAGATTAACCTCTTCTGGAGGAACTGATGCGGGAGTTCATGTAATTTCTTCCAGCTTTTACGGAACTTGCTCAACTGCCGCAGACACTTCTGCTAAAGAAATAATTATTCAAAATAGGAATATTGATCAACAAATTAGTTTAACTAAAGGTATGCTTTTAGCTGTTAAATTTACAAATGGAAATAGTAGTACAAAGTCTTTACCTACTTTTAAACTTTATAAAAATGATGCTGCAAGTTCAGATAGTATACCTGTTAAAGGAGATCCTTTAACAGATGCCTTAACTGTCTTTGGTCAAGCAGGAGCAAATGTTAAACCTAATTGAAGTCCAGGAAGTGTTGCAACATTTATTTATGACACTTACACATATACAAATCCAAATGACGGTAGTGTTACTACTCTTGGATGTTGAATTAAAACAGCAAGTAACAGTGATGAAATTATCTATGGTATGAAAGATGATGATGGAAATGTAATCACTACTGGTTTAGTTGAAAGAGTTGAAACTATTCAATCTGATATTGTTACATCACAAGTAGTAGCAGATATAGAATATATTTATTGGCCTATAAATTCTGGAATTCCTCCTCAAACTCCCAATGAATCATATGATTGAGAGACAGATACAATTAGAGCTGAATGAACTACCGATTCTCTTTCCTATGTTTTTGGTTTTGATATATGGCAAAGAACAAAGAGTTTTACTATAGGAAACGCTTCTAATCCTACATATTCTAATCCAGTATGTGTTTCTGGTCGAAATGGCGCAAAGGGCGACACTGGCGCTGCAGCTTTAACTTATGCTCTCGTTGCGGATGTTACTTCTTTAACTCGAGATGTAAATACAACTACTCCAGTAAATAATCCTTCTACAATTACTTTTTCTGCCACTAAAACAGAAGGAAATGGAGCTCCTTTACCATATCTTGAAGGACAACTTACAGTTAAACAATATATATATGATACAAACGAATCTGATTGAGTATGAAAGCCTTTAACAACCCAATCATTTTCACCAAATACTCCATCAATTACTGTTACTCCTTCAAATAAAGCTACCTCAGTAAAAGGTATTCTTTTTGCTTCTGATGGAACCACTCAATTAGATATACAAACTATTCCAATTATTGAAAATGGTGAAAGTGCAGTTGTAGCCTATTTAACAAATGAAAGTTGTAATTTTGCTGCAACTTCTGATGCAGCGGTTACTGCAAGTGCTTCTTCACAATTTATAGTAAATCAAGGTGGACAACCATTAACTACTGTTACAATTAAAAGTATTGAACCAGACCCAATTAGTTCTCTACCTGCATATAATAATGGAGCTTTAACAGTAACTTCTGAAAATAATACTTTTACTGTTAGTATTAATCCTAGTTTTACTATTGCAAATTATCAACGAAATGGTTCTTTTAAAGTAACAGCAAGCGCTTCTGTAAATGGAAATTCGCGAGAATTTGTTAAAGATTTTTTATGGTCTTTAGTTCCCGCAGGTGAAAATGGCTTTAATATCGCTGATATTAAACTTTATAAAGTTTCTAATTCATCACCAGGAAAGCCAGAAGAAACTTTAATTTATACTTTTAATAATCAAACTTTAACTCCTACGCCTGGCCGAAATCCAGAGGATTCAGAACAAGATCCACTTTATGGTTGAAACACTGATATGCCAAATATGGAGTCAGTAACACCTGGTTGATCTTGTTATTTAATTTCTGCAAATGCGGCTTCTTTAGAATCTACTGATACTATTGAGCCAAATGATTGATATGGTCCAGTAGTTTTTGTTCAGAATGGTACAAATGGTTTAGATGCATATAATTGTGCTACGATTTCTTTATATCAACGAAGTGCTGATGAACCTACTGAACCAACTAGCTCTATTAACTATACATTTTCAACAGGAGCTCTTACACCTACTTCTGCTCTTGGAAAATGAACTACAGGAGTTGCTGCGGCGGTAAATGGAGAACCGTGCTGAGTAATTAGTGCTAATGCTGTTTCTCAAAGCGGAACTTATGAAATTAATGATTGGTCTAATCCAGTAATCTTTACTCGTGATGGTGCAGCTGGATCGAGCCCATCTTTATATGAGTTACAATGTAATCCTTCTGTAATTACAGTAGATCAAAATGTAGCAACACCTACATTTTCTCCAACAGAAATTATATTATCTGCAACTAAAACCGAAGGAAATAATACTCCAACAGCTTATGCTGGTAATTTTACATTAGAATGAACTAGTGATAATAATACCTGAAATCTTATTACACCTAAAGAAAATACTAATAATGAATTTGATATTAGTGGAATAACAGTTAGTACTGCAACCGCTTTTAGAGCTACTTTATATAAAGCAGGTGGAACTACAAGTATTTTAGATACTGAAACTATTCCAGTAATTCGCGGTGGCAAAAATGGTATAAATGGCTATAATCAAAGTACAGTGTATTTATATAAACGTTTTGGTTCTAATGAACAACTAACAAAACCATCTAGTAGTCATATATATAATTTTACAAATAAAACTTTTACAGACACAGATGCTATCGATAATGATAAAATAGAAGGTTGAACAATTAATAAAATACCTGCGGCAGATGGAGATAAAATAGCTTGAATGATTTTTGCTGTGGCTAGTTCAACTACTCCAACAGATGAAATTCTTGCGACTGAATGAAGCGATCCTATAAAAGTAGAAGGTATAAATGGTGCAGATGGTTTTAATCATGCTACAATTCAACTTTATAAACGATATAGATTTCCTGAAAATGAAAATGATAAGCCTGTAATTCCTGCAGCTAATGCGGTAACTTATACTTTTAATCCGCCTTCATTAACAGAAAATGTACAAGGAGCTTTAAATGGTTGAACTCAGACACCTCCAAAAGTAGATGGCAATCCTTGTTGGATTACAGTTGGTATAGCACATTCTCAAAGCAATTCGGATCCAATTGATAATTGAAGTGTTCCAGTAATATATACTAAAGATGGTGCAGATGGTTATAATAAAGCTACTGTTTATTTATATAAACGTGCGGCTAGTGAACCAACAGGTAATACTGCAAAGCCTTCCGCGCAATTAACATATACTTTTGAAAATCAAACTTTAACTTCAACAGCAGATCTTAATGATTGATCTCAAACTATTCCAACCAATAGTACAGCTCCACTTTGGATGATTGCCGCAGTTGCTAATAGTACTGCCGCAACAGACCCAATTGAGACAAGTGATTGAAGTCAGCCAGTTAAAATGGAAGGTATTGATGGACAACCCGGCACACCAGGAACTGATGGTTATAATCAAGCAACAATAGATTTATATAAACGTGCAGACAGCGCTCCAACATCTTCTATGCCTGGAACGTTAACGTATACTTTTGGAGCGACAAATCCGCTTAGTGCTCCACAAAATAAATGAAGTCAAACTATTCCAGCTACAAATGGACAACCTTGTTGAGTAACAAGCGGAACTGCAGTATCACGAAATGCGTCTGCAACAATTTCAAATTGGTCAACTCCTACAAAAATGTTAGAAGATTCAATTAATGTGGTTATAGACAATGACAATGTCACTTTTCCAACTACAAATGGAGCAGCTACAAAAACAACAGTAACTTGTAATATTAAAGCTTTTAAAGGTTTAACACAAGTTCCTTGTACTATCGGAACTATTTCTGGAGCACCAACTACAGGAATGACAATTTCAAAAACAAATGGGACAGCAACCACTCCTGCAAAAATTACTATCGCAGTTAGTGAAAGTACTTCTTCTCTTTTAACTACAGAGCAAGGAACATTAACTATTCCTGTTACTGTTTCTGGAGTTACTAATTCTATTAATAAACAATTTACTTGATCTTTAGCTAAAAATGGTTTAAATCAAGTAACACTTTATTTATATAAACGAGCAAATAGTGCAACAAAACCGACTTCTGGTAATGATTCTGTTTATAATTTTACAGATAAAACTTTAACAAATATTCCATCTGGTTGAAGCACTGCTTTTCCAAAAGAAACTCAAGGTTCTACAATTCCTGTCTGAGTAATGACTGCAGTAGCAAGTAGTAATACTGATACAGGTAATATCGCTTATACTGAATGATCTACTCCTGTTAGATATGTAAGCAGCGGTTCTAATGGTAAAGACGCTTTTAATGAAGCAAAAGTTTTCTTATATAGGAGATCAACTGAAACACTAGTTGCGCCAACATTTAACGAACCTTTTAATTATACTTTCTCTACAGGTCTTACAGCAGACTCTTATAATACTAATACATCTCCTGCGGTTACATGATATACAGATCCTGCTCTTGCAACTGTTACTAGCGGAGCCGCAACAAGTAATAATCCTCGAAATGATTATATGCCTTGTTGAATATCAATAAATCATCCTATTTCACAAAGTGAGTCTGCATCTATAGCTAATAATTGGTCTACTCCTACAATCTTTAGCCAACCAGGAAAAGGTATCGCAGAAGTTACTGAATATTATTTAGCAACAACTGCTTCTACAGGTGTTACAACTAGTACTCAAGATTGAAATTGACAAACTTCTCTTAGTAATGCTCAAATATCTGCAACAATTCCATATTTATGAAATTATGAGGTAACTGAATATACAGATGGTAATTCTAGAACAATTGCTCCTCATATTGTAGCAACGTATGGCAAAGATGGTAAAAATGGTACTAGTGTTACTATTACTAGTATTAAATATGGTACTTCTAGTAGTGCTTCTACTGAGCCTAGTAATTGAAGTAATGAAGCTCCTACTTCTATTGGTACAGGAACATGAATTTGAGTAAAAACAACTTATTCAAATGGTTCAACTAGTATAAATAAAAGCTATGTGGGTACCAATGGCATTAATGGACAACCTGGTACAAGTAGCTATACTCATATTGCATGAGCCAATAGCGCAGATGGAAAAACTGATTTTAGTAAAACTTCATCTACTAATAAGACTTATCTTGGAATTTGTATTAATAATACTCAAAGTGATAGCTCTTTAACTTATAATAATTATACTTGAAGTTTAATTCAAGGTAAAAGCATTGTATCTATAGTGAATAAATATAAAACAACTACAGATATAACTCGTCCAAGTATTGATAATACTTGAATTACGCCAGATGAATCAGCTAATCCTCCTGTTAAAATTCCAACTGTAGATTCTATCAATAAATATTTATGAACCTATGAAGTAACAACTTATCAAAATCCAACTACTACAGAATCAACTCAACCACATTTAATTGGAGCATATGGTGACGATGGTATAGGAGTAAGTAGCATAGAAGAACAACAAATTCTATGACCTTATGATGATAGTGATACTTCAACACATCCAGGCCCTGGGGATGATGCTGATTGGCAACCTAAAGGTGACGTAATATGAGAATCTGGAAAATATATTTGAAGTCAAACAAAAGTTACATGGACAAATGGTAAAATTGATTATGTTGGAAGAACAGTCGCTAAAGATATTAATGATCTTAATGAAAAAATGCGATTAACTAATTCAGGTAATGGAACTATTATTACTTCCAATGATGCCGCGAACCTTCCTCCTCTATCTATTACTATCCATGGCAAGTCGGTGCAGGACGGCACGCCGAGTCCGAGCAGTCCCGTGCCGATAAGGAGCGTGGAGGGGCGGAACCTGTTCAATCCGAGCGGGAGTCTCGGGAATACCGTCCGTTGCACCGTGACTGTTGACGGCGATGTGCTAACCGTGGCTGCGACTGGCGCAGATGCGTTCTTCGGAAATGTCGGAAGTGCCGGCAGCGATTACCTCGAGTCATCTTATGGTCAGAAGATTCAAGTCCGAGCAGGCGAATCATACATGCTTCGTCTCGGGAACAGCTTCTTCGACAAGAATTATCTCTGCATCTTCGGAGCTGATTCCAAGGTTATCGCCACAAGAACATTTAACGCATCGGACAAGGCTGTAACGATGCCTGCCAATGCATCGTTCGTGACGGTGCGGTGCGGCTCGGGGAACACGGTCGCTGGCGGTTCGTACTCGACTACTATCTACTTCGGAACGGTTCCGACAACGGAGAGCTATCCGCCTTACGGCAGCGTTGGCCTATGCTCAATTGGCTCCAACCTATTCGGCGGAGCGCATGTCGGCTCGACGCTCGACACGACAACTGGTGGCATCTACCCATCGAACAACAGCAACTGGTATTCAACGGGGATGCCCGTTTCGGAATCATCTGCAACGCTCGTGGTCGAGGACACGGGCGGCTACGGCGGCTCTTTCAATCTCGCCTGCTATGGTTCGGACGGTTCGTTCATCAGCACAATGAGCGTTGCCAGATTCAACGGCATGACAACGCCCTATAGGGGGAACGTCAGCCTGCCTGATGGCACGGCGGTCATCATCGCATTCGGTTATTACGGCGGCGGAGCCGAAACGCTCAACAGCGCGAGCGTGGCTGTTTACGACGGCGATGTGGCAACCGCATACGAACCCTACAGCTGCACCACCACGCCCATCGACCTCCAAGGGAACCCACCGGCGGTCATTCCTTCGACAATAAGTCTCGGCAATGGTGATTACATTACGACGGACAACTATGAAGACTTTACGAAGGACTTTTGCCTATTCATTGGCTTCTTCCGCGTGGCAGCATCGAGACATTGCTTTGTGTCGCCGTATAGCTCGCTACCTGGCGTTGGCATCGAGCTGACTGCGGGCGGACTCGTTCGCGTTTACTCAGTTGCCGATACTGGCGTTGTTACCGATAAATCGCTTGGAACAGCCGTAAGCATCGGCTCCCAGTGCAGGTTTGCGCTCATGTGGTCCGCGACGGCTAAAACGTACACATGACTATCCGTCCATGATGGGTTGCGCGAGTCGGGGACGTTCACGCCAAGCGGATCGTACACAGGAATATCAGCTAATCCGCTAAGAATGGGCGGCGATTTCCGAGACCCTGATGGTGGTAAAACGACATTCCCGAACGCATGGACGCAATGGAACACTGACCCCTACTTCGAGGGGGCGTTTCCCGAGAATTACGCATCGATGATGTGATACTATAATGGGAATAGCTACTCATGAGGAGAAATCGGTGGATATAAGCTGCGCTCCGTGCCAGATGGCACTGAGGATGTGCTTGTAATTGATAGCGAGGGTAACAAAACGCTGACGAAAAGAATGGGAAGCTACACCATTACGGGCAGCGAGTCCATCCAATCGTCTGCTGCACTCGGCAGCTATTACAGGGTGCAGCTCCGCGTGCTCGATTCGCAGCTTGCCAAAACATACGACGATAACGGCGGACAAGGTTCAACGAACGGCTACTGCTCAGCCGCACCATTCTATGCGCATTACTCGCAGCAGTCCGTCCATGCTTATACTGACGGGCGCTCCATCTTCATCTATGCTCAGGCATCGACGGCGGCTGCTGCTTTAGCTGCATTTGCTGGCGCAACGATTATCTACCCGCTCGCAACACCGCAGACAATCTCCCTCGGCAAGATTGACCTCCCATCATTGCCCTCACCCTCCTTCTCCATGCACGTGGACGCATCGGTTATTCCGACGCTTGACGCGGAGTGGTGAACTATTTTAGGGTATGAAACAGGAAAACAGCATATTGCAGCTAATTCACTTTTAGCCTCTCTTTCAAATGAAATTACTAAAACCCAAGAGGTTCTTACAGATAATGCGGTTATTGAAACAAATCAATGATGATTTATAACAGATAAAAAAGAAAAACCAGATAAGCCTAATGAACAATTAGTTAATAATACTGGAGACTATGATAATTGAGTAACTAAAGTTTCTGATTCATATATTATACTGAATCCGAATGAGACAGATAATAGATATGAAATTACAAAAGACACAAGCAATAATTATATAGTAAAAGATAAAATTATACGAGATACCGCAGACCAAAATCGTGATGTTACAGAATTTTGTATCGTAAAAAAACAAGATAATAATGATGAATATATATATAAATATTATCCATATAATTATTATTGTTATGAATATAAATTCTTAAATGGTGAAATTACTTATTCAGAAGTAATTTATGATTCTGTAAAAAGTTCAATTGCTGAAAATAAGATCGCAGAAGAATATCAGCAAAAAGCTCTTGAAAAATTATTAAATGATCAAACACAAGTTTTTTATTCTGATAATAATGGTGCTCATGTTAAAGACACAACTGGCAGTAATTATGTAACAACTTGAAATACTACTGGTATAATTTTCTCTCAAGGTGACGCTAAACTTTTAGATATTTTAGCTATATCTGGAGAAAATGGTAAATATTCTGGTATGAATATTTATAATGGAAAAACAGGAAGAGATGAACAAAAAATTGCTCAATTTATTCCAAATCTAATTCAGCTTGGATCTGATGAGGAAGATCGTGTTCGTATTACTCGAGAAAAAATTGAATTTATCAAAGGAAATAAATCTGCAGCTGAAATTGGAAATGATGGTTTTTATACTCCTAATATTACAGTAGATTCAAAATTGTCTTTAAAAACACCAACTGGATCAATTAATTCTGAAAATCAAAATGAAACTTATGAATGGGCATGAATTCCTCGCTCAAATGGCAATATTGCTTTTAAATGAATTGGAACACCAGATCCAAATTTATAAAATATTTATTTTAAATAGGAAATAAAAGGAGGAGAATTTTATCAATGGCAAGCGGAACTTTTTATAATAGTTGAGGACCAACTAATACAGCAACAGATAGTAGCGTTAGATACCATCAAAACCATTTAAAAGTTGATTGAAGCGGTAATGACGAAAAAGTAACTTACACTATTAATGCTTATGCACGTTCTGGTAATGGTTCTGGTTATTATTATATGGCAGATTATGGCGTAACAGTTACTCTTTATTGTTTTTATCCGGGTGCTAAAGATTGAACTAATATAGGTTCTGCATCTGGAACTTTAAATTATGGAAATACAGTTGCAAATATTACAAGAACTGTTACAATTAATAGAAATCATGGATCTCAATCAATAAAATTTAAAGCTGTTAATACCGGCGGTTCACTTTATACAGCGACTACAGAAACTGGCTGAGACACCATCTCAGCCAGAACTTCTTATACAGTTTCGTATAATGCAAACGGTGGTACTAATGCTCCTGCAAATCAAACTAAATGATATAACGAAACATTAAAATTAAGTTCTACAGAACCAACTCGCGCAGAGGTTACAAAAGATGGTTATACTGTTACTTTTAAATCTAATGGACCAGGATATGCAGATACTTCTATTACGCAGAAAAATAAAACAACTTATCAATTAGCAACTCCTGCTTGAAGTACAAATAATCAAGGTACAGGTACTACCTATATACTTGGCGCTGATTATACAGGCAATGCTGCATTAACTTTATATGCTAGATGGAGTCCAAGTGACGAAAATGGAAAAATTGAACTTCCAACGAACTTAATATGAGATAGACATACATTTTTAGGATGAGCTACAACAACTGATGCAGTAACTCCTAATGTTAATTCTCCTTATGAACCAACTAGCAATATAACTTTGTATGCGACATGAAAAGAAAATTATATTCCTGCGATACTTACAAATTTAAAAGCAATAAGAACTGCTACAACTACGTCTACTGAATTAGCGGATGAAGGCGAAAATGCATACATTACAGTTAATTGAACAAACGGTAAGCTTACAGAAAATGATATTTATGCTCCAATAAGGTTAGAATATACCTATAAAAAAACCAATGGATCAACTAATACTGGTTCAATTGAATTAAATAATAATAAAGATGTTACATCTACAAGTTTTTGAATTCCTAATTTAGATAAAGATAATAGTTGAGATATAACCACAACAATAATAGATAGATATGATGAAACTCTTAAATCATCTAAAAATACTTTACTTTCTCCTGCTTTTTATACAATGGACTTTCTTCGATATGGACGTGGAATTTCTTTAGGCGGCCCAGCAAGTTTAAAAAATACTCTTCATTGTCAATTATCAGAAGGAATTACATTTGATGGAACAGAAACAGGGAAATGACGTATAAAAAGAGAAAGTAATGGAAATTTATCTATTGAGTGAGTAACATCATAAAATTTGGCTAAAATTAAATAATATCAATATTTTATTTCACATCTATTAATGAAATATTTTAAGAGATAAAAGGATTTTGAATTTAAAATGGGCGCATTTTATATGCGCCCTTTGACAGAAAGGAATATAAATTATGCGCCCGTTAGAAGTATTTTTACAACCAGTTCAAGATCCGCAAGCACAAATCGTTATTATTGCTTTAGCTCTTCTTGCGCTTTTAGATGTTCTTTTTGGTGTAATTAATGCAATGTTTATTCAACACGATTTTTCTAGTCAT
>OCVV012848403.1_pt1 | contig 12260 bp, 8 predicted proteins | sample 1539721 | NCBI WGS metagenome assembly OCVV01 (sample SAMN02144230, study PRJEB22623) | gut metagenome | biome: sheep rumen | host: Ovis aries | place: New Zealand | reverse complement strand
GTACGCTATCTAACTCTGTGCTGTCGCAAAGGGCATTCACTTTTCGCTCGCTGCGTTCGGTGTCATAGACGCGCAGACGGTATAAACGGTTAAAAGTGCTGTCGTTCTGCTTCTCGCTCAAGGCAATCAATGCTCCTTGGTAGAACTCCATCATCCGGTCCGCGTTCACCGAGCGTTTTATCTGCCGGCTCTCAAAAGGCAGCAGCAAAGCCAACTCAATCACTTTCCGCTGCGGCGCGGCCGTGATACTATCTACGGTCGAAACGGTACTATCTACGGTTGAAGCAATACTATCTATGGTTGGTACAACGCTATCCGGTGTAGCAACCGCAATTCTGGTCTCGGTAATGATGGTTTGCACCACTTGTGCTTTGGTCTCTTTCACCACCGGCCTTTTGGTAGGAATCAGCAAGGTCTCGCCGTAGTGCAGGCCTCTCTCACGCAGTTGCGGATTGAGACGGATGATATCGTTCTGCTGCACACCGAAGTTTACGCCGATTCGGTATAGACCTATACTGCGCTCCACCTCATAGCGATATACCTCTTCGCCGTCAATGGTATCCAGCGGGTAATTCAGCAACTCTTGGGCCCGGATACTCGTCATGGCAACCAGAGCTGCTAAAATGAAAAAGATTCTTCTACTTTTCATAGTGCTTTCCTCTCATATTTTCTCTTTCGTATCACAAATACTATGCCACCTATAAGTGCCAGGATGGCTATCGGGCTGATCGTGCTGACCAGCTGTACTTGCATCCTTTTGTCGTGTGCGCGTTTGTCGTTGAGCAACCGCAATGCCACACTCTTCTCCCGCAATGCAATCAGTCCGTCTCCGTCGGTGAGCCAGAGTACAGCGTTCGTTGCGAAATCGCGGTTGGAAAACTGCATGCCGCTGTAGCGGTCGTAGCCCATGGGCAGAGCCTGGTTCTTCATCGTCTCGTTGATCAGCACGCTTCCGCTACCGATGACCACTTGCCGGGTCTTTGCGCTGCTCTTTTTGATCGGCTCGTCCGTCTCGATGCCCTCCGGCGCCATCCGGTGCGCAAACGCGCTGGGGAAGGAACCTTCCATCGACACCGCTACCGGTACATACTGATACGCGAAGGTGCTCATGTCGGGATTCAGATCGTTCAGGTCCACTTCTCCCGGTGTTGCCGTCACGCGGCTGGCTGTCGAAGTAGCCAGCAGGACACGTTTCTCTATACCATCTTCGCCACCCACAGCATCTATCGGGCTGACAAACGTGCTCATCACTTGGCCTAAGTCCTTTGTGATCGGCGAACCTTGGCTGGTGAGCAGCAGCGGCGCGTAGGTCCACGGCATCGGTTGCAGGTTCGGTTGTTCCGGGTCGCTGCTGACATTCACCGGAATCGGCAGGCATTGGATGTCTTGTACCAGCGCCGGATTGACGCGTACGCCGTAACGGAAGAGCATGTCTGTGAGTCCTAAATCCAAAGGCAGGATAGGGGTGAATCCTTCGCGTTGCAGCACTTCTTCGCTCAACCTCACGCCGTTAAGCGACCATAAGACCGCTCCGCCGCGCATGATATACTGGTCGATGACGAAGCGTTCGGCTTCGCTGAAGGCAGTCTGCGGATTGACTATAATAACCGCCTTGTAGCCATCCAAGATATGAATGTCAGCCGGTCTCTCATCTATCTGTCCGCGGTCCACCTGAAAGTACTTGCTCAGGGCGCTCATCAAGTCGTAGGTGTGCGCTTCGTCGGGTTCTCCGTGTCCTTCGAGGATCGCTACGCGCGGCGTCTCGGTCTGCTGCAGGAGGTGCAAGGCTTCCATGAAGGCGAACTCCAACTGCTCGATGCTGGCATTCAGGTTCTCTTCTCCGCTGAGTCCGCGTGTGTTTTTTAAGAGTGTAACGACTGCGCGCCGCCCGTTGTAGTCGATGATTGCGTAGGGCCAGACGGTTGTTTGTGCGGTCTTGCCGTTCTGCTCGCGCTCATGGATGACAATCGGCCGCAGGCCTAAGGAATCCATCCTGCCGTCATGGAGCAGCTCCGTTGCGCTCGCTTCGTCCTTCAGCCGTATATCCGCATAGACGTCCAGCTCCTCCAGGGTCTCTTCGGTTGCTTTCTTGAGCCGCCGGAAACCCGCATTGAGATCTCCGCCCAAGAGCAGCGTAACCTCAGCTGTGTTGTCGAGGGACGAAAGCATCTTCTTGCTTGATTCACTCAAGCTATAGTGCTTGTCGTCCGTAAGGTCCCAGCGAACCGGTCGGAGCTCCAATGCTCCGATCAGCAGCAGCCACAGGCCGCAGAGAAATATGTAATAGGTGTATTTCCGCAAATCTTAATAATCGTACATTTTCGAGGCGTTAAATTCCCATTTCGAAACCCTTACTTACCCCTTACAAAAGTCTTATTTAGGTCTTACTTCTTGATCTTCTGCCAAACGTCCTCGTTGATGACTACGGTATATTTCTCGCGCAGTTTCTTAACCCAGGCAGCCTCCAAGAAGTCCTGGTAGTCGGTGGTTACTTTGCCTTTCTCGTCGCTCCAGGTCTCGGGTGCTTTGAGTTTCTTACCGACGCATTCTACCACCGGCAGGTCCTCTTTCGGCGTGAAGGCAGCTTTCTTGTTCTTGAAGCCGAACTTGTCGATAGCGCCGTTCTTTCCGGCTTCCCACAGGCCGTGTTGCACCTTGACGTAGGTCACGCTGTCGCAGTTGACGCGGCGTGTGATATAACTCTGGATGGAGTCTGCTTCAGCACTTTTGACGATGGCTTTTGCAGCTTTTGCGCTGGATTTGTCTTTCGCCTGAATGAGGTAGCCTTTCCAGCGCGGAGCAGCCCAGGTGTATTCTTTCTTATGTGCTTTGAAGTATGCTTCGAGTCCTGCGGTGTCTTTAGCGGCTTTGTCCCATACCTCACGCAGGGAGACCTCGAAGAGGAGGATTCCGTCGTGGTATTCCTGTACCAGATGGCGCAACTCCGGATATTTCTCCTCAAGATGCGCGTCGGCGTAAGCCTTCACTTCCGCGTCGCTCATCTCTGCCGGCAGGTGATATTCAGCGCGTGTCTTACGAGCAAAACTCTTCTCTGCCTCCAGCGCACGCTCGTCGCGCATCACTTGGCGTTGTACCTGAGCGCGGATGCTGTCTAAGGGTTGAATACCGCGCTCGTCCTCCTTATAGAGAATATGCCATCCGTATTGGGTACGAACCGGAGCACTGATCTCGCCGGGCTTCATACTGAAGGCTGCGTCCTCGAACTCTTTGACCATCATTCCCTTACCGAACCAACCTAATTCTCCGCCGCGAGCACTGCTGCCGCGGTCGTCCGACTCGGTTTTCGCTACTTCTGCGAAGTTCTCCGGGCTGACGATAGCACGAATGCTGTCTATCTGTGCTTTCTTTGCAGCAGACAAACTGTCTTCCGGAACCATTTTCATGATATGGCTGGCCTTGACCTCAATGTGGTCACGCTCCTCTTCCACCTTGACGATATGCCATCCGTATTGGGTGCGGAAGGGCTTGCTGATGCTACCGACCGGCGTGTTATATACGGCTTCCTCCAGCGGATAGACATATCGGAACGGCGTGATCCATCCCAGCTCGCCGCCTGTCTGCGCAACGTTTGGGTCGGTGCTCATGTCGCGTGCAACGAACTCAAACGAGTCGGGTTTGCGTATTTTCTTCTTCTTGCCGCCGCGCACAGAGACCTCTTTGCCGACGGTGACGCGCATGTAAGCCTGGTTGATTTTCTCCCACGCTTCAGCCTGAGCTGCGCTATCTGCGGTCATCGGGCATTGGATGGCGATATGCGCCGCACGGCGGTCCTTCGCCAAGTGCTGATAACTCATCTCAATCAGGCTATCCATCGCCGCTTCGTCCTGGAGGTACTTCGGTGTAGCTTGTGCGCGATAGCCCTTCAGCTCTTTCTTGAAAGCCTCCGTGGTGTCAATACCTTGCGCCTCGGCTTCCGCTACTTTGAGTTTGAAATTGATGAACATGTCCAGGTACTCGTCCATGGTCTTGGGATCCACGGCTCCGGCCTGGTTGTTCTTCTCGTAGATGTAGAGGAACTCCTCTGCGCTTACGTCCTTGCCATTGATGCTCATCAGCGGTTTCTCTGCCCATAAGTTCAGGCTCATTGCCGCTGCGGCTACAAATAAAATTGTCTTTTTCATTGTTTCAAATAGTTCTTATAGGTGTTTTCAAATAATTTTACTGCTTGTTCGAGGCTTCCGAAAAGTTCTCCTCCGGAGGCGTTCATGTGTCCTCCTCCGTGGAATACTTCGCTTGCCCATATATTCACGGGTCTGTCTCCTTGCGAGCGGAAGGAGATACGTATCCGGGGTTTGGGAGTGCCGGGTTTGGGACGTTCCTCCCGCATGAAGACGGAGTAGAAGACGTCACCGATCTGCAGCGGCATGTTCACCAGCCCTTCGCAATCGCCCTGCTTGTAGTGGTATTGCTCCAACTCCGAGGCGGTCAAAGTGATGAGCGCCAGATGGTGCTCCGGGAAGATGCGCATCTTGCGGTACAAAGCGTATCCTGTGAGTCTCATTCGGTCCGTGGAGTACTGGTTAAACACGCGGTCGTAGATCTCGTCTTTTTTTGCGCCCGCGCGTAAAAGAGAAGCAACGATCTCATATATCTCCGGGTTGTTGGAGTTATAACTGAAATTGCCGGTGTCGGTCATGAGACCTGTGTACAAACAAGTCGCTATCTCCTCCGTCATGCAGCCTATCAACCGATATACAATCTCGCACGCGGAACTTGCTTCCGGGTGCGAATGTATCTCCGCCCATATACTATCCTCTTTCGACTTTTGACTTTCGACTAATATATGATGGTCAATGAGGATCTTCTCGCAGGGGTTCGCCAGCATCTTCTCTCCCATCGGTCCGATACGTTTCGGGTCATTGAAGTCCGTGCAGATAAACAGATCCGCTTCAGCAATCAGCCTGTCGCACTCCTGCGCCTTCTGCTCGTATATCCGAATCTCTTCGGCTCCCGGCATCCATCCCAAGAACGCCGGAAACGCATTCGGCACGATGATGGTCTGTGTTCTGTCAGGCGTAGCCGATCCGTGCTCTGTCAGGCGTAGCCGGTCCTTACAGTAGTGCCACATTGCGAGAGCCGATCCCATGGCGTCTCCATCGGGCGCCATGTGGGTAAAAATAACAATATGTTGTGCTCTTTCTATTTGCTCTTTCATACTACGTCACGAAAAATCGCGCAAAGATACTAAAAAAAATTGATATATCCAAATAATTCGAAAAAAATGAGCAAATGTTTGCATATATGCAATTTTTGTTGTACCTTTGCAGGCTGAATTGGTAATATGGAGGAAAACGGACTTATATTCAGATGTTTTGCGAGCGGAAGTAGCGGCAACTGCTACTATCTCGGTACGCGTCAACGGGGAGTACTCATTGATGCGGGCATCTCTGCGCGTCAGATACAGAAGTGTCTGCGCGAGATGGGTCTGGATTTTCAGAATATCATGGGCGTACTTGTGACGCACGATCATGCGGATCATATTCGTGCGGTAGGCACCTTGGGCGAGCGCGTACACCTGCCTATCTACACGACCGCGGAGATTCATGACGGAATCGACCGCAACTACGGCGTGCGCGAGAAGCTGCGTACCAGCCGGCGCTATTTCGAGATAGAGAAAGAGTGGGAGCTCTTCGATTTCAAGATTAACACCTTCCATATAGAGCACGACTCCACGGATTGCCTGGGGTATTGCATCGATTATCAGGACCAGCGCTTTGTGCTGATGACCGATTGCGGTTCGATCAACGACCGGATGGAGGAGTACATCCGTACCGCCAACCACCTGGTGATCGAGGCGAACCACGACGAACACATGCTCCTCAACGGTCCGTATCCGACGTATCTGAAGCAGCGTATTCTCTCTCCCCGCGGCCATCAGAGCAACGATGTGTGCGGCGAGCTGTTGGAGCGTAACTGGCACCCCGATTTGCGTAACGTGTGGTTGTGCCATCTATCGCTGGAGAACAACGATCCGCTGGTGGCTTACGATACGGTAGCTTCGTATCTGGAGGAGATAGATATACTTCCCGGGCAGGATATTTTCCTCAAGGCGCTGGAGCGTACCTCTCCCAGCCCGGTCTATGAGCTTAATAATAAGATGATTACTGAATACTGAAAACTGAATACTGAATACTCCTATGATAGAACGATTAGTTATTATTCCTACTTACAACGAGAAAGAGAACATCGAAGCCATCATCACCGCTGTGATGGAGTTGCCTATGGGATTTCACGTCTTGATTATTGACGACGGTTCGCCGGACGGCACCGCTGAAATCGTCAAAAAGATGATGAAGGGCAAATACAAAGGATGTATCGACCTCATCGAGCGCGAGGGTAAACTGGGCTTGGGTACCGCGTATATCACCGGCTTCCAATGGGCCATCGAGCATAAAGCCAATTATATCTTCGAGATGGACGCGGACTTTAGCCATAATCCGCAGGATCTGCTCAAGCTCTATGACGCTTGTGCCGTACGCGGCGCCGACCTCGCTATCGGTAGTCGCTATGTGACCGGCGTCAACGTGGTGAACTGGCCTATGGGGCGCGTTCTGATGTCTTATTTCGCATCCAAATATGTGCGGTTCGTCCTCGGCGTGGATATTCATGATACGACCGCCGGCTTCGTTTGCTACCGCCGTAAGACGCTGGAAACAATCGAGTTGGATAAGATTCGTTTCAAAGGCTACGCCTTCCAGATCGAGATGAAATTCACCGCCTCCAAATGCGGCGCAAAGATCATTGAGGTGCCAATCATCTTCGTCAACCGGGTACTCGGTACTTCCAAGATGAGCGGAGGTATCTTCTCCGAAGCACTACTCGGCGTCATCCGTCTGAAAATATCTTCGTGGTTCCGTAAATATCCCCAAATAGCATGACATTAGAGCAACATATATCTTCTTTGGCGAAGGCTGCTGTCAAGGCTCTCTATGACGTAGAAGCCACAGACGCACAGATTCAGTTACAAAAGACGCGTCCGGAGTTTGAGGGAAACATCACCCTTGTGGTCTTTCCTTTTGTTAAGCTCGCGCGCAAAGCCCCGGCTCAGGTAGCCGCAGAGATCGGCGAAGAACTCATGAAAAGTGAGTTGGTCGCTAAATATAACGCCGTGCAAGGTTTTCTCAACCTCAGTATCTCCGATGCGTTCTGGGTAGAGCAACTCCAGGCCATCGACGCAGATGAGACCTATGGACGCTTTGAGCGTCCTTCGGAAAAAGCCCTTCCCTTTAGGGAGGGGGAAGGGGTAGGCTCCCCCCTGATGATGGTTGAGTACTCCTCCCCGAATACGAACAAACCGCTTCACCTGGGGCACGTGCGCAATAACCTCCTTGGTTATTCGATTGCTAAAATCCAAGAGGCGAACGGATGGAAAGTGGTGAAGACCAATATTGTCAACGACCGCGGTATTCATATCTGCAAATCCATGCTCGCATGGCTCAAGTTCGGCAACGGCGAGACGCCGGAGAGTTCCGGTAAGAAAGGTGATCATCTCATCGGCGACTACTACGTGCGTTTCGATAAGGAGTACAAGGCGCAGATAGCAGAGCTAATGGCGAAAGGCATGGACGAAGAGACCGCCAAACGCGAGGCGCCGCTGATGCTCGAAGCGCAGGAGATGCTCCGCAAATGGGAGGCTAACGACCCCGAAGTGCGCGCGCTGTGGGCGAAGATGAACGAGTGGGTCTATGCCGGTTTTGACGAGACCTACAAGCGCATGGGCGTCTCTTTCGATAAGATCTACTATGAGTCCAACACCTATCTGGAGGGCAAATCCGAAGTGGAGAAAGGTCTCGCTTCCGGCGCATTCTACCGCCGTGAGGACGGCTCCGTATGGGCGGATCTGACCAAGGATGGTCTGGATGAGAAACTGCTGCTGCGTTCGGACGGCACTTCGGTCTATATGACCCAGGATATAGGTACCGCCAAACTGCGGTTCCGGGACTACCCGATAGATAAGATGGTCTATGTGGTGGGCAACGAGCAGGAGTATCACTTCAAGGTGCTCTCCATCCTCCTCGACCGCCTCGGGTTCCCGTTTGGCAAGGAGTTGGTACACTTCTCGTACGGCATGGTCGAGCTCCCGAACGGTAAGATGAAAAGCCGTGAAGGAACGGTTGTTGATGCCGACGATCTGATGGATAAGATGATTTCCGATGCCCGCGAAATCAGTAAGGATAAGGTCAATACCCTTCAGGGCATTACCGAAGACGAGGCGAACGAGATTGCCCGCAAGGTCGGTCTCGGTGCCTTGAAATACTTCATCCTCAAGGTCGATCCGCGTAAGAACATGCTTTTCAACCCTGCGGAGTCCATCGATTTTAACGGCAACACGGGCCCCTTCATCCAATACACCTACGCGCGTATCCAATCTGTGCTGAGAAAATCTGTCAGTCCAAAGGACGGTCTGTCTTCTGTCAGCGATAGCGGTCTGTCAGCCGAAGGCGGTCTCGATGCCAAAGAATTGGCATTGATCCAGCGCCTTTGCGAGTACCCGTCGGCGGTACGTACTGCCGGAGATGAGTTCTCGCCCGCGGTCCTTTGTAATTACGCGTACGCGTTAGCCTGTGACTTCAACTCCTTCTATCACGATCTCTCGATTCTCAACGAACCCGACGCGCAAAAGAAAACGCTACGTCTGCTTCTTTCAGCAAACGTAGCGAAGATCTTAAAATCCGCTTTCGGGCTTCTCGGTATCGAGATGCCCGAGCGGATGTAAGGAATTACTCCTCGTCTTTCTTAGCAGCTGCCTTCTTGGTGGCTGCTTTTTTTGCCGGTTTCTCCTCAGCCTCCATGGAAGCCTTGAGTTCAGCGAGAGCAGAGAGGTCACCGAGAGTAGTCTTCTCTACCTTCGGCATCTCTACCTGCGGTTCCTCTTTAGCGGCTTTCTTAGCTGCCTTCGGAGCTGCCTCTTTGCGCTCCTCCCATGTGCGGAGGTGGCTAACGAGAATACGTTTCGCGTCGCGGTTGAACTCGATGACCTTGAACGGCAGCTCGTCGCCTACAGCAACCGGGCTCTTGTCCTCTTTCTGGAGGTGGCGGGTCGTGCAGAATGCCTCTACGCCTTCCTCGAGAGAGATAACGGCTCCCTTGTCGGTCAACTCAACTACCTTACCATCTACGATAGTGTCAACACCGAACTTAGCCTCAAGCTCCTCCCAAGGATTCTCCTCAAGCTGCTTGTGACCAAGGCTCAGACGGCGGTTAGCTACATCGATGTCAAGTACAACTACCTCAATCTGAGCACCGATCTGGGTGAACTCATTCGGGTGTTTGATCTTCTTGGTCCAGCTCAGGTCGCTGATGTGGATCAGACCGTCAACGCCTTCCTCGATCTCTACGAATACACCGAAGTTGGTGAAGTTACGAACCTTAGCCCAGTGACGGGTTCCTACTGCGTACTTGGTCTCTACGTTTGCCCACGGATCAGCCTTGAGTTGCTTGATACCTAAGCTCATCTTGCGCTCTGCGCGGTCGAGAGTCAGGATAACTGCATCTACCTCGTCGCCTACTTTCAAGAAGTCGTTAGCGGAACGGAGGTGCTGGCTCCAGCTCATCTCAGATACGTGTACCAGACCTTCTACGCCTTCTGCAATCTCTACGAATGCTCCGTAGTCAGCCATCACAACTACCTTACCGTGTACCTTGTCACCAACCTTCAGGTTAGGATCAAGAGCGTCCCACGGATGCGGGCTCAACTGCTTCAGACCGAGAGCAATACGCTTCTTATCCTCATCGAAGTCAAGGATAACCACGTTGATCTTCTGGTCGAGCTGCAGCAACTCGTGCGGGTCGTTTACGCGGCCCCAGCTCAGGTCGGTAATGTGGATAAGACCGTCAACACCACCCAGGTCGATGAAGACACCGTAGTTGGTGATGTTCTTAACGGTTCCCTCGAGTACCTGACCCTTCTCGAGCTTGCCGACGATCTCGGCCTTTTGTGCTTCGAGTTCAGCCTCGATGAGGGCTTTGTGAGAAACAACGACGTTGCGGAACTCCGGATTCAGTTTCACAATCTTGAACTCCATCGTCTTGCCTACGAGAATATCGTAGTCGCGAACCGGCTTTACGTCGATCTGGCTGCCCGGGAGGAACGCTTCCATACCCAGTACGTCCACGATCATGCCGCCTTTCGAACGCCATTTGATATAACCGGTAACAATCTCGCCTGCATTGTAAGCTTCGTTAACGCGGTCCCAAGCGCGAGCGGTGCGAGCCTCTTTGTGCGAAAGCACGAGCTGACCCTTCTTGTCCTCCTGGCTCTGAATATAGACTTCTACTTTGTCGCCTACCTTCAGATCCGGGTTGTAACGGAACTCAGCTGCCGGTACAATACCGTCAGACTTGTAGCCTACGTTTACAACTACCTCGCGTTTGTTAATCGAAATAACGGTACCCTCTACTACCTCGTTGTCCTTGATAGCGGAAAGGGTCTCGTTGTACTTTTGGATTTCTTCTTCGTTTTGTTTGCCTTGCTTTTGCGCTTCATAGGCATCCCAGTCGAAGTTCTGGAGAGAAAGATTTTCTGCCATGTTGGTAAAAATCTCAATTAAAGGGTTAAACAATGTTAATTATCGGATCATCGTGTCGCCGAAGTAAGGCTGTAAAGCCGCAGGGATGCGGATACCTTCCTCCGTCTGGTTATTCTCCAGAAGCGCAGCGACGATGCGCGGGAGAGCGAGGGCCGAACCGTTCAGCGTGTGACACAGCGTCACTTTCTTATCCTCCGCACGGCGGTAACGGCATTTCAGCCGGTTCGCCTGGTAGGTGTCGAAATTAGACGTACTGGACACTTCCAGCCAGCGGTGCTGGGCTTCGCTATATACTTCAAAATCATAACATAGAGCCGCCGTGAAACTCATATCTCCGCCGCTTAGACGAAGGATACGGTACGGTAACTCGAGCTTCTGCAAGAGACCTTCTACGTGCGCGAGCATCTCCTTATGACTCGCGTCCGAATGCTCGGGCGTGTCTATACGCACGATCTCGATCTTCGAGAACTCATGGAGACGGTTCAGACCCCGTACATCCTTGCCGTAGCTGCCTGCCTCGCGACGGAAACACTCCGTGTAAGCGCAGTTCTTGATCGGCAACTTGTCCTCGTCGATGATCACGTCGCGGTAGAGGTTCGTCACCGGTACCTCGGCGGTCGGAATGAGATACAGGTCATCTACTTCGCAGTGGTACATCTGTCCCTCTTTGTCGGGCAGCTGACCCGTGCCGTAACCCGAAGCGGCATTGACCACCGTCGGCGGCATGATCTCTGTATAGCCGGCTTTGTTCGCCTCGGCGAGGAAGAAATTGATGAGCGCGCGTTGCAAACGGGCACCCTGACCGATATATACCGGGAATCCGGCACCGGAGATCTTCACGCCTAAGTCGAAGTCAATGAGGTTGTATTTCTTCGCGAGCTCCCAGTGAGGCAACTTCTCGCTCTTGGCGATGCGCTCAGCGGCGATAGCCTCATCTACCTCGCTGTTCCAGTCCTTCAGCGCTACAGCGCCGTCCTTGCTAATCGCGTCGATCATCGGCTGGTTAGGCCAGTTGCCGATACGCACGGCGAGGTTGTCCTCGGCACTTGCGCCTTCCGGCACGATGTCGTACGGTACGTTCGGGATGGTCAGCAGCAACTTGGTCTGCGCCTCCTCTGCCTCCGCCATCTTCGCGTCGTACTCGGCGATCTGCGCTTTGAGGGATCCCGTCTGCGCTTTCGCTTCCTCTGCCTCTCCGCGTTTGCCTTGCGCCATCAGCGCACCGATGGACTTCGAGATCTTATTCATCTCTGCTGCAGCCGCATCTTTCTGCTGCTGAGCAGCCTTGCGTTCTCCATCCAGACGAAGCACCTCGTCTATCGCCTCTGCGGCTCCAGCGAAGTGCTTCTTCTCCAAACCGGCTACGATACGAGCTTTGTCATCGTAGATTTGTTTGAGTGTTAGCATAGTCTTTCAACTTTTGTCTTTGAGCGGCTTTGCCGCGGTCTTTCGACTTTCTACTTTCTACTTTACTCTACCGGTTGAATGGATACGTACGACTTGTTGTCGCGTTTCTTGCGGAAGGTTACGATACCGTCGCAAAGTGCGAACAACGTGTGGTCGCTTCCCATACCCATGTTTTCACCCGGGTTATGAACCGTACCACGTTGACGTACGATGATGTTACCTGCCTTTGCGAATTGACCACCAAAGATCTTCACGCCAAGACGTTTGCTTTCTGATTCACGGCCGTTCTTAGAACTACCGACA
>OCVV011316629.1_pt1 | contig 12262 bp, 5 predicted proteins | sample 1539721 | NCBI WGS metagenome assembly OCVV01 (sample SAMN02144230, study PRJEB22623) | gut metagenome | biome: sheep rumen | host: Ovis aries | place: New Zealand | reverse complement strand
CTTTGCGGCCTTTTCGTCGGCGGAGACGATGTCGTCGAACGCGCCGATCTCGACCTCGATGTCCTTCTCGCCGCTCTCCTCGGCGATCTTTTCACGCAGCGAATCGATCTCCGCCCCGATCGAGCGGATGTTCTCCGCCGTCTCCTTCGCCTGGGCAAAGAGCGGGGCGAAGAAGCCGTCGGCCTTGCCCTGCTGCTGTTCAAAATACAGCTTGCCGATCTCCGTGTAGATCTTCTTGAGCTCTTCGTTTTCGCCGTTCACGGCAAGCGTCAGCTTCGCGATGCGGGCATAAGCCTTGGTGCGCTCGCTGCCTCTCTGGTACGCCCCGCGCACCGCGCCGTTCTTATCCACGGCGTCGAGCGTCTGTCCGCCGACCTCTTTTGCCTTTTTCATGAGCTCGCCGAGCGTGCTCGTGAGCTTGTCCATCGTGTCACTCATGCTCTGTCTCCTCTCCTTTTTCTGTTTGAACGATCTCCGCCGCGGCCGCGGCGACTTTATTGACATACAGCTCCTCCGGCGGGTGCTTTCTGCGCGCGTTCACGACGAGCAGCACCAGCGAGACGAGCGCCAGCACGATCGAGAGCAGCTGCGAGACGCGCAGCGAGGTGCCCGCGATATACAGACTGTCGGTCCGCAGCCCCTCGATCCACGTCCTCCCGACGCCGTACCAGAAGAAATAGCCCAGCGCGGCCTGCCCGTCATAGCGGCGGCCGCCCTTTCTCTCCCAGATGATCAGCGCGATCAGCCCGACAAGGTTCCACAGACTTTCGTACAGGAAGGTCGGGTGGACGCAGATGCTGCTGCCGTCCGGCGCGGTAAGCTGCATGCGGCAGAAGATGTCGGTCTCGGCGCCGAAGGCCTCTCGGTTCATGAAGTTGCCCCAGCGGCCGAGGATCTGGCCGATCAGAAGGCCGTAGATAATGAGGTCGAGCATCGCCTGCCAGGGGATCTTTTTCCGGCGGCAGACAAACAGCATGACGATCACGCCGGCGATCACGCCGCCGTAGATCGCAAGCCCGCCGTTCCAGATCGCGATGATCTCGTCGGGATGGGCGGCGTAATACTCCATCTTGAACGCCACGAAATACAGCCGCGCCCCGATGATCGACAGCGGGATCAGCCAGATCACCAGGTCATAGACGTCGTCCTCGCGGATGCCGAAGCGCTTGGCGCTCTTCGCGCAGTAAGTAATGCCCAGCAGAAAGCCGAGCGCTATGATCACGCCGTAGAAATAAACCGGTCGGCCGAAGAGCGTAAAGAATGCCGGCGGATCGATGCTCCAGTCGCCGAACAGCCCGGGAAAGCTGATCGTGGAGGAGCGCTGAATGGTCTCGTATACGGTTTCCATATCGGTTTCCTTTTTGCTTTTCTATTTGCTCCTCTCAGACACGCGTCTGCGGTCTGACGACGGAGAGTACAGTGCGCTCGCGCGTCAGCACGCGCGCGAGAAAGTCGCGGCATTCCTCCGCCGTGACGGAGGCGAGCACCGCCGGCGCGTCGAAGATGCAGTAGCCGAGCCGTTCGGCGTCAAAAGCCGTCAGGCACACGCTGTCGAAATCCTCAAAGCCGCGCAGCCGCGCCCCGAGCGAGGCGCGCTTGGCCCGCTCGAAGGCGTCTTTGTCAAAGCCCTCGGCGGCAATACGGCCGACCTCTCCCATCAGCTCGTCATAGACGCGCTGCGGGTCGGGGCTCTCTCCGCCCACGGTCAGCTGCGCCGTGTTGGCCGGGAAATCGGTGCCGTAGGAGAAATTGCGGTTCAAGATCCCCTCACGGTAAAGCCGGGTGTAGAGCGGCGAGGACGTCCCGCACAAAAGCCGCATCGCAAGGCGCGCGACGATCCGCTCGCGCAGCACGTCTCCCTCCGTCGGGCGGTAGGCCGCGCCGAGCAGGAACTGCGGCGCCGAGACGCTCATCACGCGTTCGGTATAGAGCTTTTCCGGCGCGTCGTTTTCTTCATACACGACCGGCTGCGGCACCTCCCCCTTTTCTCCGCCCAGCATCTCCCCGGCGATCGCGCAGATCGCGGCGGCGTCCACGTCGCCCGCGACGCACAGGCACATGTTGCCCGGCGTGTAGAACGCGCGGTGGCAGGCATAGAGCGTGTCCGCGTCGATCTCGGCGATGCTCTCGACCGTGCCGGCGATGTCGTCGCGCACGGGGTGGGTCTTATAGAGCAGCTTCATCAGATCGACGTACACCGCGTTGTCCGGCTCGTCTTCGTACATGCGGATCTCCTGGGCGATGATGCCCTGTTCCTTTTCCACGGTCTCGGCCGTGAAATAGGGCGTGGTGACAAAGCGCAGCAGCGTGCGCAGGTTTTCCTCAAAACGCTCGGTGCAGTGGAAATAATACACCGTCTCGTCATAGGCGGTGAAGGCGTTGGGATCGGCGCCGGTGGCGGTCATGCTCTGCAGGGCGTTGTCGCCGTCGGGCATGTCGAACATCTTGTGCTCGAGATAGTGCGCGACGCCCGCGGGGGTGTCGTGCCGCACGCCGGCAAGATCAAAGCTGCGCATGACCGACCCGTAATAGGTCCCGAAGCAGGCAAAGAAGGACGAAAAGCCCTTTTTCGGCACGACGCAGATGTGCAGGCCGTTGTCCAGCACCGCCGTCTGCAGTGTTTCGCCGACGTTTTCAAATCTCCTCGTCAGGATCTCCATCTTCATCCTCCTCAAAGGCGCGCAGCTCTTCCTCGCTTATCTCCGCGATCTCCTCGTCGTCCTCGTCTTCCTCGCTGCCGTCGCCGGTCAGCGTGTAGATCATGTCGCACTCACAGCCGCGCGCGATCGTGATCATGTCTTCCTTCGTCACGTCGTCGACGAGCGCGCCGAGCTCCTCGGGCGAATAGTCGGCGCCGTCGAGCGCGGCGGAGAGATAAAAGCCCTCAAGCGCGCCCTGGCTGTCGAGTGCGCTCTTGAGCGCGCTCTTTACGTCGGCTCTCGCCGCATTCATTTCCTCGTCCGTGATCTCGCCGTCTGCAATCGCCGCAAGCTGGGCAAAGATCTCCTCCTTCGCCCGCCCGACATTGTCGAATTCCGTTCCCGCATAGGCGAGCAGCACGCCCTTGTGCACGTCCGCGATCGCGCTTGCGAAATAGCACAGAGACAGCTTTTCCCGCACATTGACAAACAGCTTCGACGCCGTCGAGCCGCCGAAGAGCGAGGCGAACACCCGCAGCGCGGCGGGGTTCGGCTCCTCCATCGCCTCGCCGAGACGCCAGCCGATCACGAGCTTGGCCTGGGTGACGTTCATCGGCTCGGTATATTCCCGCGGCGCGGCCTCCAGCGCGTTGAGACGCACGTCCGTGCCGATGTCATAATCGATCTCGCCGCGCGGCAGCGTCGAGAGCGCGTCGCGCAGCAGCGCCTCCACGCGCTTGAGCTCCGCCCGGCCGCAGTAGAAGATCTCGATCGGGCTTGACTGGACGAGGCTGCGGTACTGCTTCGTCAGCTTCTGATAGCGGATGGCCGCCGCGCTCTCCTCGTCGCCGAGACGGGAGACGGCGTAATCCTCGCAGCAGCACATCTCCTCGATGCAGCGGTTGATGGAATAGCCCAGCTTGTCGTTGAGCCGGGCGCGGATCATCTCGATGAGCTTGCCGCGCTCGCTGTCGACATAGTCCGGCAGCAGCAGCCCGCCGCGCGTGTTGGGCGAGAGGAGCATCTGGCCCATCAGCTCGCAGGTGCCGCGCAGCGTGTCGGCCCCGGCGGGGAGAAAGTCCTCCTCCGGGACGCTCGCAAAAAAGCCGATGCACTGGATCTCGCCGATCCGGCGCACCACCGGCTCGATCGCCGCGCCGTACAGCTCGTCGAGACGGCCGGAGATGGCCTCCATGTCGCCGTAGCGCGACGTTCCGCGCCGCAGCACCAGCGGCAGCAGCGCGTTCATCGCAGCGGTCTCGCGCCGCAGCTGCGTGAGCAGCGTGATGCTCACGCACGCGGTCTTGAACTTGTCGGAGCGAATGTGGGTCAGCCACACGCCGTTTAGGATCTCACTTCTCGTGTATTCCATCTTCCGCCCTCCGTTTTCCGCAGCATCCGAAGTCCTCACCCCGGTACGGTCTTTTTTCTATTATTTTATTATATCATTCCTCCGGCAGATTGGGTAGTCCTTTCTTTCCCTTTTCCTCCAGGCGCTCGCCGTTGACCGTGACCTCCGACACCGAAAACAGCGCGCAGGCGCAGGGCTGATACGACAGCGTGCCGTCTTTGCGCCGGATGCCGAGCAGGTTTTCCGTCACCGTGCGGAAATACCAGCCTGCCGAGCCCGTGTACCAGGTCCAGCCCGCCTCGCCCGCGTGGCCGGGCGCGCCGCAGACGTCCGCCGGCAGCACATAAGGCTCGCCGCCGTAGAGAGCCCCGCGCCCCTGCGGCAGCAGCATGACAAGGATCTCCCGTCCCGCATCCGGCCGTCCGGCAAGAAAGCAGGCGCGCGCCAGCCAGACGGCGGCATGGGTGTACTGTCCGCCGTTTTCGCGGCAGCCTTCGCCGTAGGCGACGATATATCCCAGCCGCTCCTCCGCCGCCGTAAAGGGCGGATCGAGCAGCCGCACGATCCCGGCCTTTTCATCCACCAGACGGCAGAGCGCGTGGTCGAGCGCCTCGCGCGCGTGCTTTGCCCCGCAGAAGACCGCCCAGCTCTGGACGATCGAGTCGATGCGCCCGCCGTTGCGGCTCCATTCGCCGTGGGCGGGATAGGCCCGCTCGTACCACCGGCCGTTGAAGCAGCCCTCCGCCGCGTCGAGCATCCTTTTCGCAAGCGCCCCGCATTCGTCCGCGTCCGCCCCTCTTTTGAGGCGGCGCAGCAGCATTTCCATTTTCCTTGCGCAATCGCACAGGAAGAAGGCGAGCCAAACACTCTCGCCGCCGCAGTCGCTGAGACTGTCGTTCCAGTCGCCCGCGCCCATCAGCGGCAGACCGTGCGGCCCGTATCCGCGCGAGACGCAGCAGCGGAGCGCGCGCAGCGCATGGTCGATCACCGCCGCGCTCTCCCCGCCGCTCCCGGCCGTCTCATAGCGGTCGTGCTCCTTTTCTCCGAGCGGCGGCGAGGTAAGAAACGACACCCGCTCGCCGCAGAGCGCAAGATCGCCCGTCGCCGCCGTATACTCTCCGAGCGCCCAGCACAGCCACAAAAGGTCGTCGCTGCAGCGCGTACGCACGCCGCGATCCGCCGCGCCGCCCGGATGCCACCAGTGCATCACGTCTCCCTCGCCGTACTGATGGCGGCAGGCGTCCAGAATCCGTTCGCGCGCGGCTGCACTCTCGATCACGAGCAGGTTGACCGCGTCCTGCAGCTGATCGCGGAAGCCGACCGCGCCGCCGCCCTGGTACAAACTGCAGCGCGCCTCCAGCCGGGCATAGATCTGGTCGAGGCACCAGTAATTCATATAGTTTTCAAGCCTTTCATCGCTGCAGCGCAGGGAAAACCGGCCCATCCGCCGCGCAAAGCGTTCCTCCGCCGCGCGCATCGCAGCGAGGGCGTTTGGACGCTCTGTAAGCGCGCGGAGCTGCCCGGCGCCGCACACGCCGCAGACGAGCACGTCCCCGCCCTGTGCCTGAAAGGACAACAGCATGCCCGGCTCTGCCCAGTCGCAGCGGCAGCGCGCCGGAGCCGAGACCGCCGCGTGAAAACGCATGCCGGGCACAAAGCTCTCCGGATTTTCGGCGGAAAACACGCCGCCGGAGAAGCCGCAGCGTACGGCCGCCCCGTCCATTGAGCCGATCACCGTCTCCATCCGCCAGCAGACCGTCAGCTCCCGCGCGCCGTCGAGCAGCAGCACACGTGCGCCGCTCCCGGGATCGAGAAAGCCGGTGAGTGTGATCTTTCTGCCGTCGATCTCTTTTTCCCAGCGTGCAAAGACGCCGGAGTAATACACGCGGCAGGGGATGCCGTCCTCGGCGGCAAAGAGACTGACGCGGCCGCGGGGCGTCTCGAGCCAGAGCATCTCGCTGCTCTTTGTGCTCTCCGGGTACGCCGGCGGCGGATTGACGCGCCCCTCGCGCGCGTTGCGCTGCCACAAAAAGCCGCTTCCGCACTCGCTGACGATCCAGCCGAAGCCCGCCGCCGAGAGGATGTTTTGCCAGGGGCGGCGCGGCAATGCGCCGGGCAGCAGAAAAGAAAATCCGCCCTTTCCGTCAAAGCGCCGGGGGATGTCGAGAACGCCGCTGCGCTCGGCGAACGCCGGCGCAGGCATAGGCTCGCGCACGACCGCTTCCCGCCCTGCGACAAAGGCGGCGCGGGAGACGAAGATCTCCTCCGCCTCGAGCGGCACGAGGTGTACGCCGAAGCGCGCCCCCAGCAGCGCTTCGAGCCCAACGCGCCCCAGCACGGCCGTGACGCGCTCATGTGTCCGGGCGGGGTACTCGCCCGTCTCGTCCGTCGTGATCACCAGCTCCGCCCTCACGCCGAGGCTGCGCAGCAGACAGAAGCGCAGCAGCACGCTCTCCTCTTCTCTGGCCCCGCCGCGGCAGAGCAGCAGCGGCTCATCCCCGGAGACCCCGTATTGCCACAGCTTCCGCCGCTCTGCGCTCTCGCGGGGTCGGAAGGCGCGGATCGCGCCGTAGAGCGTCATCGCCCCGGCGATTTCCTCGTCCCGCATGCCCAGAAGCGAGGCCGCGCCTCCGACGAAGGAGCCGCGCCCCTCTGTTCCGGAGGTAAGAAGGCGTTTTGCCCCACGCACAGCCTCGTCCGCATCCGCAGCAAGGCAGAGCGCAAAGCGTACGCCGAAGCGCTCCCCGTCCAGCTCGGCGCGCACCGTGACCTGCGGGCGCAGCAGCACCGGACTGCTTCCCTCCCGTTCGGCACTGTATACCGCGCGGCCGCCGCAGGCGACGGCCAGCGTGAGGTCGTCCGCGCTCACGGGCGCGGTCCGATGCAGGAGCAGCATGTCCTCGCTTACCTCCGCGCGGATCCCGAGCCGGGCAAAGGCGGGATGATCCATCGCCTCGCGCAGCGGGCAGAGAAGCGGCGTGAAGCTCAGCTCCGCCTCGCAGGACTCGCCGTTCCATTCAAGCTCATAGAGCGTTCCGTTCTCCTCCGCCCCGACGCTGACCGTTAGCGCCGCGCGGCCGAGCGCGGTGTCGTATTCATAGCGGCACAGCTCCGTCCCCATCTCCCAGTGCCGCGGCACCGAGGGCAGCAGCGCCGCCTCTCTCGTCCCGGCGCGCAGCTTTAAGGACAGGCCCCCGAGCCGCGCGTCCCAGACGCTTGTCTCGTCGCAGCGCTCGCCCAGCGCGCCCCGCTCGTCGAGCGCGGCGGTATAACTCCCGTTGGAGAGAAGACACACGCCCCTCTCCCCCGGTCCGCCGGATCTTCGTTTTTGGCCTGCAGCCACAGAGCGCGGCGCGCTCTCCGTCGTACGCGAGCGCCGCAGGATCTCGCCGCCCTCGCCCACGCGCTCGCACAAAAGGGGCTGAAAAGCCGCCATGCGCGCGTCGTGCATAAAGCGGCGCACGATGCTGCCGCCGCAGAGCGCGTTCGCCGCGGCGCAGAGACTCATCGCCGCGTGGTGCGCCATCGTACAGCACACCCGCTCGCCCTCCTCCGAGCGCGTCCTTTGCTCGGTGAGATCGAGCGCCTCGTAAAAGCCCCAGGGGCCGCGCATGCCCCGCTGCTCGAGCCGGCGCAGATTTTCCGTCGCGCCGTGACCATTGAGGATGAGCGCCAGAAAGCTGCTGTACGGCGAGACGACCGTCTCGGCGTCCATGCCCCGCCGCAGCGCGAGTGCGCTGACACCGTGTGCCTTGTAGCGATAGCGTCCCGCGGCGTCGAGTGCGAAAAACGCGCTCTCGGAGATGCCCCAGGGTCTGCCGATGCCCATGCGCCGCTTTTGGGCATAGAGACAAAAGCGGCTGCTTTCATACAGCATCCCGCCCTTTTCCAGCGGCAGGAAGAGCGCCGGCATGAGATATTCAAACATCGTCCCGCTCCAGCTCGCAAGGCCGCTGTAACCGTCCAGCCGCAGGCAGGCGCGGCCTAAGGCGCGCCAGTGGCGGCGCGGCGCCTCTGCGCGTGCGACGCAGAGATAGCTCGTGAGCATCGCCTCGCTCGCCATCAGATCGTACCAGCCGCCGGCCTTCCGGGCGCGCAGCGTGTCATAACAGATCGCGAAGAGCGCGCGCTTTTCGTCATAGAGGAAGGAGAAATCCATGTCCTCGGCAAGTACACGAAGACGCGCGGCAAGCGTCTTCTCCCCCTTCTCCTCCGCAAACGCGGCGGCGGTCAGCAGCGCGGCGCAGAGATTGCCGCTGTCCACCGTGGAGATAAAGGGCGGCTGCAGCACCGCGAGGGTGCGGGTATCGTACCAGTTGTAAAAGTGTCCGCGATAGCGCTCCATCTGCTCGGCCGTGTCGGTCAGCCGGCCGATAAAGGCCGCGGCCTCGTCCGCGCCGATCAGTCCAAGATCGCAGGCGGCGACGGCCGCCGTCATGGCTAAACCGAGATTCGTCGGCGAGACGCTGTGCGCCGCACCGCGCGGAGGCTGGGTCTGGACGTTGTCGGGCGGGAGAAAATGCTCCTTTACCGTGCAGTTTTCGGAAAAATAGCGCCAGGTATCCGCCGCTGCGGCGCGGAGATAGCGCTCATCCGCAGCGGGAAGCGTCTTCTCCCGGGCGGCCGGGAGCGAGAGCGCCCATGCTGCGAGCGGCGAGAGCAGCCACATCAGCCCCGCCGCGCGGCCGATCACCGTTGTTGAAAAGCACATTGCACCGAGCCCGACGGGCAGCGCGGCCGCCATCGTGCGCGCATAGCCGCCGAGCGAGCCGTCTCTTGCGGCGCTCTCGGCCGCCGTCTCCCATTGCAAGAGACGCCGATGGGTCACACCCATGCGCCACAGCGCCGTAAGCGCGGCGGAGGCGCAGACCCACGCCTCCCACGGCAGGAGCCACAGCCGCATGAAGTTCGCCACGATCCCGCCCCCGAAGCCTGCCAGGAGGCGCGTCCATCGGCGCGTACGGCGGCGGAGACGGCGCAGCTCGCCGCCGAGTGAGAGCAGCAGATCCGACAGCAGACACAGCGCGGCCGCAGCGGCAGCGGCGCCGGCGCGCGCCGGGAAAAAGAAGCCCGCAAGCAGCGCGATGAGCGTGGCGGGCGGCACGGCGCTGCGCCTGAGCTTGGAGAGGAAGCGGGCGCGCTCGATTGACGGCAGCTCGCGCGCAAAGGCAAAGCGCAGGTTCTGCCAGTCGCCGCGCGTCCAGCGGTGCAGACGGCGAAAATACGCCTCCGGCGCGGCGGGAAAGGCGTCGTAAAACTCCTCGTCTTCCAGTACGGCGCCGCGCAGGTACGCCCCCTCCGGGGCGTCGTGCGACAACATCCCTTTGCCGTCAAAGCGTGCCGCCGTGCAGGTGAGGAGCGCCGCGGCGTCAAGGAGCCCTTTGCCGGTAAAGCCGCCGCGGTCAAAGGCATCCATGTAAAGCTCGCCGCTGAGCGCGCCGTACGGGTCGCTGCCGGAAGCGCCGGCAAAGATGATCGAAAAGTCCGTCCGCTGGGCGCTTTGCGGCGTTACGCCGATGCGAGGCTGGAGGATGGCATGGCCGGACGTCACGACGCCTCTTTCTCGGTCGATCACCGTGCGGCAGAGAGGATGGATCGCCGCGCCGATCAGCTCGCGCACCGAGCCGGGATAGACGACCGTGTCCGCGTCGAGCGTCAGGATAAAGTGCGTTTGTGTAAGAGCGCTTTTATCACCGTGCACGCTCAGCTCGCTCTCACTGCCGCCCAGAAGCGCGGCAAGCGCGCAGAGCGCGCCGCGCTTGCGCTCGCGGCCGGTCCAGCTCCCGCCGTCAAAGCGGCGCGGACGGGTAAAGAGAAAGAAGCCGCCGTCGTGCTTTTCGTTGAGCGTGTCGATTGCCTTCTCCGCCGCGGCCAGGATCTTCCCGTCGTCCGGGTGTGTCTGCTCGGCGGCTGCGGGCAGGTCGGAAAGCAGCCCAAAGCAGAGCGCGCCGCGCTCTCGCTCCCCGCCGCAGGCATAATACAGCCGCTCGAGCTTTCGCGCCGCTTCTTCCGCGTCCTCTTCCCGGGAAAGGAGGGCAGAGATCACGCACACGGTCTTTCCCTCGGGCGGGATGCCGCGGGAGAGATCCATGCGCGGCATGCGCCGGGGGCGGATCAGGCGCGAGAGGATAAAGTCCGTGAGACTCGTCACCGTCTCGCTGATCGGCAAAAGCAGCAGCAGCGCGCAGACTGCACCGAGCCGGTAGAGCGCGAGCAGCACCAGCGCGGCCGTGAGCGCCGTCTTTCCGGCGACATACGCCTCGCCCTTCCGTTCAGCGTTTTCCGGAAAGAGGAAAAAGCCGACGTGTCTCCCCTCGCTCTTGGCGCGCTCGATCAGTGCGCGGGCCAGGCTCTGTTCGTCCGTTTCCTGCGCCGCGGCCATGCGCGCAAGCTGCCTGAGATAGCTTTTCTTCGACAGCGTGTCCATGCGCGGATATTCGCCCGTGGGGTCGAGTTCGAGGATCAGCCCCGGCACGTTGACGCGCGCGGTGAGCGTGTCGAGATCCATCAGCGGGACGGCGCGCAGCGCGGCAAAGAGCGCCGAGAGGAGCTGTGCGTGGCCCTGAGCGGCGGTATTATCGCTCTGCTGTGCGCGGCGCATCGACCTCTCGACCTCCGCGATCGCAGAGATGATCGCACAGCGCAACATTGCGCCGAGCGACTCAAGCTCGTTCTGGCGCAGGACGCACACGGTCTGAAAGCCGTCGAGGAAGGCAAGCAGCCTCTCCTCCGTCAGCTTTCCCCCGCCGGAGCGGAGCAGCGCGCGGCAGAGCGCGAAGGGAAGGCTGTCCCCGCCGCTGCTGCGCAGCGCAGGGCAGTCCTTGAGCAGTTCAAGGGCGGCTTTGCTCTCGCGCTCGATCAGATACATGTTGTCCGCCAGCCATTCCTCCGCGCCGGAGAGCGTCTCGCCCGCCTCGGTTTTTTCCCGCAGCACCGACAGGAAACGCCGCAGCTCGCCCCGCTCGCGCCGCAGCCGCGCGATCTCTGTGCGCACAGGGCTCTGTCCGTCGAGAGCGAGCAGCTTGGCCGTAGAGGCCGCATAGGAGACGAGCTGCGCACCCTCCAGTTTCAATCCGGATGATACAATGTCCATAGATTTCCTCTTGCTACAAAATTCTGGATACTGTATTTTTCCCGCGCCCGCCCCGCTTATGCGCGCGGGGCGAAAAAGCTGCCAAGAAAAAATACTTGACAGCGGGCGGATTCTCTGGTATATTCTGCAAAGGTATTCTGCTTGACAGGAGGTGCGGCAACATGGCTGATGACAGAGTGATGCAAAGCCTGCTGCTGGATTTCTACGGTCAGCTCCTGACGGACAAGCAGCGTGAGACCTGTGAGCTGTATTTCAACGAGGATCTTTCCCTCGCCGAGATCGCTGAGCAGTGCGGCATCTCCCGCCAGGGCGTTTGGGACAACGTCCGCCGCGCGGTCGCTGCGCTCGAGGAGATCGAGGAGAAAACCGGTCTTGTCTGCCGCTTTTCCGAAACGCAGCGCTCGCTCGAACGTCTGCGCGACAAGGCGGAAGGGCTGCTTTCCCTCCCGCTGGACGAAAAGGCGCACACCGCCGCGTGCGAGCTGTCGGACGGGCTGAAGGCCCTGCTTGAGAGAGGATAAACCATGGCATTTGAAAGCTTATCGGAAAAACTGAATGCAGCGTTCAAGCGCCTGCGCGGCAAAGGCCGCCTGACCACCGCCGACGTGAAGGAAGCGATGCGCGAGGTGCGCATGGCCCTTCTGGAGGCGGACGTCAGCTATAAGGTCGTCAAGGACTTTACCAAGACCGTGACCGAGCGCGCCAGCGGCGCCGATGTGCTCGAATCCCTCTCCCCCGCGCAGATGGTCATCAAGATCGTCAATGAAGAGCTTTGCACGCTCATGGGCGGGGCCAACCAGAAGATCAACATCTCCTCAAAATCGCCGAGCGTCGTGATGCTCGTCGGCCTGCAGGGCGCGGGCAAAACGACCAACGGCGCCAAGCTCGCCGCCTATATGCGCAAGCAGGGAAAGCGCCCGCTGCTGGTCGCCTGCGACATCTACCGTCCGGCTGCCATCCGACAGCTTGAGACCGTCGGCGCGCAGCTGGATCTGCCCGTGTTCCAGATGGGCCAGACGAACCCCGTGGACATCGCAAAGGCCGCCATCGAGCATGCCAGGCGCCACGGAAACGATCTGGTGTTCCTCGACACGGCGGGCCGTCTGCACATCGACGAGCAGCTGATGGACGAGCTGAAAAACATCCGCGACGCGGTCGAGCCGGCCGAGATCCTGCTCG
>OCVV011351762.1_pt1 | contig 12267 bp, 3 predicted proteins | sample 1539721 | NCBI WGS metagenome assembly OCVV01 (sample SAMN02144230, study PRJEB22623) | gut metagenome | biome: sheep rumen | host: Ovis aries | place: New Zealand | reverse complement strand
CTTGACGGAATAGGTGAACACGGTTCCCTGCTTTTCACCGTCGATGATCTGCGCCTTGATATCGGAGGTCATCTCCTTCGCGGCTACCTGACACTTAAAGACATAGTAGGTCTTGTCGTCGGACTTCACCTCTCTCGCCTCGGATACCTTGATATCCTGTGTATCGGGTTCGCCGTTCTTCGGGATAGTAAAGTGCACATAAGCTGTTTCGCTGTTTACGACTGCGTCGGACAGCTCCATATAGAAATTCACGCCGATATCGCCTTCGAGCGAGATGGAGTGACCGATAACTCTCACGCCGAAATCGTCGGCATAATCCGTCACGGAATCGGTATAGCTCTTGCCGTCGAATTGAGCCGTCGCGGTGTAGGTCGCCATACCTGCGTCATCAACGATCTTTTTCACAGTCGCGTCGACAGCTTCCTTGTGACCGCACTTTTCGCAGGTGAAGGTCGCTGTTGCCGAGCTCTGATCTTCCGCCCAATCCCATGCGGGTTCAGCATAGATGTGGGATTCATCCGCAACACATGAGCAATGGGGACAAGTCTTTGTATGAACGTCCTGATTGTTATCTCTATAAGTAACACCGTCATGCTCACAGGACATAATCATGAGCGTGCGGTTCGCGGTCGACGTACACCAAGAGATTCTGTCGGCTTTGGGCGCGATACTGCCATCGCTCTTCTTCACGCATATTCCTTTAAATTGAGCCGGATCATCCGAAAGGGTGATCGACGTTCCATTCAGCGATTGCTGGCCGTCGGGTGTTTTTACGGTAGTCGTGCCGCCGCTGATGGTGATCGTGCCGCCGACGGCGCCTTCACCGCCACCGATACCTGCGGCGTTTCTATGGCTTTCGGCTCCGATCGTTCCGGCTTTGATCGTGATGCTGCCGCCGCCTCCGCCTTCACCGCCGCCGATACCTGCGCCGTCATTTCCGCCTTGAGCCGAGACGTTTCCTCCGTCGATGGTAATCGTGCCGCCGTCTGCGTCATCACCGCCGCCGATACCTGCCGCGTAATCGCCGCCGTCAGCGATGACATTGCTGACATTGCTGATAGTAATTTCACCGCCGGAGCCGCTCTCTCCGCCGCCGATACCTGCGCCGTTAGATCCGCCTGTGGCTTGCACTTTGCGCTGGGTTGACGTAATACTGATCTTACCGCCGCCTTTGCCCTGACCTCCGCCGATACCTGCGCCGTATTTACCGCCATCGGCACGAACAAAAGAATCGTTGGCGATGGTGATATTACCGCCTTCTCCGTAGTCGCCGCCGCCGATACCGGCTGCGTCACAGCCGCCTTTCGCCCAGACACTACCGCCGAGGATCGAGATTTTTCCGCCGGATTTTTCGTTGCCGCCGCCGATACCTGCGCCGCCGTCGCTGTTCACACTACCGCCGAATCCATCAACATGACCGGTTCTGATCGTGATATCACCGCCTTCACCTTCGTCACCGCCGCCGATGCCTGCCGCGTTGATGCCGCCGTTTCCGGTAACATCAACACCGCCGTTGAACTCGATCGTGCCGCCGCTGCCGGATTTGCCGCCGCCGATACCCGCGCCGTAATCGCCGCCTGTGGCATTGACTTCACAACTGCCGTTGAATTTAATCGTATTGCCGCTGCCGTTTGCACCGCCGCCGATACCTGCCGCATTTTTACCGCCGTTTGTCGTTACTTTGGAATATCCGTCGATCACGATCGTGCCGCTGTTTCCGTTTTCACCGCCGCCGATGCCTGCGCCGTAATCGCCGCCCGTAGCGGTAATGAATCCGCGGTAGATCTGGATCGAGCCGCCGCCTTTGCCCTGACCACCGCCGATACCCGCGCCGTATTTGCCGCCGGTCGCTTCGACGTCATCGCCTCTGTGTATAGTGATGTTTCCGCCTTCACCGTTGTCGCCGCCGCCGATACCTGCGGCGTCACAGCCGCCCTGCGCTGTAATACAATAAGCGCCGTAGATGACGATGCTGTCGGCGCCTTTTTCATTACCGCCGCCGATACCCGCGCCGCCGTCGGAATATTCAGAGCCGCCGGTCGCAGTGATCGTACCGTAATAGATGGCGATATCGCCGCTGGTGCCTTCGTCGCCGCCGCCGATACCTGCCGCGTTCGCTCCGCCTTGAGCGGTGATCTTGCCGTTGTAGATATTGATATAACCGCCCCGGCTTTGACCGCCGCCGCCGATACCCGCGCCGCCGTTGGAATTATCAGAACCGCCGGTCGCGGTGATCGTGCCACCGTAGATATTGATGTTGCCGCCATCGCCTTTGAAGCCGCCGCCGATACCTGCCGCGTTCGCTCCGCCTTGAGCGGTGATCTTGCCGTTGTAGATATTGATATAACCGCCCCAGCCTTGACCGCCGCCGCCGATACCTGCGCCGCCGTTGGAATTATCAGAACCGCCGGTCGCGGTGATCGTGCCACCGTAGATATTGATATGTCCGCCGTAACCCTTAAAGCCGCCGCCGATACCCGCCGCGTCAACGTCCGCTTTCGCGTTTACGAGACCGCCATAAATATTGATATCTCCACAGTCTTCGCTGCCGTTGCCGCCGATACCTGCATAGTCGTTAGTTTCGGCAAACGCTTCAAGAGTCTGCGTTTCATTCCCCTGACCATAGATATTCAGCGTATTGCCCGGGCTCACATGAATACCATCTTCAAATTTGACGTAAGAGCCGCCTTCTTCACAAATAATGATATTGACAGTTCCGTGGATCGTTACTCTGTCATCAAAGACCTTATATCCTGATGAATAATACCAACCGCTGTACAGATCATCCAAACCATCGTCATAATCCTGAAGATGATTGGCGTCAACATATCTGGTTTCGGATTTTAACCGATTTGAATCGGAATCCCACCATCTGTAGATATAAGCAGTGTTGCTCGTCGTTGCGCCGACGCTCGCGATGAGCTGCGCCGGAACCAGCGCCGCGACCATCAATAGTGCCAAGCACACCGACAGGGTCTTCCTCCAAAATCTTCCTTTCATAGATATTCCTCCTTTTGAGAAATCAGCAGTTGTATCACGAACGGCGGTATACAACTTTTCATTTTATAATATATCATAAGATGTATCAATATTCAAGCGCTGAAAACCGGTTTTTTAAAAGCTTCACACCGTATATCAGAGACGGTGTCTTTATCAACGTTTTACCATTCATAGAAGCAGTCTTAACGAAGTACATCAGTAATGCAGTAATCCAATAGAGTATGATATAAAAACTCTTTTTGCTTTTTCAACAACAAAAATGAACTTGCCGTGCGGCAAGCTCTTCCTTAATCATCCTTCATACCGTAAACACATAGAAGCACACATGCTTATGATTTGTAAAACCACAAAGCGGTTTTACATAAGAAATACTCACTATCTGATGTTGGCATCGTGATACGCGTATCTCCTATCTTCACACTCCGTCGCCTAGGCACTATCTTTGACACTACAGTGCTTAACCTCCGTGTTCGGGAAAAGCGGTCTCCGAAAAGCCCCGCTTTCTGGAGAAAGGACGAGTGACGGAGCGATACGAGAGCGGATCGCAAAATCTGCTCTCAATGAGCAAAGTCCACGCGGACGCGGGGTGGACCCCCTGCGTCATCAACAGACTATTGATAGTGACATCTTTTGGCTCCCCCAGTTGGACCTTTCCTGCGACAACTCGGTTAACAGCAGAGTGCTCTGGAGCTTCTTGTTAACTAAAAATGCAATATAATACAGAAAACAATTATACTTTAAAATTCTAACAATCTATTCAAATGCTGAAGAATTCTTTGTAGGTACCCGAGAGGTGAATCTCAGTATCATACTTACTTCCTACTTCCTTCCCTACCTTTATATCATCGATCAAGTCCTCAATGATCTCTCGTTTTTGTTCATTTGAGGCTGAACCAAAATCGGAAGCGCATTCTAGCAGGTACGAGTATCTTCTGACAATCGCTTTTAATAATGTGTTATTATTCTTCCTCTCAGCTGTAATCTTCTTCTGTTTCTGTTCCATTTGCTGATAAGAACTTGTTCTTCGTGTATTGCAGCCGAAACATCTTTCACATCAAAGGGACACTTTCCCATCAAGTAAATCGGCAACAACCTATGCAATCCTTTCATTCTAACCTGATGTGTATCCAAGCCCTCTTCAAGTATTTTTATGTCATACGAAGCATTGCATAGTTCTTTAAGAATCAGAAAAATTACGAGCAATTTTCTTTTACCGTCAAACATTATTTCTTCGGTAAGACCGAAAAAGCTGTCCTGAGAAAAGGACAGCTTTTTGTCATATTATGCTTTATCTTTTTTCAGGAAGTTGTCAGCGATTCCCTCTGATCGGTAATTCGTCATCTTCTTCCTCGGGGAATCCTCCCGAGGTCACGATGACGTCCTCTGTCTGGAATTCAAAGATTTCGAGCTCGGTGCGCTCATATCGTTCTTTCTTCATGACTGACCTCCTTACGCGAAGCTGTTAAAATATACGATCGCCGCTTCGTTATAGCGATACAGCGCCGTCACGGTGTCGGTGATGGGCTGAGCGCCGCCGTCATTCTGTAAAACGTCCTTGACATAAGAGAATGCCGAGAAGCTGCCGAGGGAAACATCACCGTATTTCAGCTCGTAATTTTCGCCGAGCTTCGACGCGGGGATATCCGTGACCTCGATATAGCAATACTCGTCGTCGTAATCCTTGACCTCTCCGACGCTTATGCCGTCGCTGTTAATCAAAGATAAAGCGGAGGTATCGGCGCCGTTCTTCTTGAAGTAGAAACGCAGGGTAGTTTTGGTCTTTAAGAGCAGGCTGTAGCCGTAATACTCGATCCCCTTGCCCTCAAGCATCGCGTTTATGGTATCCTTTTCCGGAACATCCGATGAGATGGAAGCGATTTCGCTGTCACTCAAAGGAATCAGGTCATGATCCACATCGTGGTTAGCCGGAGCGTCTGTGTTATGGGTAAACTGTTCCTGAGCGCTTGCACCGTAGTTGAGCATGGTCTTAACCAGCACGATGAGCTCGTCGGAGAACTTGTTGTCCTGATTCGCTAAGATGACGTCGGCATAATCCCTCACCTTGTAGGTCTCGGCAGCGATCGGCTCAGAAGCGCCGCCGATGGCGATGCTCGCCGCGATCTCGTCGTTCATTTCAGCGGCACAGACATTACAGGTTGCCTTGTAACAACCGGTTTTTGTGTCCTTTTCGCTCTCACTGTCAAATGTGACAGACTCACTCTTTCCGTTCCAAACAAAATCAACACGAACGCCCTCGGCGAGTTCTTCGTCGGCAAGATTCAGATAAAAGTTCACGCCGATATCGCCGTTAAGCGATAAGCTGTGATAAGCGAAGTAGTCGAACGGTTTTGAATCGGTATAGATCCTGCCGCCGAAATCGACGGTTGCGAGCAAAACATGTTTGCCGTCTTCTACGCCTCTGGTGATCGTCGCTTCTACGGTTTCTTCATGCTTGCACCTTTCATCGGTACAGGTAAATGTCGCGGTAGCGGAGGTATTGTCCTTCGACCAATTCCAAACAGGATCGCCGTAGGTATGCGCGTCGGTGAAGTCATAGGTAATGCTCCGCGCACCGAAATCAGTACTGCTGAACTGCGTGCTGTGCTTTAGGTGCATGGTGACGCTGCGGTTGCCGAAGATGTTATTGTCGACAGTGATCGTGCCACTGCGGTCAAAGGTGATATCCAGCGGGCTGCCCTCCTGAGAGGATGCAAAGGCATTGATGCCGATCTTGTTTAGGTAGGTTGTACCGCCGATCACCTTCGTCACGTTCGCGTTGCTAAAGGCATTATTGCCGATCGTATCGGGATAGCCCTTGAACACCAAGGTGAACGGAGGCGTCGTTTGATCATTAAAAATGTTCTTGCTTTGACTGTCGCCGCCGATGAAGCTGATTCTATGACTCTCATAGCTCGCGGGGATCACGAGCTCGCCGAGGTTTTCAATCGGTCCGGTGTATCTTACGATACCGTAATCTTGACTGAAGGGATTAGTCGGGGATTGCTTGATCGTCACGTCAAAGTAAGAAAACGTGATGGAGCTCAGTTCACTACCGATAGAGCCGTCCTCGTTCACGGCGTAGTTCCTGCCGTCGATAGCATAATGCTCTACGGTACCGAAAACATAGCTGCCTGTGCCGTCTACATACGGCTCGACCCGCTCGACATGCGCGACATAGCTGAACGCAGCGCCGACAGTCACATCGGAGTCGGGCATGATGAAGCTGTATATATCGTTAACAGGCGCTAGATTTTCGCCGTCGACCGTCACTGTTTTGATGATATAGCTCTCATCGGGCGTGACAGTCAGGGTGACCTCATTGCCCTCGCATGCGGTATTGTCAGACGGGGTGACCGTACCGTGCTCGATCGTATCTATTAGAATACGGTGCGCCAGCTTGAATACCGCTTCGCCGTCGGAATTCCTACCGACGGCATAGCCCTCATGATCGCAGAAGAAGGACTTCACGTCGCCCTTACCGGACAGTCCCGAGGTAAGCGCGGAGGAATCGAGCGCATCCCTGCGCAAGCCGATATGCGCGCCGGACTCGAGCCGATCCGTGATGGTAACGAAGCGATCGCCCTTGATGTAAAGATCGCTGTCGGAACCGGAATCCGTGTTGTTGCTAACAACGGGCGATCCGTAGAGATTCAGCGTACCGCCGGTGTAGTAGATACCGCCGCCGTTGCCGCCTGTGCCCGCCATGTTGCCGGTGATCGTACCGCCGCTGAGGGTCAGGGTGCCGTTCGTCCAGATACCGCCGCCGTTGTAGCTAACGTCCTCGACCGTATTATCCGAGATCGTGCCGCCGCTCATCGTCATTTCGCCGCTGTTCAGAACACCCGCGCCGCCGAATTGATAGGCGGTGTTGGAGGAAACTGAGCCGCCGTAGAGGTTCAGCGCGGATCCGGAAGGGTTCGCGATACCGCCGCCCTCATAAGCGCGGTTGCCGGTGATCGCGCCGCCCTCGATATTCAGTGTACCGTTGTTGACGATACCGCCGCCGGCTGTCGAATGATAACCACCTGTGATGACGCCGGAATCATCTATGCTCGAATCCCTGATCGTCAGGGTACCGTTATTGGTGATGACGTTGCCGTCGGCGGTCGCCTCATCCATACAGCGGTCGAGCGTGAAGCCGTTCAGGTCGAGGGTGATGCTCTTGCCCTCGGGGATCACGAGCGCCGTATCGGTATCCGTCGCCTCGACGTTCTCCGCCAGCCGGATCGTCGTGCCGTTTGTCGCGTAATTGATACGGGATTGCAGGAACGCCCACGCAGTACCGACTTTATCGGGAGTAAGCGTTTTTTCGTTGAAGCGTTCTTTGTCGTTGCTTTCGTAAGTACCGCTGTAAGAGTAAGTCCCATCCGTCATATCCCGGATGAAAATGATCTTTCCGTTTCCTTCATACGATGTCACGGTGATACTGTCGGTCGGATCGGTCCAGCCCAGGATGATGTCGTTCGGAGAACTGAGCGTTCCGTCTACAGTTGTACTGCCGCCGACGATGGAAATATTCTTACCGTAGAGCCTGCCGTTATAGGTCAGGCTTCCGCCGGAGACGGTCACGACAGTATTCTCGTTCTCCATCGTTCCGGTCAATACTGTGTCGCCGCCGGAGATCGCCAGCTCACCACTGCAATTGATCGGGGAGCCGGAACTGCTCTTGACCGTCATGCTGCCACCGGTGACATTGATATCTCCCAAGCAGTTGAATACCACGCCGTAGTCGCGGGAGGAATTGACGGTACCGCCGGAGATATTCGCTTCATCCTCAACAGAGATATACGATGTCTTCAACGTTCCGCCGAGCACATCAAGAGAGCGCGCATACACGTCTGTCTCGATCTTTCCTCCAACGATATCAACGCTTCCGGCGTAAATGCCCAAGCCCCTGATAATGCCCTCGGTCTCTCCGGGAGCGCGGTAGACCGTCAGCGCTCCGGCAGTCTTCAGGTCGCTGCTTCCGAGCTCATAAGGATTCATGTTCATGATTGCGCCGTCACGAAGAATCAGCTTGACGTCGCCGTTGAGGTCGATACTGTTCGTGATACTGAGCTGACCGATACTGTGTCCGTTGCTCTCTTTCTTTTCAACGTAGTACCAGCCCGAGGTCAGCTCGGGGATACCATTAGTCAGCTCAGCCGCCTGAGCCGTCTGCACGTTGCCCTCCTCGTCGATGTATTCTATCTCATGCAGAGTGCTGAACACCGCTGTCACGGTGATATCGCTCTCCGGCATTTCAAAGGAATCATCGTCGATGACGGTCTTAACGCCGTTCTGATCGGTATAATACAGCGTCGTCAGCTTGCAGCCCTCGTCGGGAGCAGTCGTCAGCTCGATATGCTCGCCTCTCTTAGCCGATGCCGCGGAGGTGACCGTTCCGTGCTCGCAATCCGCGATATTGATATCAAAGATCAGGCGGAACGTCTCGGTCACGGAGTATTCCTTACCGGCGAAAACACATGAAGCGGTAGCGACCCTGTTCTTATCGATATCCTCATATCTGACCTTTGCGCTGACCTTGATGATATCGCCGTTTTCCTGATGCTTGAACACAGCGGTCGCCTGCGTATGATCGTCTGACCAGAGCCATTCCGTAAGGTCATAATGGGTCGAGTCGTACAGCTCGAGCTTCTTGCCCTTAGCCGTCTGTACCTGTTCATCTGTCAGCGTACCGGTGTAAAGATTTGTTCCGTCCGTCAGCGTCTGACCGTCGGAAATATCGATGCTGTACTGATCCTTCTTATAATTGATTTGATTCAAGGTGATCGAGCTGTCGGAGGTGTTGCAGCCGAGCTCGACGCTCTTGACCGCTGAGAAGTCATCTATCTTGATCGTCCCGCCGAGGAGATTCGCAACGCCGTAGGCGGTAGCGCCCTTTACATCAAAGGTACCCCGTACGATCTTGATGGAATCATTCGTGACAAAATCCGCTGCGCCGCCCTTCACGATCGCGCCGTACTGGACGAAGTGTCTCAGCTGAGGTGATTCGTTACAGGAGCTGAGATCCAGCGTGCCGCTCTGTGAGTACTGTCCGTAGATCGTCAGGGAAGAGTTTTTATTCATACTGTAATCGATCGGGAATCCGCCGTACGGAATAGGCTTCAACGTCGTGCCGTCAGCAAGGATCAGGTGGGCGTCTCCGATGACCGCGATCGTGCTGTTCGCATCAAAGGACTGACTCACCACATACCAGCCATCGCCGAGGATCAAATGATCGCTGTCGAGCCTCTTTGCCAAAACGCTCTTCCTCTCACCCGCTTCGTCAACATATTCTGTCGTCACGACCGGGAGATACAGCGCGCGGTAAGTCTTGTCGGCGGAAAGCTCTACCACATCATACGGGAAGCGCGCATTCTGATAATCGGCTCCCTCTTCCAGCCAGCATACAAACTCGTAGCCGACGGGGCCCTGCTCGCAATCGGGAAGGACGATCTTCGTATTAACGGGCGCTTCGATCGTGGTAGGGAGGTCGGCATCGTTGTAAACGTTCCTCTCAATCAGGGTCATCTGCTTCATCACCGCGTTCTGACCGCATTTCATGCACACGTGATCTACGTTCCATTCGTGCTCCTCCGTCGATTCGGGGAAGGTGCATCCGCAGATGCTACAATACAGCTGATGCGTCATGACGTCAAGAGGGATCCACTCGGCGTTTGCGTGATCGCAGGCGTAGACCAACGCATATTTATTGTTGCGAACCGCGTTGTAACGGCTCTGACTGTAATAATCCGCGGTGCTGCTCGCTTTGGAACCCGCTTTGACAAGAAGATTATCGGAAAGCGTGAGGGTCCCGCAGGAGGGGCGGGAGTGCAGGAAGCTGTTGTAATCGCCGTTGCCGATCGCGACCGAGTTTCCGTCGCCGCCCGCGACCGCTTCGACCGTACTTTGCCCGGAGATCCCGACGTAGCTGACGCCTTCGTCCTCGCCGCCGCCGATACCGGAGCCGTACTCGCTGCCGTAGGCGTGTACCTCGGAATCGATGATCTCGATATGACCGCCGTTTCCGTCCTCACCGCCGCCGATACCCGCGCCGTCTACGCCGCCCCACGCATTCACGGTAGAGCCTTGGAGCTTGATATTACCGCCGTCGCCATCGTCGCCTCCGCCGATACCCGCGGCATAACCGCCGCCGGTCGCCTTGACAGTAGAATCAATGATGGTGATGTTGCCGCCGTGGCCACTCTCACCGCCGCCGATACCTGCGCCGTCGGTCGCGCTGTCAGCTGTAATAATCGAACGCTCGATGGTGATATCGCCGCCGCTGACGTCGTCACCGCCGCCGATACCCGCGCCGTAGCGCCCGCCGTGAGCGACTACGGTAGAGTCTGAGATCTTGATGGTGCAATTGGCGTCGGTCTCGTTGCCCGTACCGATGCCCGCCGCGTCGGTGCCGCCTGTCGCGTTAACGTCAGCGCCGTCCGTGATATTGATGGTGCCGCCGGTCTCAGCCTCGTCTCCGCTGCCGATACCCGCGCCGTAGTCGCCGGCATTAGCGATGACCGTACTGTTGGAAATATTGATCGTATCGAAGCTGTGCTCATCCGCGCCGCCGATCGCCGCGGCATATTTACCGCTTGAAGCATTTACATTAGCTTTCTCCGTAATATTGATCGTACCGCCGGAGCCTTGGTATCCGCCGCCGATACCCGCGCCGGAAACCGTCTTGCCGAACAGCTGCGCAAACCAGCTGATCAGCTGCAGTCCCGTAGCGTAGTATTTCGCTCCGTCCGAATACCAGTTGGTTCTGCCAATCTGAGCCTGGATATCCTCGTCGAAGCGGTCGCCGGAATTATAGGATTTGGAGATCGCGGTAACATGGACGTCCTTACCTTTGATATTGATAGTACCGGCGTTGCCCTCTCTGCCGCCGCCGATACCCGCGCCACCCGCGGTAGAGGTGGCGACGACCGACGCTGTGCCCGAGATATTGATCGTATTCGCGTTTCTTCTCGCACCTGCGCCGATGCCCGCGCCGTATTCACCAATGGCGATGATCGTACCGCCGGTGATCGTGATCGGGCGGGTAACCCATGCATCTTCACCGCTGCCAATACCGGCGCCGGAATCGTCCAGATCGTTTCCGGTGGAAGCGGCAGTGACCTTGCCGCCGTAGATGTTGATCTGCGGACTGAAGGATTGAGCGCCACCGCCGACGCCCGCGCCGCTTACCGCCACTGTCCGGATATCGCCGCCGTATATACTCAGGGATGAGTTGAAAAAATCGTTTCTCACACCGCTGCCGATGCCCGCGCCGCCGGTGGTGTCGGTCCTGATGGTACCTCCGTAGATACGGATACCTTCACCGCCGCCCCACGACATTGTGCCTTCATAGCCGCCGCCGATACCCGCGCCGTTGCAGTATACCTGCTTCATACACGAGATATTGCCGTCCCAGACGGTGATGCGCTTCGGAGCACCCTTATGACCGCCGCCGATGATCGCGGCAGTGCTGTTAAAATCGCCCCTCAGGTCGAGGGTGCCGCCGTGGATCGTGATCTCACCCGCGTCCTCGCCGTCGTTCGAGCCGATCGCGGCACACGGCTTGTAGGTATCGCCGGAATTATGATTCAGATAGATCGAGAGCTTACCGCTTGTCTTTGACGCGGCATAGATTTCGAGCGTACCTTCCTTCTCGACGCGGATGCCCTGATCGCAGGTCAGGGTAGCGCCGTCGCCAAGATACAGTCCGACCGTCTGACCGTTCGCGACGTTCAGACGCCCCGAAACTTTCGTATCGGACGTGACGACATAGTAGCCGCTCGTCAGATCGTTAGACGACCGCTTGGAGAGCTCGGTATACTGCGTAATGACCTCGGGATCGTTGACGACCTTGCCAGCCGCACTGTCCCAGTGGTGCTTAGTAATCGTGATTGCTCTCGCGGCACTGAACTCAAACGGGATAATGGTAAACATGCTGAGGATCATGACGATCGTCAACAGCAGGCTAACCGATTTTTTCATTATTTTCATTCATATCACCCCGGATTAGGCAGGAATAATTATGCACGTATTTGTTATATTATAGCAAACAATCAATAAAATGTCTATCAGAAATCCGCTAAATTATTAGAGTATCATGGATTTGTAAAGAGTTAAATGTATAAACTAACATACGCTAATCTTACTGGGATCAGCTCGATCATTATTGATAACATTTCGAAAACGCATACTTTATACTAAGTATCATTAAAACACTTTAACATTTATTGCGATAAATTCCGCATAGCGGTGTTGTCGTCCTTGACATACGCCAGTATGCCT